>Ga0265594_1001483_pt1 | contig 18109 bp, 20 predicted proteins | sample saktaG_11_FD_190147 | JGI IMG/M metagenome (GOLD analysis project Ga0265594, IMG submission 190147) | Saline water microbial communities from Sakinaw Lake, British Columbia, Canada - sak_2011_5_24_80m | ecosystem: Environmental > Aquatic > Non-marine Saline and Alkaline > Saline ... | reverse complement strand
CTTTGCTATTATTATCTTGACGGGGGAGGGGCGGTTTCGTTTTTGGGCAGCGAGAAAGAAAAGAGCGGCCTGAAAAGCAAAATAATCGCGGATATTGAACAAATCAAACACAGCGATTTTGTCCCCAAGCCCGGCTGGCATTGCCAGTTCTGCGACTTCAGAAGCATCTGCGAGTTCGCCAACAAAAACAACGGTTGAGGAGTGTTTTATTTGACAACTATCTGTCAATTATTTATAATAATTTTAATAAGGAAAAGAGTATGAGAACAAATACAACAAAAGTTAATTTTTCAAAATATAAAGGAAAAGAAGTCGCTATTATAAAAGGCAAAGTTGTCGCTTCGGGCAATTCCTCAAAGGTTGTTTTTGAAATGGCCAGAAAGATTTTTCCAAAAGTTGCCAACAAAGATATTGTTTTATTGTCTGTTCCTAAAGAAAGAATAACTGTTTATATTGTTCAGAAGTAACTTTTATTATGGAAAAGTTAATTTTTCCTTATGGGTTTGAATTATTGGAGAGCAAAAGAGTTTTTGCCTTTCCGGCGGTTAATATTGCGATTAAAAAAGAAAATTCAAAAAATGAATTTTCTTTTTTAGTTTTAGTTGATTCAGGGGCCGAGTTTTCGCTTTTCACAAAAGGGGACGCGGAGCTTTTGGGAATTGATTTGCAAAAAGGAGAAAAAATCAGCATTGGCGGAGTGGCTGGAGACAAGTTTGCAGCTTTTATCCATCCAATTATTTTGAAAATAGGTGAAAAAAAGATCAAAATGGAGGCAGCTTTTTCAGAACATTTCGGGACCCCGCGAGTTTTAGGCCGCAACCCTTTATTTTCTAATTTTTTTATTATCTTTGACCACGCAAAACAAAATACTGTTTTTATTACTCGCCAGGATAAAATTTTTGAAAAGCAAATTTATCAAAAATAAAATAATTAGGCAAAGCCGTCCCTGTCTTCGGAGCGGTTTTGTTTTATAGTTTTTTGTGCTAAAGTAGCACTGTATGAGCAAACAGGAAATCGCTAAAAAAATTATACCGATTTTGAAAAAACAAGGCGTGAAAAAGGCCGCTCTTTTTGGTTCGCAAGCCCGCGGCGACGCCAAAAAAAAGAGCGACGTTGATTTGTTGGTGGAGTTTAATAAAAATAAAGAGCCTGGTTTGTTTGGTTTTATCGGCCTTAAGCTTGAACTGGAAGAAAAGCTGCGACGTAAGGTTGACCTTTTAACTTATAACGCAATCCATCCGCTTCTGAAAAATATTATACTAAACGACCAAAAAATTATTTATGAAAAAAGACCCTAAAATTTTTCTATCTCATATTTTAGAAAGCATAGAGGCAATAAATTCATATGCGGGAAAGTTAACAAAGGAAGAATTTACCGAGAACGGGCAGGCGCAGGACGCGGTAATTTGCAGAATACAAGTCATTGGCGAAGCAGTGAAAAATTTATCCGCTGATTTAAGAAAAAGGTATTCTCAAATTCATTGGAGTAAGGCGACTGGAATGCGGGATGTTATGGTTCATGATTATTTTGGTATTGATAAAAATATTGTTTGGAAAACGATTAAAGAGGACTTGCCAACTTTTCAAAAAGAAATTGAGAAAATTTACAAAGAAATCGGCGGACAGGAAAAGTTGATAAAATAAAAATCATCGCAGGCGAATAAAACTCCGCCCCGAGAAATCCGGGCGGTTTTGTTTTAAAAACAGGCCCAAAATCCGCGACCAGGGCGGCTTGAGAAATTGAGGTTTTTGTGGTATTTTCAAGTAAATATGATGAAAAGATACACCTTAAAGATCGCCACGGCGAAGACAGAAAAGTCCTTAAAGATTAATTACAATAAGGAGCTTAATAAATCGCAAGTTAAGGCCGTTAAAACTATAGACGGCCCTCTTTTAGTCATTGCTGGAGCAGGTAGCGGCAAAACAAGAACCTTAGTTTACAGGGTAGCGATGCTGGTAGAAAAAGGCATTAAACCAGAGCATATCCTATTACTTACCTTTACCAGAAAAGCGGCCCAAGAGATGATTAGAAGGGCCTCCGTGATTTTAGATGAAAGATGTGGGAGGATTTCGGGAGGAACATTTCATTCTTTTGCAAATTCTGTTCTCAGAAAATACGCCAACTTTATTGGATTTGATAATAATTTTACTATTCTTGATAGAAGCGATGCCGAAGATGTTATTCATTTGATACGGACCAAATTAGGACTCCACAGGAGCAAGTCAAGATTTCCTCGCAAAAAGGCGATCCTCAATATTATTAGTAAGTCCATAAATAAAGATTGTTCTCTTCAGGATGTTTTGGAGATAGAATACCCCCACTATATAAAGGCCTTGCCCGATGTAGAGAAAATATATGAAGAGTATAAACAATATAAAAAAAGCAGGTCTCTTATGGATTATGATGATCTACTTATTTTTTTAAAGGCCCTTTTGGAAAAAAATGATGACATTAGAGTAAAGTTGTCTAACTTTTACAAATATATAATGATAGATGAGTATCAGGATACCAACAAGTTACAAGCGAGTATAGCTTATCTACTTGCTTCGGAGCACAAGAACATTATGGCCGTAGGGGATGATTCGCAAAGCATCTATTCTTTTAGGGGAGCCAATTTTAGGAACATTATGGATTTCCCAAAGTTGTTTCCGAACGCGAAAATTATAACTTTAGAACAAAATTATAGAAGCACGCAACCAATTTTGAATCTAACTAATAAAATTATTGAATATGCAAAAGAAAAATATTCTAAAGTTTTATTCACTACCAAAAAGGGCAATCAGAAACCAGTTTTCATTGAGGCGCAAAATGAGAATTATCAATCAAAGTTCGTAGTTCAAAGGGTTTTAGAATTGAGAGAAGAAGGGATACCTTTAAACGATATTGCTATTTTATTTAGAAATGGATGGCATTCCAATGATTTAGAGGTGGAATTGGCAAGTCGCGACATTCCTTTTAAGAAATATGGCGGGTTTAAATTTATTGAAACAGCTCACGTCAAAGATGCGATTGCGTACTTAAGGATTGTCTTTAACCCGTTAGATTCTGTCAGTTGGCATAGAGTGTTATTGTTAATTGAAGGAGTAGGGCCTAAGACAGCAAATGAGATTATCTCTAAAACTGTTGATAACAGAAAGAGGAGAGAGCTTTTAAAAACAGATGGACTTACGAAAAAGAGATATTATAAGAATTTAGAAGATTTGTTTTCATTAATTAAAATAATTTCAGCGAAAAGTATTTCTTTGTCGGAAAAGATAGGGATACTTCTTAAATACTATAAGCCGCTTTTAAAAAATAAATATGATGATTTCAACAAAAGAATTAACGACTTGGACTCATTGGTGAGAATCGCGGAGAGATATGATGGGTTGGAACAATTTTTAACTGATATGGTGTTGGAGCCGATAGAAGCAAGCCAAGTTGATGCGACTGCTGCTGATAGAGAAGAGGGGGAATTGATTCTGTCCACAATTCATTCGGCGAAAGGGCTTGAATGGCATACTGTCTTTTTAATTTCTGCCGTTGATGGTTTCCTTCCGTCTCTGTATTCTTTTGGCAGCGAAGAAGAGATTGAAGAAGAAAGAAGGTTGCTGTATGTAGCAACCACCAGAGCAAAAGAAAATTTATATTTGATAAAACCGGAAATTGAACATGCCGGCCGAAATTATTTTGAACAGTCATTTTCAGAGTTCTCTAGAGTTTCAAGATTTTTAGAAGAGGGTAATATTTTAGAGAAATATGTAGAAAAGTGGGCGATAGACGAAGAGCAGGAAAACGAGATCAAATAATAGAAATAAGGGCCTAGCAAATTTATTTTTTATAGAATTATGGAATTTAGAAGCTTTATATTTCCAATTCATACCGAAAGGCCCATTACTATTCTTTCCGAAAATGAATATCTGAAAAGGGTAGAGTCAGGAACAACACTTTCAAGGAAACAGATGAATCGTTCCATGATTGATCCTTATTCTTGTACCGAACAAGAAAAAGAGGAATTAAAAAAGGCTCGAAGAATGAAAGGCAACCAATGGGGATGGGGGATAAGACAAGAAATGAATCCTATTTGTTTATATTGCCACTCAGAAGCGATAGTGCCTAATAAAAAACATATTTCTGGCCCATTCTTTTGTCCGAAATGTGACCATGCTATTAGAAACAATAAATGTGTTTATTGTGATAAAGATATAAGTGCCCTATCATTTGAGTATGCTTTTTGTCGAGAGTGTCTACGGTTTATTGATGAAGAACAATTTAAACAAATATACAAAATCAAGTTAAAAGAGATAGAACAGGAAGGGTATAGACCTCCGAAAGTTTTTTTTCAAGTATGCCTTGAAAAGCATTGTGAATGTTCTATTGATTACAAAAGCAATTTTTGGTTTTGTAGAGAACACTGGGAAGAATATAAAAAGATAAGAGATATATTAGACAAAGAAAAAGACATTGATTTTTCTAGGACCGAAAGAGAAAGAGAGAAAATCAGAGAAGAATACTATGAGAAAGTAAATCCAAGATGGATATGGAGAGATTATTACGGACCAGCTTTAGATCTCGCTAAAGAAGGAAATTATAAGGCAGGGCAGGAAATTTTCATTAATTTTTTAAAAATTCATAAAGACATTCCGGATTATTCTCTTTGGGCTGGTTATAAAATTTTAGGTGACCTATGCTTTTTTGATGAAGATTACGAGAGAGCAATAAGTTATTATAAACATAAAGAATGGAATTTAGATACAGTACTTAATGCTAGAAGATTATCAGGTAAAGCGATGGCGGGAGATGAGATTATCAGAGCAAGCAGAAAGAGTTTTCATGTTGAGAAATCTATTCAAAAAGAATCCTCTTATGAAGATTATACCAAAAATTATATACCGACAACTTTTTTCAAAAGAAATCAAGATTTTATAGCTCAATTTGCTGAAGAAATAGCAACAGAATGGGAAAAACAGAACAAGAAGAAACTTTTGGGTCTTGGAGTCAAAATGAAAAGTTATATTTGGGGAAACATTTATAGGAATTACCTGCGATGGACTGACAAAGATGGCGATTATGATTGGTATGAAAAAAAGATTTTAGACAAGTCTTATCATTATCATTATTGTCCTAAGAGAGAATTCGTGGAGGTAATAGTTCAGATTGTTCAGGAGGCAGAAATTGGTGAAAAATGGATTTCAGAAACAGAACTATATTACAAAGTGAAACGATGGTTTGAAAGCCATGAAGTTATCCATCACGCTCATCCTCATTGGCTTGGACAGCAGCACTTAGATATTTTTATTCCTGAATTAAAGTTAGCGATAGAATATCAGGGGGCTCAACATTTTCGTCCGGTTGAATTTTTCGGTGGCGAAAAAGCATTTAAAAAAGTACAGGAAAATGACATAAGGAAAAAAGATCTCTGTGAGAAAAATGCTACCGTTCTTATTTATGTGGTTGGGGAAGATGACGAGGAAAAAATTCTTGAGAAACTATGCCCATATTTAAAAGAAAATGTTAAAAATGAATAACCAAGCATTGATTTACATAGGCGAAACACACCTTCATCCATGGAAAAAAATTGATAAAGCGAAGGTTTATTTGAGTAATAAGGGGCAAATTATGGTGAATGAACTCATGATTCCTGATAATAGACGTAGAGATTGTAGAGATAAATTTAAGTTTTTAAAAGAATATTTGGAAAAGAAAAGATTACCATATGATGTTTCGAAATTTTTAAGGAAAGAATTGCGTGATATTGTTTTTGAGATGGGAAAGAAAAAACAGAAAACTATTTCGTTCGGAAAATTATATGATATTTCCCATAATCAAAATTGGATTGCTGGAATTAGAAAAGAGATTTTTGAAAGGATCGCGGGATTTGTTAGAAGAAAATATAGAAGAGAACTTTGGACAAGATAAAAAATGAAATCAAATAAGAAAAATAAAAGTCGAGTAAAATTAATTGAGATAAAATATGTGCGGACAGAATCAAGAACAAAATAAAAAAAACAAGAATAAAAGTCTCTTTAAGATATACGATATTTTTCAGGATATAGTTATTCAGGAAACAAAAGAATTTTATGAATTTAGCGAAGTAATATTGATGGTTTTAGTGGCGATTTTAGGAATGTATCAACATTGGGAAACAAGCAGTTTTTTATTGATATTAGGATTAGTAATATCAACTATTTGGTTTGCAGGTTTTGTTATTCAAATAATGTGGAGAAGACACTGGCAGGGAAGGATCAGAAATGTAGAAGATGAGATAATAAAAGAAAAAGAGCTAGAATTAAATAAAGTTTTAATTGAGGATAGGGATAATTGGGTACCAGGTTTATTTTATAGAGAAAATCAAAGTCATAAAAGAGATCCTAAAATAAAGTTCCATTTTAATTTTATTTTTGGTTTGTTTCCCGTTGTCTTTGTTTTGGTGTTTACTTATAAATTAACATCCCCATCTTTTTATTTAAATTATTTAAAATTAATAGGATATTTATGCCGTTTTAGATTAGATTGTTTGAATATCGTTTTACCATTTTTTCTTATACTTCTTTTATATTTAGCGAGTTATAAATATTTTCCTTTTAAGAATAAAGAGATAGTATAAATTTTTATGATTTTTTCCGACCCCGCTTTGCGAGGATAGGAAGTCAAAACTCTCCCTGAAATTATGCAGGGCTGTAGGGAACTTGTTTAATTCGGGCGCTGAATGTAAAATGATTAAAATTAAAAAATATTAACATATGTCGCAATATCTTTTGAACTTTATTATATTTTTTGTGCTTTTGGCGATAGTGGGCGGGGTTTATTATTGGTTCACAATTTCTAAGAGTCAGCTCAAGGAGATGCAAATTGCCGCAAACGCGATCACGGCAGGCGCGAGCATAGCCGCGACCACCAGCGCGGGCGCCAACGAGGGTTCGGGCAATCTCATTGAAGGCCCAAGCGGCTTAAAATACGAGATACTCAAGGCCGGCGCCGGCCAGGAAGCTAAAAATGGCGATGAGGTTTTGGTGCATTACGTTGGCACGCTGGAAGACGGCAGCAAGTTTGATTCCAGCCGCGATCGCAACAAGCCGTTTGATTTTGTTTTGGGCGCTGGAGCCGTTATCAAAGGTTGGGATTTGGGCGTTTTGGGAATGAAGGTAGGCGAGATTCGCAGATTAGTTATACCGTCGGCAATTGGTTATGGCGCTCAAGGCACCCCGGGCGGCCCCATACCCCCCAACGCCAACCTTATTTTTGAAGTTGAACTCTTAGGAGTTAGCTCTCAATGAAATCTCCACGAAATCGTAACGGCTTAATCGGCGTTTTTGATTCGGGCTTTGGCGGGCTGGATATTTTGCGTTCTATTGCCGCTAAACTTCCTCAATATCACTATGTTTATTTGGGCGACACGCAGAGGGCGCCTTATGGCGCGAGAACTCAAGAGGCCATTTATAAATTTACCGAGCAAGCGGTTGATTTTTTGTTTAGCAAGGGTTGCGAGTTAATTATTCTGGCTTGCAACACCGCTTCCGCGGAAGCCCTGCGGAAAATCCAACAGGAATATTTGCCGAATCATTACCCTGGCCGGCGGGTTTTGGGCGTTATTATTCCGGCGGTGGAGGCGACCGTTGGGCAAACCAAAAATAATCGTTTGGGAGTTATGGCCACCGAGGGCACGGTTAATTCGGGCGCCTTTGTAAAAGAAATTTTAAAACGCCTGCCCAACGCTAATGTTTTTCAAGCGGCTTGTCCGTTGCTTGTGCCCATTGTTGAGGCGGGCGAAGACAGCCCGGAAATAGTGCTACCGGTTTTGCAGAAGTATCTAAAGCCCTTACTCAAGGAAAATATTGACACTTTAATTTTGGGCTGCACTCATTACGGCTTGTTGGAAAATCAAATTAAAAGCATCACGGGTGCGAAAGTTAATCTAGTTGTTGAGGGCGAAGTGGTGGCCGAGAAACTAGCTGATTACTTGAAAAGGCATTCAGATATAGAACAAAAGTTGATTTTGACTGGCGAGATAGAGCTTTTTACTACCGATCTCACTGATAAGTTTCAATTGTTGGGTGGTAAATTTTTTGGCCAGCCGATTCGTCCTTGTAAAGTAGAATTGTAGCCATTTTGATTGAAATTTGTTCCAATCTGGGCTATAATAGCAGTGTATATAGAGAAAATAACAAATATATGGATCAACCAATCAAAAAATTATATCGCTCCAGACAAGAACGGATTATTGCGGGGGTGGCTGGGGGTTTGGCTGAATATTTTAGCGTGGACCCGGTTTTGGTTAGGATTATTTTTGTGGCCTTAGCGTTGGTGCACGGCTTGGGTATTTTGGTTTATATTGTGTTTCTATTGATTATACCTAACGAGGAGGGCGGTGATATGGCCGAAAAAATCGCTTCTTTCTCGACGGGCCTTAAAAAAGGCGAAGAAAAATTAGCCGGCAAGGTAAAAGAGTGGGCCCAGAGAACGGAAGCGGAAAAGGAGAAAAAGTCAGCTACAGCCGCGGATAAAACGGCTCCAGAAAAAAAAGAAACACCGGCGAGCGAGCCCGGTGAAAATGTAGGTTGGTTCAAAGATAAAAAAAGGGTTATTGGTTTGGCGGTTGTTATTGTCGGGGTGGTTTCTTTGATTAATGGTTTATTTCATGTATCTTGGTTTCGCTGGGATATTTTTTGGCCGATTGCTTTAGTAATCGTTGGCCTTTATTTAACCGTGCGTAAAATAAATTAAATTTATGTTTTCTTTTTCGGGAATTTTAATTGGCGTTGTCATTATTTTAGGGGTTTCAATTATCGTTTGGCGAAAGGCCATTGTTGAATTTAAAAGATAGTTTATATGAAGGTCTATCTTGATTACGCCGCCACTACGCCCATAGCCAAAGAGGTTGCCAAAGCCATGGCGCTATATTTGAGCAAGGATTTCGGCAATGCTTCGTCTTTGCATCAATGGGGGCAAAAAACAAGAGAGGCAATAGAGGTGGCGCGGCAACAATTAGTCAAATTTTTGAATTGTTCTTCAACGGAGGTTTTCTTTACTGGTTCGGCCACCGAGGCCGATAATTTGGCGATTTTTGGTTTGATTAAGGCGGCGCGAAAAAATGGTATTGTCAAGCCGCATGTTATTACTTCAGCCATTGAGCATCCGGCGGTTTTAGAGCCGATTAAGCGTTTGGAAAAGCTAGGCGAGATTGAAGCCACTTATTTGCCCGTTGGCCGGGAGGGGACTGTTAAAGTTGAAGACGTTGAAAGGGCTATTAATCTCAAAACAATTTTGATTTCTATAATGTACGCCAATAATGAGATCGGAACCGTCCAGCCAATAGCTGAAATTGGCCATTTGTTGCAAACCCTTCGGCAAGTTCAGGGCAAGCTGCCAACCAAAATTTATTTCCATACTGACGCGGTGCAGGCGGCCAATTTTTTGGATTGCGACGTTAAAAAGTTGGGTTGTGATTTGCTTACTTTGTCGGGTCACAAAATTTACGGCCCCAAAGGCGTTGGCGCTTTGTATGTTAAAAAGGGCGCGGCGATTGAGCCGATAATGTTTGGCGGTCATCAAGAGAGCGGCCTGCGCCCAGGCACGGAAAACGCGGCGGCGATTGTTGGTTTTGGAGAAGCCATAAATAGAATCAAGAATCAGGAATCAAGAATCAGGAATAATGAGAAAATTAAAAAAATGAGGGATAGATTGATAGATGGTATTTTGCAAAGAATATCCGGCGCCAGCTTAAACGGTTCGCGCGACAATCGCTTGCCCAATAACGCCAACATCAGTTTTTCAGGGGTGGAGGGTGAGAGCATTTTAATGGCCTTGGACCAAAAAGGCGTGGCTGTTTCCACCGGGTCGGCTTGCGCTTCGGGTAGTTTGGAGCCCAGCTATGTTTTGATGGCCTTAGGGCTGTCGCATCAGCAGGCGCACGGTTCTATCAGGTTTACCTTGGGGCAATATACCACTCAAGAAGAGATCAATTACGTGTTGAAAGCTTTGCCGGAAGTTATTAAGCGGTTGAGAGCGCTTTCACCATTGAAATAAAATTGTTATCCTAAACACAAAAGATGTCATCCTGAGCGATAGCGAAGGATCTTAGAGATTCTTCGTCTGCTGGCTCAGAATGACACGGTATCCTTATGGCATTGCCATACAGTAAAAAAGTTTTACAACATTTCAACAAGCCCCACAATTACGGCAAAATAAAATCTCCCGACGGCGTTGGCGAGGTGGGAAATTTAATATGCGGCGACGTCATGCGGCTCTATATTAAAGTTGGCAAAAATGTTAATAAACAAGAGGTTATTAAAGACATTAAATTTGAAACATACGGTTGCCTTTCCGCCATTGCCTCATCATCAATGCTTACTGATTTAGTTAAAGGAAAAACTTTAGAAGAGGCAATAAACTTTAACCGAAAAGAAATCGTTGAAGAGCTGGGCGGTTTGCCTCCGATAAAATTGCACTGCTCGGTGCTGGCGGGAGACGCTTTGTTGGAAGCGATTTACGAATATTTAGAAAAGAACAAAAGGCCCGTTCCCGAAAGATTGATTAAACGCCATCAGCAATTGTTGAAAGAGAAAGAAGCGATTAGGAAATAATTTCCGGGTAGATTTTTAAGAGAACAACAAGTAAGCTGGCAATCATCGGACCGATTAAAATACCTATCGGCCCGAATAAAGAGATTCCTCCCAAGACCGAAAACAAAATGAGCAAAGGGTGCAAGCCAGCGCCTTTTTTTAATTTCGGGCTTACAAGGTTGTCAAGAACAATATTTGAAGCCAAGGCCCAAACAAAAAACCCCAAAGCCAACAAAAATTTATTAACAATAATAAGATAGAAAACGGCCGGGATAATTATTAAGGCCATGCCAATCCCCGGTATAAGCGAGGCGATTACAGCGACAGTTCCCCAGAGAGCACCATTGGGTATATTGAAAATTAGAAAGCCGATCCCGATAGCGAACCCCTGCAGGATAGCCGCCAGCAGGCCGCCTTTTATAGAGGCGTTGATTGTTTTTTTGAGGGCGGCAAAGATATCTGTGTTGTTTTTGTCGGAAAGCGGGATTATAGCAAAAAGATATTTTTTAATCGCCGCGCTTTCTTTCAAAAAATAGAATAAAGCAATTAGGCCAAGCGATATGCTCAATAAAAGTTTTGCCGCGCCCGAGAATAGTCCGCCCAAATGCTTAACGGTGAAATTTAAAACCGGCGAGACAATCGCTTGAACGTTTATGTTTAAAGAAAAGCCCGGCGACAATTTTTGAATGATTGTTTCTGTTTTGCTGGCCAAATCATTAAACTGGCTGAAATTATCGCTGGAGAAGTTGGCGTAGAGCCCAAATGCTTCTTTGTACACCTGAAAACCTAATAAAAAAAGCGGGGCTAAAACAATTAAAACAATAACAGCGACAGACAGCAAGGAAGCCAATGTTTTCTTTTGTTTCAATACTTTCGCGATTTTGTTATAAAGCGGAGTAAAAACAATAGCCAACGCTCCGCTGGCAACGATAATGCCAAGATACGGCCTTAGCAAAAGTAAAAAAAGCGCTAAAACAACAGCTAAAATTATTAAAAATAAAACAATTTGGATTTTTTGATTTCGCATAATCTTTATGATAAGTTTATCTAATTATATGACATTACAGAATAAAAGTAAAAAAGTGGTAGTGGCTTTATCGGGTGGCGTGGATAGCGCGGTTGCCGCGGCCCTACTCAAAGAGCGGGGCTATAATGTTACAGGGGTTTTTATGAAATTTTGGAAAGCGCCTTCGGCCAGCGGCGCCAAAGGAAGCGGTTGGAACAGATGTTGTTCTTTTGAAGCTCAACAAAGAGCCAGAGAGGTGGCTCGGGTTTTGGGTATTCGTTTTTATGTTTTGAATTTAGAGCAACAGTTTAAAAAAGAAGTTGTTGATTATTTTTTGCGCGAGCTGAAAGCCGGCCGCACGCCCAACCCCTGTGTTGTTTGCAACAAAGAGATTAAGTTCGGGCTTTTATTAAAAAAGGCGCTGGCCATTGACGCTGATTATGTGGCCACCGGCCACTACGCGCGGCTTAAGCCGCGATTATCAATTATTAATTATCAATTATTGCGGGCGCGAGACCGCAAAAAAGACCAGTCATATTTTTTGTGGCAATTGAATCAAAAGCAATTATCAAAAGTTTTGTTGCCTATAGGCGAGATTGCCAGCAAAGCCGAGGTGCGCAAGCTGGCCGGAAAGTTTCATTTACCCGTGGCCGAAACCAAAGAATCGCAGGAAGTTTGTTTTATTAAAAACACCACCGAGGAATTTTTGAAACAATATCTTAAAGAAAAGCCGGGCGAAATTAAAAATAAAAAGGGCATAGCGTTGGGCGAACATAAGGGCCTTTGGTTCTATACCATTGGCCAGCGCAAGGGAATAGGTTTGTCGGGAGGCCCCTACTTTGTGATTGCCAAGGACTTTAGGAAAAATGTTTTAACTGTTTCTAAAAACGAGAAAGATTTATTAAGCAAAGAATTGATTGCCCAAAATATAAATTGGCTTTCCGGCCTTAAGCCGAGAAATTTTCAGAATATTCAGGCCAAAATAAGATACGGCGCTAAACTGGCCAAAATAAAAACTATACAAAAAATTAGCCAAAATAAACACAAGATTATTTTTGTCCAGCCCCAGCGAGCCATCACTCCCGGCCAGTCGGTTGTTCTATATCGCGGGGAAGAATTGCTAGGCGGTGGCGTTATCTCTTGACATTTTTTTGATTATGGTTAAGATATGAAAATCTTGGTTTAGTTATTTTGAGGCACGAGGAAAGAGCATTTTTTATTGTTTTTCCCTCGTCCTTTAAAATCTTGCGCGCGAAAAAAAGTTTTTAGCCCCTTAGCAAGCGGCTAAAAGTTAAGAGGGAGTGTTTATTCCTCTTGCGCGCGCCATATTTGTCCGTGGCAAATGAACTTACGGGAAGCCTCCCCCTCTCGTATAGGGATTTTGCCATGGGCATCCATAAATTCGGGGTGATAGCTCAAATATAGCTTAGAGCGCCGGGTTTACAACCCGGAGATAGCCGGCCTTAACGACCGGTCGCCCCACCAAACAGAGAGATAGTTTGAAGTTTTTGATAAAGATAGTCCCAGTAAGGGACTAATTTTTACGATTTTATAAGTAGAAGTCATAAAAATCAAAAACTTCCGCTATCTCTTTTTCGTTTTTGAAAAAAATGTGGTAAAATGAGATTGTATGAACAACGAATTATTGGAGTCAAACAGCCAAAAATTGATTTTGTTGGGAAACGAGGCCATAGTGCGCGGCGCTTTGGAAGCGGGCGCGCAGTTTGTGGCTACTTATCCGGGTACGCCCGCCTCGGAAATTGGCAATACTTTTGCCGAGATCGCCCGAAACAACGATAAACTGTATTTTGAATTTTCCACCAACGAAAAGCTGGCTATGGAGGCAGTCATTGGCGCTAGTTTTTCGGGGTTGAGATGCCTTTGCGCGATGAAAAATTTCGGCCTCAATGTGGCCGCCGACAGCTTGTTGCCTTTTCTCTACACCGGCTCAAAGGGCCCGACGGTTATTGTGGTGGCTGACGACCCTTCTTGCCATTCTTCAGCGCAATCCGAGGAAAACTCGCGGGGTTTTGCCCAGTTGGCCCATATTCCCATATTGGAGCCCTCGGACGCGCAAGAGTGCCTGGATTTTGTTAAGCTTGGTTTTGAAATTTCCGAGAAATTTAAAATTCCAGTGATGGTGCGTTTGACCACCCGCGTGGCTCATCAGCGGGCTGTTGTTGAAACAGGCAAGCTGGGGGAGGTTGTTTTGCCTCCGGCGGAATTTGTGTCCAACAAGCATCAGTTTGTCACTATACCCCCAAGAGTTTTGGAAATGCACCAGGAGCTGCTTGCTAAAATTAACGAAATCGTTAACTTCGCCGAGAACAGCGCCATAAACAAAATCTCCAAAAAATCAGGCAGCTTGGGTATTGTCACTAGCGGGGTAGGATATTTACATGTTATGGAGGCTATGGAAATGTTGAAGCTAGATGCGCCGGTTTTCAAGCTGGGATTTTTTTATCCATTGCCTGAACAAAAGATTAGGGATTTTATCAAACCGTTGAAGAAGGTTTTAATAGTGGAAGAACTTGAGCCATATTTAGAAAGAGAGGTTATTCGTCTAGCCAAAGAGGTTAATCCCAAGTTGGAAGTTCTTGGCAAGTCGTTGTTGCCCGAGGTGGGCGAATTAAAGCCCGAGCAGGTTGTGGCGGCTTTGGCTGGCGTGGCTGGCAAAAAAGCGCAAACGCCGCCCGTGACAAATTTTAAAACGATTAAGCACAAGCCGCGTTTTTGCACAACGCCGATGTGCCCTTATTGGCGGGTGTTTGCGGCCATCAAAAAGGCCGCGCCCGAGGGGACGATTTTTGGCGGCGATATTGGCTGTTATATGATTGCCGCTTTTGAGCCGTTGCAGGTCTATGATTATATGTCTTGTATGGGCTCAAGCATTGGTATCGGCCATGGCATCGCCAAGGCGGTGGCGGGCAAGCAACCCGCCTCCGCTAAAGCTACAGCGGGCAAGAAGGTAGTTACTTTAATGGGCGATGGCACGTTCTTTCATTCCGGTATGCCCGCCCTGCTCAACGCTGTTTACAATCAGTCCAATATTTTAGCCATTATCGTTGACAATCGCATTACCGCTATGACCGGCCACCAGCCCAACCCCGGTATGGGCCAAAACGCCGAAATCGGAACCGTGCCCGAAGTGAAGATTGAGGAAATTGCCGCGGCCCTTGGAGTGAGAGCGGAAAATTTAAAAGTGGTTGATCCGGTTGACGATTTTGACGGCCTGGTGGCGGCCATACAAGAGTTTTATCCAAAAAACGAGGTGTCAGTTATAATCGCGCGGAGAATGTGCGCGTTATTAGAAAAAAAGAAGAAAACCGTTTAACTTATGAACAAAAATTTTAATATTGTTATACTGGGAGTTGGCGGCCAAGGGCTGATGACTTTGCTTCGCGTTTTATCCGAAGCGGCTTTGGCCAACGGCTTTGATGTTAAAACATCGGAATTGCACGGCCTTAGCCAGCGGGGCGGTTCGGTGAGCGTTTATATAAGATTTGGGGCAAAGATATGGTCGCCGCTGGTGCCGCAAGGCCAAGCTAATCTGATTATTGCCTTGGAACAGCAGGAGGCCCTCAATGGTTTGTATTTTGCCAATAAAGAAACGGTTTTTCTGGTTAATCAGCACGAAACCCCTACTATGGCTCAATCCGCCAATCAGGCGGAAATAGAAACAGAGCTGCGCAAAATTACTGATAATATCAATTTTTTATCTGCCTCGGAAATTTGCCAAAAAGAATTGGCCAGCGAGGTGGTTTCGGGTGTTTATTTATTGGGTTATGCCGCCTATCATAATTTTTTACCCATTAAGCCAGAGATTATAAAAAAAGCAATTAAAAAAACAATGTCTGAAAAGCATTGGGAGATTAACTTTAAGGCGCTGGATTTGGACCAGAGAAATATTGAATAATATGAAAAGCGAAGGGGGTTTTAGTAGTAAATTGGAACACAAAGAGAAGTCGTCCTCGGAAAGGAGTGAGAAATTAAATGCGATTTTAGATAGCTTTTTAGAGGAATCGGATAGATTAAAGAACGAACCCATGGATGTGGCTAAAGCTTTTGTTGCTGAAAGAGCCAGCCCGGAGGAATATGAAAATTTAATAGAAAAGGTGGAGCAGGCCTGCTTGTCTAAAATAAAGTTATTGGAGCGATTTCAAGTTTTCCTGCGGGGCGATTGCTTGAGCGATCAAGAAAAGCAGAAGATAGGTAAGATGCCTTGCGTTCCTTCAGTGCGGAGCATACCGAGATCTATTATTGATGGTGGCGCGACCGACAGGGCGATTTTTGGTTCTCTTTTGATTCAATTAGGGAATAGGATTAATTTAGCTTATTCTAAAGAATATAATGCCCATGAGGAATCAAAAGAACACAATGAGGTGCTTGCTCGCGGTCCGGTTTTAGTTTATGGCTTTGGGTCTATCAGTAATGAAGGATACAACGAAATCAAATCAAGAACACAAACAGGAGAGGAATATTTTTATGGCGATACTGACGATATCGGAGAGGTTATTCCGAACCTTCATTCTATAGATTTGCCCAAGACAGGCGTTTGGGGCGGTGAAAACGAAGTTGGCAGCCGTTATCATAGCGATAGCCAGCGAGAATTTTTTTCAACCATATCTTATGTACATCGTTTGGAAGATTATGGCGTCTCTGAAACATTATTACCCAGGATGAAAGAGAGAATTCTAAGATATACTGACGACAAGAATTTTGCGCGACAAGGTGTCGGCTCCTTGGATTGTTTTTTGCTTCTTCCCAAGTCGCATTTCCATTATGCTCTAATGGCCTACAGAATTTTATCTGATATTGAAGCGTTGGAAAAAGCCGGCAAAGAGTAAAGAATTAATTTTATTAATATGTTAATTATTGTCCATTACGCCGAGATTGCCTTAAAAGGCGATAATCGGAAGATGTTTGAAGAAAAGCTGGTTGAAAATATTAAAGAATCCCTTACTCAAAAGGGGATTGTTTTTAATTCCATCAAACGTATTTTTGGTCGTATTTTAATTGAAATAAACCCGAGAGATATGAAAGGCGCCAAGCGCCTTACAGATTCAAAGTGTAAGGCGCTTGGCGCCTTACAGAATGTTTTTGGCATAGCCCATTTTTCTTTCGCTGAAAAATGCCAGCGAGACATTGAGAAAATCAAAGAAAAATCCATGGAGTTTTTAGGCCGCCAAGAATTTATTTCGTTTAAGGTAGAGTGCAAACGAAGCGACAAAAAGTTTCCTTTAAACAGCCAGCGAATAAATGAGCAGGTGGGGGAAGCCATAATGAACGGGCTTTCAAAAAAAGTTGATTTGCATAATCCTGATGTTGTTTTGTATATTGAAATTACTGAAAAGGATGTTTTTTTATACACTAAAAAAATCGCCGGGCCGGGCGGTTTGCCTCTGGGCGTTTCGGGCAAGGCGGTTTGTTTGATTTCCGGGGGCATTGACTCGCCGGTTAGCGCTTGGTATTTAATGAAAAGGGGAGTAGAAAATATTTTTGTTCATTTTTACTCTACCCAGCAGGGCTATGAAAAATCTTTGGAGAAAGTCAGGGATATTTTAAGGGTTTTGCGAAATTATCAGCTTAATGTTAAAGTTTATTTTGTGCCCTTTTCCGATATTCAAAAAGAAATTGTGCTCAACACCCAGGCCGATTTGCGGGTGGTGCTTTACCGGCGGTTTATGATGCGGGTGAGCGAGCAGATAGCCCTCAAAGAAAAAGCTAAGGCCTTAATCACCGGTGAAAATGTCGGCCAGGTGGCCAGCCAAACCTTAGACAATATGCTGGTTATCAGCCAGGCAACCACTTTGCCAATTTTACGTCCCTTGGCCGGATTTGATAAAATAGAAATAATAGAAATAGCCAAAAAAATCGGCACCTTTGACATTTCTATTTTGCCGCACCTGGATTGCTGTTCAATGTTCGTGCCCAAGCACCCCGCCACCAAAGCCAGTTTAAAAGAAGTAGAAAAAGAAGAAAAGAAATTAAAAATTGAAAAGTTAGTTAAAGAAGCAATCAAGAATGCGAAGTTAGAAATAGTATAATTGTTAAAAATTTAAAATTATGGTACAAAAAATTACCAAAGAAACTTCATTGTCTGACATACTCAATAAAAAGGGAGCAGAGGAAATATTGGCCAAATACAAGGTGCCCTGTTTAACGTGCCCTATGGCGCAGTACGAGATGAAATCATTAACCATTGGCGACGTGTGTAAAATGTACGGCCTTGATTTGTCAAAAATTATCACCGACCTAAATAAACTTTAAATAATTGACGGGAGGGCAGCCCCCTCGTCAGTTTGTGAATTGTGGATGGTAGTTTTAAGAAAAATTTTGTTTGGTCTTCAATTTTTGTTTTAATTTTAGTCAACGTTTATCTTTGGCAGTTTATTTTTTCTTTAGACGGCAATTTGAAAGTCGTCTTTTTTGATGTAGGGCAGGGCGATAGTATTTTTATTGAAACGCCCCAGGGCCATCAGATCTTAATTGACGGGGGACCCGGGCAGAAAGTGCTCACTAACCTGTCCAAGGTAATGCCCTTTTGGGACAGAAGTATTG
>Ga0265594_1001482_pt1 | contig 18114 bp, 20 predicted proteins | sample saktaG_11_FD_190147 | JGI IMG/M metagenome (GOLD analysis project Ga0265594, IMG submission 190147) | Saline water microbial communities from Sakinaw Lake, British Columbia, Canada - sak_2011_5_24_80m | ecosystem: Environmental > Aquatic > Non-marine Saline and Alkaline > Saline ... | reverse complement strand
GCAAGGTGTATCACATTAAGATTGGAGAGCGGACTTTAATCTCTGAGGTTCCGAAGAAAGTTCGAGACCTAGAAGGAAAACTTGGGTTGGGTATATTCCCTACAGAGTGAGGTGTTAAGGTTATTAAGTAATCGCTGGGGGCGTGGGGCAGGAGATGGTTGAAGAAGATGTTGTGTACGGCTTGGATGAATCCACGAAAAACCACTGCGCTTAGACCTCCTGCGACTCCCACCAACACAGGCCAGAAGGTCCATGTAGGCCCACTTGTGATCCTCTGAAAATCGCCTGATAAGCTCCGCCTCAGTGGCGCAGTAATGCCAATTGGGGTATAAACCCTTTATGCCAGCAGCCTCGGGAAACGTCGCATCTCGACTTCGAGATCGCATCCCGAATTTCGAAGGCGGTTCGGGTTATCATCTTCATAACTCCCAATTCTCACTTTTTGATCAACTTCTCGAAGGTATAATTTTCGATTAATTATCTAAATTTAATTAAATAAATTAAAATTTTTTAAATCGTCGGGTAATAAAAAATTTTATAAAAATGATATCTTATTATATGTCCAAACATATATGATACAACAAAAACGTTATAGCATAAATTAATTTATTAGATTTATGGAAAAAATTAATTTTTAATAGGGCGAGGATTTGATAGGAAGTAAATTATGAATTCATATTATTTCATAATTGGAAATTAAAACTTTGATTAATTATTGTTCTCAATTTTATAAACTAGAAATGCGGGCTGAAAATACGGACTTTCGAGGCCAAAATAAGATTTATAAAAATATGATAAATTTTAAGCGATTCGGATTCTCATTCTTATAAACTATATGTATACATTGCCTTCTGAGTTTTAAGTACGCTTCAAGAGCATATTTCGCCCCGATAACCTGCATGGTACGCGACGAGGGGCATGAATTCACATAGTTTATGGAATAACCATGTTTCCAAAATTGGGTCAAATTTGCGGCTTCGAAGTCTATACACATAACATATACGAACCAATTGGGCAGACGCGAATTGCCGTTCCATTTCTGGGTAGCGAGCAACTTTATAGGTTTCGAGATCGATTATCGACCTTCCAACAAACAAACAATTCGAACAAATATGGTTAATTATTAAATAATTTCTAAATTGAATTATAAAGTTAAATTTAACTAATTTAATCTTTTATTTGATTAAAAGTACATATTTCTATGACATTGTATATGATAATTATATTCGATTTATTTGCTAATTAAAAATTTACATAAAATTAATTATTGATATGCACATTACATAAAATCATTATAAACATTTCATATTATTAAAATGGGCTTTATGAATTTGAGATCGAAAAGAAAAGTGAGATTTAGTATACTTCAAATCCTGGGAGCTCGAGGATACGAGCTGATCCTGTTGCGGATACGAGATGCCTGAACCGGCCAGGGTCTCTGAAGAGCTTCGCAAACCTCGCCAGAAAGCAGTTAGCTGCACTTTTGCTTTGCGCGAATATTCCAGATAGCTCATCCTGCAGATAGGTCTGATCGATACCAGAGATCGAGAGTCAATAACGTAAAATAGTTTGAACGATGAAAATGACCTCGTAGCAAAGTATTAGGGGAGATAACTATGAAAAAACCCATATATTTGCTGGTCCTCGGCCTTCTAGCTCTGGCCGTAGCTCCGAGCGCTTCGGCCCAATTGGAGCATTTCTCGGGATACTGGAAGAACGTCGACCCCGATACCACCGGAGTCACGACCATCGACATCGACGCGAGTGAAACTACCGTGGCGGTTCACGCCTGGGGGAAGTTCTATCCCGCCGACATTGATTGGGAATATGCTAACGCCTCTTACGCCTACGGCCCGACGGCGGCCTCAGACCTCCTTTCCGAGTCCATGGCCATCTCCGCGGTCTGGACGACGAGCTTCAGCGAGACGCTGATGATCATTCGACCCGTCGAAAAGGAGCATCTTCAGGCTGATACTTACACCAGGTTTACCGATGGGAGTGGACGGACGGCCTACACACAAAGCTACATCTTCGAACGCGGCCACGATTATCAGTGCCGCCAGGACCTTCCAAACCCACAGCTAGAGCTTACGGGAACCGAAGACTATTCTGTGAGCGGAAACGACTTCACCAGGTACAAGCTCTCGGTCACCAACTGGAACGTTTATCCGCCTGAGCTCTTCGAGGCTGCGCCTGACCTGCCGCCCTGCGGCCTGAACACCGAATCCTCCAGGACATGGGTGGACATCTACAACCAGGACGAAGTTCGGATTTGGAGCTTCTGCACTCTAGCAACTTCCGAAGACCTGAAAGGCCTCTGGTTCGCGGTGAAGGAGGGCGAAACCCCGCCAGATTCCGTGTACATAGTGATGACCGACCGGCGATGTGACCTCTCCTACGTCTCGAACGAGGTCTCGATCAGTTCTGCTTCGAGCATTGCAACGCCGACGACGCCACCTGAGACCCAGACAACGGTGCCCCCCAACCTCCAGACGATGATAAACTTCCAGAGGGTGAAGCCCTTCTGAGCGGCGAGAGGCACATTGCCTGGATCAGGGCTTCATCGTCCACGTTTTTTCTTTTTCGAAATGCTCGGCCTGCATCATCGAATCGTTGGAATATATAGACTATATTGTGATGGTACCATTTCAGAGTTCTATTTGTTATATGGTGAAAAATTTTATATCTGTGGTCGGCGCGAGATAAGGTTGTATGATAGAGGCTACCCCTAGAGGGGCTAATAGAGGAGTCGGCTACGGATTCGAAGATTTCGACCTGGAACGGGTCCAGCGGGATGGAGCAACTGATAAGCAGATGGACCCTGTGGACCATCGGTGGCTCGACGCTTGAGAAAGGCGTGAAAGGACACAGGGCGCCTTCAGCCGAGTCGTCAGATCAAGCAGATCTCTGAAACTCGGATGATCTCTACAAGGGAGCGGCCGAAAGGTCGCGCCCCCACCTGTTCTCTTTTTTCAGGAGATCTCGTCTCGTCTCCGAAAAAAAGGTGGCTAAAAGGTCTGAAGTAGGTAAAAAGGCTTTAAGGGCGGCGAAAGATCGCCCGTTCGTGATCTAAACCAGCCCCCTCTCAACCCTCACTTCTTCAGTAGCGCCTTTATCTCCGCCACCGAGAGGGCCCTTCCCACGACAACCGCCTCGCCGTCTATGAAGAGGGCAGGGGTCATCATGACGCCGCGGTTCATGATCTCCTGAAGGCTCTCCACTTTCACGACCTCTGCCTCAACGCCCGACTCCGCCACCGCCTTCTCGACATTCTTGGCGAGGGACTTGCACTTGGCACACCCGGTTCCCAGAACCTCTATCTTCATAATCTCGATCTCCTCATCCTCATTTGGAAATTTTCATCCTTTTCGCTTTTCAGACTTTGCCTGCAGGTTATTTCAGACGATCGCCCCGTAGATCATCCCCGCCAGGGTCGAGAGGATTATCACAAGGGCGATGTAAACACCGGTCTTCCTCGCACCTATCACCCGCCAGATCACGATCATGTTCGGAAGGCTCATGGAGGGTCCGGCGAGCAGAAGTGCCAGAGCGGGCCCCGACGCCATAACCCCGGATGAGTAGCCAAAGAGCGTCCCCACGATCGGAACCTCAAGGAGCGTCGGCATGTAGAGGAGCGCCCCTATGAATGATGCGATGAAGCATGCGAGAAAGTCGCTTCTTCCGAAGATCGACCTTATCAGCTCCACCGGCAGGAAGTAGCCGATAACGCCGGTTATGAAGGTCCCAACCACGAGGAGCGGAAATATCCTCTTCGCAAGCCACCATGTCTCGCCGAAGAAGGCCGACTTCTCGGCATCCTCAAAGTACCTCATCAACAACCAGGCCGATGCAACGGTCAGGATCAAGACCAGGACCGCCTTTGGCCACAGCGCTATCTTCGAGGTCGCTCCCAGGAGGATTCCGACCAGGATGGCCAGGAACAGGGGGGTGACGTAAGAGGGCCTGCTCTTTCCCCCGTCGGAGGAGACGGCCGCAGGAGCGCAGGCAGGACCACTGGAACCTCCTTCGTCCTCAGGCACCCTTCTCCTCTCGAAGATGGCGGCCATGACAAGCCCGATCACAATGGCCATCGAGACCGCGGCTGCGATCCGTGCGATGCCGAGGTCCAGGCCCAGGACCCTCGCCGTTAGGATGACGGCGAGAAGGTTGATCGCAGGGCCCGAGAAGAGGAAGGCGGTGGCTGGGCCTATCCCCGCCCCTCTTCGGTGTATCCCGGCGAACATCGGGAGTATGGTGCAGCTACATACAGCAAGAACCGTCCCTGAGGTCGCAGCAACGCTGTAGCAGAGCCACTTTTTTGCGTCCGCCCCGAAGTACTTCAGGACCACGTCCTTCTGAAGAAGCGCCACTATCGCCCCTGCTATGAAGAAGGCCGGGATCAGGCAGGTCAAAACGTGGGCCGATAGGTACTCCATCAGGGTCTCAATGCCCGCCTGCAAGGACGAAAGTATCATCTCAGGATATGGGATTATCATCTAATCGATGCCTCCAACATCTCCTCGGCCTTTTTAAGCTCCGATATCTGGTCGAGGGCCATGGCGTCAACTTCCCTCAAAAGGTCGAATATCTTGGGGTTTCTCACCCTGTAAAGGGTCCGCTTTCCCTCGGTCCTTCGCTCCACAATCCCGGCCTCGAAGAGCAGGTTCAGATGCTTGGAGATCGTGGACTGGGCCCTTTCGAAGGCGGGGACGATCTCACAGACGCACCTCTCCTCCCCGCCCAAAAACTCCACGATCTCCAGCCTTGTGGGGTCTGAGAGAGTGCCGAGGATCTTGGCCCGCCAGTCTGTGACCGATCGGTTCATGGTGATGATCAATAGGAGCTGCCAACATATAAATATATCGCCATATGGCGATACGTAGTTAATATAGGTCAATTGGCTAATTTGAAATTTCACGAAGATCATGGAGTCTGTTTTTTTGCTATCTTTGGGATTAATTCTCAAATAAAACATTTATTTATCGCTCTACCAAAATGAAGAGCATCAAAGTAAAAACCTCGAAAATACTGGCATCAATAGAGCATATGATACCTGGACAAAAGATCGAAGATAGAAATTCCAATGCCCGATTTGAAACAAAAATGATCACTTATTGGGCACTGAACATCTCTAAATACTCTGGAAACCTTTATATATTGACAAAAAGACATATAGAAAGAGTCTTTGTTCTGGGGGTGAGGTTAAAAATGGTCGACGAAGCGTACAAAAAGGCGTTTAGAACAGCTATGCAGGCGCGCATGAAGAAGCTGTTCATGACGCACCTCGTGATCTACCTGGTGGTCAACATCGTGTGGCTGGCGATCAACTACATGATGGTAATACCCGAAATAAGTGCCGCCGGGGCGACTCTGCCCATCTGGCAGCCCTGGTATTCGCCCATCGGCTGGGGTATATGCATAGTCATTCATTACGTGACTTATGTCAGCGGCGGAGAGAAGCTGATCATGGAGGTAGAGGCGGAGGCGGAGCGTTAGCTTCTCCGCATTCTCGTCTCTGGTTGTATTGTACAATGTGGAGGAAGATGCGTCTCGTTGCTGGTGGACGAGCGCTCGTCTTCGTCCACGTTCTTTTTTCAGCACGTTAAGGTAAAGGGATTCGACAGGTTAATTCTTATCGCTGATAAAATTTAATAAGATGAAAGTGGAACTTAAAAGAGGAGGCAAAAAATCATGGAGTTGGAAGCAAGACAGGGGATCCCCCTCCTGGGGGAGAAGGTTCCGGAGATGGAGGTTCAGACCACCCACGGCAGGATGAAGATCCCAACCGATTTCTCGGGAAAGTGGTTCGTCCTCTTCAGCCATCCCGGAGACTTCACTCCGGTGTGCACCACGGAGTTCATAGCCTTCGAGAAGATGAGGAAAGAGTTCGATAAGCTGAACTGCGCCCTCGTCGGATTGTCCGTCGACCAGGTTCATTCCCACATTAAGTGGACAGAGTGGATCAAAGATAATATGAATGTAGAGATCACTTTTCCGATCATCGCGGACAACGGCGCCGTCGCCGCAAAGCTTGGGATGGTCCATCCCGGAAAGGGGACGAACACCGTCAGGGCGGTCTTCGTGGTGGATCCAAACGGCGTCATGAGGCTGATGCTCTACTACCCCCAGGAGATTGGGCGGAATATGGGTGAGATTCTCCGAGTGGTCAAGGCTCTTCAGATCTCAGACGAAAAGAAGGTGGCAATGCCCGCCAACTGGCCGAATAACGACCTCCTCGGCGACGAGGTCATAATACCCCCGCCATCCGACGAGAAGACCGCAAAGGAGAGGCTTTCGAAGTACGAGTGCTTCGACTGGTGGTTCTGCCACAAGAAGCTGGACTGAAGCCTCCAGGGCTTCAACCTTTATTTTTTATGACCTCCCAGGGACTCGGAATTCCGATCAGTTTTCATCCGAGACAATCCGACATGAGGAGCTGAGTTATGACCGACGATCTCGACGTTGGAGTTGAAACCCGCCGTCTCAAAAAGCTGATGACCACATTCCTTTGGGCTCTATACCTTCCGATTTTCGTGATCGCCGCCGCCCCCGCAGGTGCCGCTGCCGCCGAGGCTTCTCGGGAGCTTCCCGCCGAAATCGTGAGGCTGTGGCCTTATCACGCATCCCTTGTGATTTTGGGATTTGGGTTCCTGGTATGGGGAATGACCGTCGCCCGGAGAAAGGAGAAGGGGTGGCTGAAAAAGCACAGGCTCCTCGGAATATCGGGAGCAGCTTTCGCCATCGCCGGGATGACGATGGCCGCCTACATGATCTCTGCAGCCTCCCAGGAGCACTTCAAAGTGCCTCACGCCTACCTCGGCTCGTTCGTGATCCTTCTGCTCATCCTCACGCCGACCTTGGGGCTTCTCCAGCTCAGAGCGGCGAAGGAGAAGAGGGCCCGGATCAGAAGGGTCCACAGGCTCTTCGGCAGAACCGCCCTTTTGCTGATGGCTCTGAACATGTTATTCGGGATGCTGATCGTAAGCTCGGCCTGATAAACAAAAAGAGTGCGTGGAGTTATCACTCCACCTTTATCTCTTCTTTTGCAGACCAGAGACCGTGGACGTTGCAGTACTCCATGGCCAGGATCGACCCGGACTTGGAGAGCTTAACCAAAAGCCTTGCCTCGGGCTCCGAATAGATTGGGGTGAAGTCTATTCTTGCCAGCATTATGGGGTTGAAGGGCCTTCCATCCTCCCGGAAGTAGACCTCGATCCACCTGATGGAATGCTCCACCTTGTTGGGGTGGTTTTGGACCGAGACCTTGACCTCGAAGGTCTCGTCGGCCTTGACGGCCTTCGGGGCCTCGATCCTGGGGGTGTGGCTCTCTCTTTTTCCCAGAGCCTCGCCAGCGGCCATGTCGAAGGTATTTATCATCTCGCCCAGATTTTTCTTCTCTTCGGCCATTTAGATCACCAAATATCATAAAGGGCTTCAACATTAAAATGTTTTTGGTGAAAGAATTTAGAAAAAACGATTGCGATCCAGCGGCTCGGTTCCAGAAACCTTCGGCCTCGCAGGGTCAGGAGTTGAGCCTCCAGATCGCAAAGTTCAGAATTGCGGCGAAGCTCACCCAGATTATGTAGGGCAGAAGAAGCGTTCCTGCAGTCCTCGAAATCCCTCTGAACTTCTGGATGTTCAGGGCGATCAGAGCCCAGAGGACGGCAATAACAAATAATCCTGCCAGAGGGGAGCGGAGGCCGAAGAAGGCCGCCGACCAAGAGACGTTTGCGGCGAGTTGGAGAACGAATACCGCCAATGCGGCTTTGATCCTGGGATCTCTCAGGCCCTCCCGCCAGACCAGATAGGCCGAGATCCCCATCAGTGTGAAGATGGCTGTCCAGACCGGGGCGAAGACCCAGTTGGGCGGGGCGAAGAAGGGCTTCGCCAGGGCGGCGTACCAGGTCGGTATGTTAGGTGTGGTGAAGACCGACCCGATGAAGGCCGCCAGATAACAGGCGCCAAGGGATGCTGCCAGCTTGAGGAAGTCAATTCGTCTCATTTTATCACATCCATACAAATCAGCTTTGTCACTGAGCTGAACCTGCCGATACGATCCTCGACATATCAGGCGGCGGCCCCGTTGCGATCAGGGACTCCTCTGCCCTCTTTTCAGCTTGAGGCGACATATCGAGGACTACCTCGTAATCGCCATGGATAACGCCGTCCTCCATGGACAAAACGCCCTCGCCGCCCCAGACGCGGTCCCGCCGTTCCGTCTTGATCACAAGGTTGCCGACGACCTCTTCACCACCGCCGGCGTTGGTCTTCAGCACCTTCGCCTCCAGGTCTGAGACGTTCTCCCCGCCGATTATCTCGATCTTGCCTAGCAGGTAAGGCCTCTCGAAGAGGAGCATGTGACCCCTGTAGTCGGATGCGGCTTCAGCGCTCGCCCTTCCGGCCCTAGACGCATCGATCCTATCCAGATCGTCAAAGAGCTTTTTGGCGTGAGATGGCCGGATCACCTTCGACCTCTCCACCATCAAGGTGAGGGGAAGGGCAGCTGTGGAGTTCGAGGCGATGCCGTTTCCGGCCAGGATTAGGCCAAGATCTTGGAGGGCTGGGCCCACCGGCACCTTGGGCGGATACTCGGCTCCCTCCGCTCCACCCAAGAGGGCGAAGACCTGATCGCCGGGAGAGATGGCTGCGGAAAAACCGACAAGTAACGCCGCCAAAGCCAATAAGGCCACAAGAGATCTACCAAATTTCATCCTGCCGTCCACCCAAGATCCGCTTTCAAAGAGCTTCGTCCCTGAATTACCCGCTGCAATAGTCTCCAGATTGCGCAAGCTTCGGCCGCATCTGAGACGAGCTGGATAGGCCTATCTTTTCAGATATTTTTCCAACCACATCCTATAAACAACCTTTGCATCCGGTACGAGGCCTCCTACGATTATTTTAAATTGAATACCCCGCAGCTTGCTGCGGTTGGGATGGTCAAATAATCAACTCAACAGTTTGAATCGGGCCACGGATAATCTAAGTGGCGGGTATCGGGAAGCATATGATTGGCTTAATAATGATGCTATTTGCGGTCTATCGGCTTAACAGGGCGGCGGCGCGAATCATGCCCCGCTGCTTGCAGCGGGGTGCTCCGCCGCCAGTTTGACTGAGGATGTTCAACGTGACGAACATCCTCTTCATCCTGGGCCTCTCCGCCATCGTGGGAAAGAAGCTGGTGACCGGCTACGAGCTTGCCAACGTCGATCTGCCCCTCTTTGTCGGCTCTCGGCGGTCCTCCTCACCCTGATGGTCATGGACAGGGTCTATAGCCTCTCTGAGGCGCTCCTCTGCCTCGCCTGCTTTCTCGTCTACCTCCTCTACGCCATCAGCGTCGAGAGGACGGCTGACGAGGCAAAAGCGAGAGCGCTGGAGGCGGGAGGAGGAGGCCACCCGACGAAGAGAAGGCTCGATCCTTTGGTCTACCTGAAGCTAGTTTTGAGCGTCTTCTTCCTCTACATTGGAGCCAACTACACAGTCGTCTCGGTGGTGAAGCTCTCGGAGATCGCGAACATCGGGACCGATATCATCGCCGCCAGCGCCGTCGCCCTCGGTACCTCGCTTCCGGAGTTGTAGGTGAGCGTCAAGGCCGCCGCCATGAACAAGCCGGAGCTTGCGATAGGAAACATCCTCGGTTCGAAAATCTTCAACGCCCTCGGCATCATGGGGATATCGGCCCTCTTCGGAACTCTCGTGATCCCCGAGACGATTACCAGCTTCGCCATGCCGATGATGCTAGTCGCCATCCTCCTCTACTTCGTGATAATATGGGAGAAGGAGATCACCCTATGGGAGGGGTGGATGCTGGTGATATTTTACATATTCTTCCTCGGAAAGCTCTTTTGCCTCTTCTGAGACGGCGATCGATAGAGAGGATAAAATATTTAATGTTTTGAAGAAGATAATCCCGTATGCTCAAGCGGTTTCTGACCCTCTTCTCGCTCATCGCTTTGGCGGCTGCACTGTGGGCGGTGAACTACGCCTACCCGAGCATAGATCTCCAGAAGGCATTTTACACCGCCGCGGCGATAGCCATCATCCACTTCCTCTTCAAGCACCTCTTCCAGGACGTCCTCATCAAGAGAATAAAGGTCTCCAAGACCAGATACTCCTTCAAAAAGACGGTCTCGATAGTCTACATGGTGGTACTCGTGGCGGTCGTGATCAACATCTGGGTGGACAGCACTCAGAGCCTCCTCGTCTCCTACGGGATCATCGCCGCAGGCCTGGCCGTCGCCCTCCAGGACCTCTTCAAGAACTTCGTCGGGGGGATCATCATCTTCGTGACCGGGATATACCGGGTCGGCGACAGGATCGAGATAAACTCGAGAAAGGGAGACGTCATCGACATCGATATCCTCTACACAACCCTGATGGAGATGGGAGAGTGGATGTCGGGAGATCAGGCCACCGGCAGGCTGACGATAATCCCGAACGGGTACATCCTCGCGGGCAGCGTCAACAACTACACGAAAGATCACGACTTCATCTGGGACGACATCAGCGTCCCCATAACCTACGACAGCGACTGGAAAGAGGCCGTCACCAAAATTCTGTCCGTCGTCCGAAGAGAGACCGACCACGTCGCCTTCCAGGCAAATAAGGAGCTATCCACCCTGGAGGAGAAGTACTACCTTCCGAAGAGGGTGATGGAACCAGCAGTCTTCATAACCCTGACAGACAACTGGATAAACTTCAACATAAGATATGTGACCGTGGTGAGGGAGCGGAGGATGGTCAGAAACAAGCTGAGCCGACTGATCCTGGACGAGATCGAAAAGTCCGACAAAATAAAGGTCGCCTCCACCACCATCGACATCGTCGGATTTCCGGAAAAGATGCTCGGCGGGCGCGAGACCGACTTAGGGAAAATCAGCCAAGAGACGAGCTGAGGCGAGAAAAGTGAGAGCAGACCGCTCGGGCGAGATCGATCATGAGAATTCCAGGAATGCTTCACGAAAAGCCAGGAAGGTGAAAGGCGTATGGCCCGGGTTTTCAAGATAAGGACGAAGAAGGTGGGCCTGCCCCCGGGCACCCTGGTTCACGTGGGCGAAGCGAGGACCGAGCCCGTCAGGGTCACCATCCTGGACTACGACCAGGATCAGCTTCAGGAGTTCTGTGTGACCTCCATCGATCAGTGCCTCGACTTCAAGGCGAAACCATCCGTCACCTGGATAGACGTGGTGGGAGTTCACCGGCCCGAGGTGATAGAGAAGATCGGGGATTGCTTCGATATACACCCCCTGGTCCTCGAGGACATCCTCAACACGGAGCAGCGGCCCAAGATGGAGGACTTCGACGATTACATCTTCATCGTCCTGAAGATGCTCGCAAGCTTAGAGACCGATGATGGGGAGGAGATAAGGTCGGAGCAGGTGAGCCTGATAGTCGGCCACGGTTTCGTCATATCCTTCCAGGAGACAGAAGGAGACGTCTTCGATCCGGTGAGAGATCGGATCAGGAAGTACAAGGGGAAGATCAGGAGAAAGGGGGCGGACTACCTCGCCTACTCCCTGATAGATGCCGTCGTTGACAACTACTTTTTGATCCTGGAGGACGTGGGCGAAGACCTCGAGGTCCTGGAGGACGAGCTGGTGGCGAGCCCCAGCCCCGATACCTCGCAGCAGATCCACGATATGAAGAGGGACATGATCTTTCTGCGAAAGTCGGTATGGCCCCTTCGAGAGGTGATAAGCCGCCTTTCCAGGGGCGAGTCCGAGATCTTCGAGGAGTCGACGGAGATCTACCTCCGGGACGTCTACGACCACACCGTCCAGGTGATCGACGCCATCGAGACCTTCAGGGACATCCTCTCTGGGATGCTGGACATCTACCTCTCCTCCATCAGCAACAGGATGAACGAGGTGATGAAGGTCCTGACGATCATCGCCACCATCTTCATACCCCTCACCCTCGTCGCAGGGATCTACGGTATGAACTTCGACTACATGCCCGAGCTTCGCTGGCACTGGGGCTATCCTGCCGTCCTTCTCTTCATGCTCATCACCGGATCTCTCATGGTTCTCTACTTCAGGAGGAGGGGATGGCTGTGAAGCTCGCAATTTTGACGTCCAAAAATTCCAGGTCGGTGAAAAGATGGTGCTCCGGTTAATCGAGATCGTCCTCCCCGAGGAGGAGAAAGAAGACCTGGAGAGGCTATTGACCAGAGACGACCTCCCCGTCCTCGGCGTCTGGATAGAGCCGATGCTGGGAATCTGGGAGCGGCCCGTGGGAGGCGTCTGGCTGAAGACCTTCACAGAAAAGCAGATTCTGGTGAAGATCCTCGTCTCCACGACGGAGTCGGAAGCCGTCATCGACCGCCTTGAAAAAAGGTTCCGCCGGGCGGAGGGATGCAGGCTGGTCGTCCTCCCGGTGGCCGCTTCATTGCCAAGGCCCGGGCTTGTAGAGGAAGAGCCCGAGGCTAAAACCCCACTAGAAGAAAAGCAAAAAAAGAAGAAGGGAAGGCGGATCGGCAGGGAGGAACTCTACGCAGACATCGCCTACACCACGGGACTGTCCAGGATCTACGTCTTCATGGTGATTCTATCTTCCATCGTGGCTGCCATTGGAGTTTTGAGGGACAACGTCGCCGTCATTATCGGGGCGATGGTGATCGCGCCCCTCCTGGGACCGAACGTCTCCTTCTCCCTTGCCACCATCCTCGGGGACGGGAGCCTCGCTCGAAGGGCTCTCAAGGCGAACCTGGTGGGGATAGTGACCGCCATCGCCATCTCTTACCTTTTGGGCTCGGTCCTTTCCGTAGACCCCACGACGCCCGAGATCGCCTCTCGGACCGTGGTGGGCCTTGGAGAGGTCGCCCTCGCCCTCGCCTCGGGAAGCGCGGGAGCTCTCGCCTTCACCACGGGCGTATCCGCAACCCTCATCGGTGTGATGGTGGCCGTCGCCCTACTCCCGCCTCTTGTCACCTTCGGCCTTCTGATGGGTTCAGGTCACGAGAGCCTCGCCTGGGGCGCGATGCTCCTCTTCGTTGCCAACTTCATCTCCGTCAACCTCTCGGGCGTTGCAACCTTCCTCGCCCAGGGGATCAGGCCCCTAAGCTGGCTTGAGGCTAAGAGGGCAAAGAGGGCGTCTATCGTGGCGATAGCTCTGTGGCTTCTGATGCTGGCCGTCCTCGTGGTAATAATTCTCCGGTCGCAACCCATCTCGATTTGAAGGAAGACAGGGGATGGACCGCAATTCTAATACCGGAGGGGCACCATTTGAGCATTTCCCGAGGAGGAGATCCGGATGACTGAGACGAAGACTTGTGCTTCCTCGACTGCGGGGCCCGATTTCGAGAACAAACGCCAGGTCTCGGAGGTAAGGCGGGTGACCCTGGTCGGCCTGGTCATAAACGTGGCCCTCTCCGCCCTGAAGTTTGCGGCGGGAATTCTTGGAAATAGCCAGGCCGTGGTGGCGGACGCTGTCCACAGCCTCTCGGACACCGCCACCGACGTCGCGGTCCTGGTGGGGGTCAAGTTCTGGTCGAAGCCTCCGGACGAGTGTCACCCCTACGGCCACCGGAGGATCGAGTTTTTGGTGACGATCTTCATAGGCCTCCTCCTGGCAGCCGTCGCCCTGGGGCTCAGCTACAACGCCCTTTCGACCCTCCACGAAGTCCAAACAAGGCCCCCGGGAGCCATCGCCTTCTTCGCCGCCGTCGTTTCTATCATCACAAAAGAGATCCTCTACCGCTGGACACTCTCGGTGGGAAGAGAGATCAAGTCCACGGCCCTGATCGCCAACGCCTGGCACCATCGATCCGACGGCTTAAGCTCCATTCCGGCGGCGGTGGCCGTAGCCGGGGCAGCCCTCGTTCCAGGCCTCTCCTTCCTCGACCACCTGGGGGCGATCGTCGTCTCTATGTTCATACTTCAGGCGGCCTGGAAGATAGTCTGGCCCTCGGTGGAGCAGCTCATCGACCGGGGGGCTCCCGAAGAGATCTGTCGCGGGATCGAGCAGTTGGCGTTCGCCACCCCCGGCGTCCAGGAGGTCCACGCCATCAGGACCCGAAACATAGGATCCGGTATCGAGGTCGACCTCCACGTCCTGGTCGATCCCGCCCTCACCGTCGAGGAGGGGCACGAGATCTCTGAGGAGGTGAAGCGCAGGCTTATCGAGTACGTCTCGGACGTGGTGGACGTGGTGGTGCACCTGGAGCCTTACGAAAAGGGCAAAAAAAGAGGCAGGGGCTGAGGGCAAGTCCGCAAACCCTGCCCGATCCGCCCCGCCTGGGATGCTTTGTTTCCGTCGGGGGCGGCGCGGGAGCCGCCGGGATCGTCGCCGCGTTCCATAGCTCAACGGAACGAAATCACTCAGAACACAAAAATAAAAACAAAAAACGACTTTCAGATTATATGGAACAATCATACCTTATTCTGCCAAAAACTGAACGGTTTTAGATGGCTGAAACGGCTTTCGAACGGTCGTCGTTCGGTCTTGTTCGGCTCTAATTTTAACTATCGTTCGGGCTTAGGATGAGTTTGGTGAGGACGGCGCTGCCGAAGCTGCAGCAAAGCCGTCCTCGAGTGAGGTATAGGAAATGAGACACGCGAAATCGTTGATAACTTTGGCGGTGGTCTGCCTTCTGGCGGTGCCGGCCCTCTCGATGCCCTATTCAGGCGGGAAGGCTGACAGAACCGGATCTATGAACAACAGTCAGATGGACCAGTGCCAGATGGGCAGAGGTTGCGGTGGGGCATTCCTTCTCATGAATGACCTGACCGAAGAAGAGATGCAGAGCATGACCCTCGCCGAGCTGAAAGAGCTCAGACAGCAGAAGATGAACGAATTCCGCAACATGACCGCAGAAGAGATCGAGGCTCTGAAAGAAGAGAAGAGGGCCGAGATGGAGAACATGACCCTCGCCGAGCTGAAGGAGCAGAGGCAGGAGAGGTCTGACCGTCCCTTCCTCGGTGGCGGAGCTTGCCTGCTCATAACCGATCTGACCGCTGAAGATCTGGAAGGCATGACCCTGGCAGAGATCGAGGCTCTGAAACAGGAGAAGATAGACGAGCTCAACAACATGACCCTGGCAGAGATCGAGGAGCTGAACGAGCAGAGGAAGGCCGAGATGGAGAACATGACCCTCGCCGAGCTGAAAGAGCAGATGGAGGTCTGCAGAACCCTCGGTCTAGGTGGTCTCGGCAAAGACCGCATGGGAGGCCCTCATGGCTGTCAGGCTGGCCAGTTCGGAATGGCTGGAGCCGCCAATTGCAACGCGAAGGGGGCGCTAGGATTCCAGCAAAACCAGTGTGGAATGGCTGGAGCTGGCATAGAGCAGCAGGGTAGGGGAGCGTTTCAAAATCAGATGACCGGGCCCGGCTTCGGTGGACAGCGGTGAGCTGGAGGATACGCGACAAGCAGAACATTCCCTCATCGGACTCGGGTTTCGGAGGGTTGCTGGCCGCCGGGTCCGCGACCCCTGACCCGACTCGACGGACACCATAGCATCGAACCCCGGCGTCTCGAAGGGTCGTGGGCCAAGAGGCCCACGGCTCCGAGACCTGAGGTGACTCTAGATGATGAAAAACATGACAATTCCTGAATCCCTGATGGACTCATCCGCCGCGCCGATAAAGACCGTCTGCGTCAAGAGTGGCTTTGCCCTGGGACCGGCGGGGTCGTTCTTCAAGTCGGCCCGTCCCCTCAGGATAGAGATCGAAGGGCTGAGGCTTCTGAGCCCCGCCCAGATCAAAGACCTCCTGCAGAACAGAAAGAGCATCGAGGAGATCAAGATGCTGATCGAGGAGGAGGCGAACCCCTCCTTCATATACCAGGGCAAGATGAGGCTTGGCAGGGAGAGCTACAGGCTGGTGGACGTCGACTTCAGATCCTGGGATTCCGAGACCGTCCTCAGGGCAGATCTCGCCGAGATTCGGGGGGGACGTGAGGGGATCTGGTCCTCTGAAGCCGCGGGCGACGTCCTCGGGCGCATAGAGACGAAAGAGACAAAAGAGGGCGTCGGGGATGGCAGGGGGACCCTTATGATAAATCAGGGGACTCTCAGCGGCAGGTACACAGTCCACCTGGACGCTTCCTTTGAGGACTGATCTTCGTGAAGATCGTGAGAACCTCTGTTGTCTTAGCGATGATCGTATCCTTCATGACGACGGCCCTCTCGACCCCATTTGAAGATGTCTCGGCCCCGGATCGACCCTTTTCAGAGCCGGGTATGGAAACTGTTACAGGACCCCTACCGCCAGATCGAATCGGGGCCGTGGGACCTCACCCCGAATACGGGGCTGCGGGAGACGGGCGTTCCTCGGGCGGTCCTTTCCGAGCGGAGGGGGTCGCTCTGAAGAGGGGCGAAACCTACTTCCTCCAGATATGGCTGATCGATACCAAACAGATTCCCCCCGCCTTTGCCAGAGATCTGCTGAAGGAGAACAGGAGCCTCGATGAGATCAGGGAAGAGATATCAAGGTCTGAAGGGACCACAACCACCCGGGGAGGCATGATCCTGGGCGAGAACCGATACATACTGGCGAACATCAACCAGACCTTCGATGGCAATTGCTCCGTCTTGGAAGCCGACTTGCTGGAATTCCACTACATGATGAGGGGCGCTGAGGATCGGATGATGGGTCACATCACCATCAAAACCCGCGAGCTGAGCGGCGTCCAGGTGGGCGAGGGGAACCTGACGCTGAACGACAATGACCAGAGCACGAGCTACAGGCTGACCTTTGTGCCCACACTGCCCGAGACGGATCAAAACGTCCAGCCCGCCGGAATTCCTGGAGGGAACCCGTGTCCCTGGTAGAGATCACGGACCTTGAGAAGAGCTACAAGGTGGGCGAAATGGACGTTCCGGTCCTCAAGGGGATCGACCTCGACATAGACGAGGGCGAGTTTGTGGCGCTGATGGGCCCCTCGGGCTGCGGAAAGAGCACTCTCATGAACATCCTCGGATGTCTCGACCGGCCATCGAAAGGCAGAGTGCTTTTGAACCGCCAGGACCTGAGCCTTCTCTCCGACCATGAGCTGGCCAGGATAAGAAGAGACGAGATCGGGTTTGTCTTCCAGACCTTCAACCTCATAGGCAGAATGTCGAATTTGAAGAACGTGGAGCTGCCGATGACCCTCCAGGAGACGGCAAGGGACGTCAGGAGAGATCGAGCGAAAGAGCTTCTCGAATCTGTGGGGCTCGGACACCGGCTCGACTACAGCCCTTCCAACCTTTCCGGGGGAGAGCGACAGAGGGTGGCGATCGCTAGAGCTCTCGCCAACGATCCATCGATCATCCTCGCCGATGAGCCCACCGGAAACCTCGATCAGAAGAGCACAGAAGAGATCATCGATATCATGAACGAACTGAACAGAGACGGTCGCACCATAATCATGGTGACCCACGATGCCGAGACGACAAAACGATGTAGCCGCGTGGTTTGGATGAGAGACGGTCGAGTGCAGGAGGATGCATCTTGAAGTCGAAGTCAGGTCCGATTTTAATTCTGGCTTTCGTCCTGATGGTTCTGATGCTGATCCAGGCCTTCTCCCTGTGCCTGTCGGCTTCCGCCTACCCCTACGGCTACATGTACCGCTGCCCTGAGCCGACGATCACGATCGAGTCCTCAATCTCGCCAGAGGTTCTGATGCCCGGCGACACCGGGATCGTGTCAATAGTGATCGAGAACTCTGCCGATCAGTACGTCGTATCCTACCAGAGGGAGGACTTCTCATTCACAGTGCCGATATACCGGGTCGAACTCACCGGAGCCGAAGGCCTTGAGGTTTCGACCAATCCTTATGAGAACGTGGGGACGATCGGGCCCGGCGACCAGATCACGATCTACTTCAACATCAAGTCCGACGAGAAGACGACCGACGGAACCCACTTCCTGGACGTCTTGCTCGTCAGCGGATACGCTGAGGCTCCGGAAGAGACCAACCGGAAGATCCCTGTGAAGGTGGACTCCTCTGACGTTCTGCTGATCCAGGCTGAAGTTCCGACCGCCGCGAGCGTAAGCCTGGACGTTGCAAACCCGAGGCAGAACACCCTGAACGCTGTGACGATCGTTCCCGAGGCCAAAGGAGTGGAGTTCTCGCCCGGGGAGTACTACATCGGCACCATGGAGCCGAACATGCTCAATAAAATATTATATCATGCCG
>Ga0265594_1001479_pt1 | contig 18125 bp, 13 predicted proteins | sample saktaG_11_FD_190147 | JGI IMG/M metagenome (GOLD analysis project Ga0265594, IMG submission 190147) | Saline water microbial communities from Sakinaw Lake, British Columbia, Canada - sak_2011_5_24_80m | ecosystem: Environmental > Aquatic > Non-marine Saline and Alkaline > Saline ... | reverse complement strand
CGGGTATCTGGCGGATGAGTTCCGGCACAATCTCAAAGAGGTCGCCCACGATGGCGATGTCGGCGATTTGCATCATCGGGGTGTCGCAATCTTTATCCAGAGCGATGATGAGATCACACGATTGCATGCCGACGAGATGCTGGATCTGGCCCGAGATGCCGCAGGCCATGTAGACTGTGGATTGGACCGTCTGGCCGGTCTGACCGACCTGGTGGGCGTAGGGAATCCAGCCGGCGTCAACGGCCGCGCGGCTGGCACCAACCGCGCCGCCGACACGGGTAGCGAGTTGGCGTAGCAGGTCGAAGCCCGCGGCCCCTTTGAGCCCGCGTCCGCCGGCGATGATAAACCGGGCATCGCCGAGATTGACCGCTGTCTCGGTGCTGTGGAAGACCTCGATCACGCGTTTGAGGGCGTCCGACGGATCAGGTGTCAGCGGTTCGCGGATGACGCGTCCCGTGCGGCGCGGGTCGGCGTCGAGCGCCTTCATCACGCGCGGCCGGACGGTGGCAAGCTGGGGGCGGTGGTTGGAACAGCGGATCGTCGCCATGATGTTGCCGCCGAACGCGGGTCGGGTTTGCAACAGGTCGCCGTTATCAGGGTCGATCGCCAGTCCGGTGCAGTCTGCCGTGAGGCCGCACTCGGCCAGGACGGCCACACGCGGAATGAGCGCGCGACCGCAGGTCGTGGCACCGCACAGGACGATCTCGGGGCGGTATTTCGCAATGAGTTGCACGAGAGTGCGGGCGGCGGCTTCATCGTTAAATGTGGCAAGCGCGGGATCATCCACGACCACAACGGTGTCACAGCCGCAGGCGATCAGACTGTCGGTCTGGCCGGCGAGGCCGGAACCGAGCACGATCACCCAGACGTCGCATCGGCGTAGATCGGCCAAGGCGCGCGCGGCGCCGATCAGCTCATGGGTGACCGATTGGACGCGGCCGGAGAGCACTTCGGCCACAACCCACACATGTTGAAAGGTTTCGCGTTCATCAGCCGTGTTCAATCGCATGGGAAATCACCTTAAACGAGGTTTCGTATTCTCAATTCGCGCACCAGTGCGGCGGCGCAGACAGCGGGCGGGCCTTCGATCCGGCAGGAGGCATTCTGACGCGGCGGCGGCGGTTCGGTCTTGACGACGCGGGTCGGCGAACCGTCGAGCCCGATCCGGGCGGTGTCGGCAGCGATCATGTCGGGCGTCCAGACGGGAATATTGATTTTTCGTGAAGCAAGGCTGCTTCGGAGTGTGGGAATACGCGGCTGGTTGATATCCTTGACCACGGTGATCACGACGGGAAGGCTCAGCTCGCACACGTCATACCCGTCTTCATGCATCCGCACGGCGACGATTGAGCCGGGGTTGGCTGAGCGGATCTGCATGACATGTGTCGCCTGGGGCCAGCCAAGATGGGCGGCGATGCCGGGGCCGACTTGGGCCGTGTCGCCATCCACGGCCTGTTTGCCGCAGATCACAAGATCGGCGCCGCCCAAGGTGCGAATGGCGCAGGCCAACGCGTAACTGGTCGCCCAGGTGTCGGAGCCGCCGAACGCGCGGTGACTCAGGAGGACGGCGCGGTCGGCTCCTTGCGAAACGGCTTCGCGCAGAACCGCCTCGGCCTTCGGAGGTCCCATCGAGAGGACGACCACCTCACCGCCCAACCGCTCGCGCAGCAGCACGCCCTCTTCGACCGCATAGGTGTCAAAGGGGTTGAGGATGGCCTTGACGCCCTCGCGCACGATCCGCTTGGTCTCGGGATCGATCGAGGCGTCATGGGTCGCGGGAACCTGCTTGATGCAAACCACGATGCGCATGGGTGAAAATTTCCTTTTCGCTATTTTCGATAGTGTTGATTATGTCGATATTATCGATCCTGAGGAACCATCGCCTAGTGTTACGACACCCAGGTGTCGGTTAGCAGGTGGTACTGGGTTTTAAAGCCGAGCAGGGAAAGGTACATGCCGCACTGGGGATAGGTGCGGTGGAGGAGGCGGAGTGTCTCGATCGGATCGAAGACGGTGTTCTCGGGGATCTCGTAGCCCACGGCCTGAGAGAGGAGGTGGAGCTTCTTGCTCATCCACGCCTCCAGCGCCACGGGAAGCGGGCAGGTGGCGAGCAGTTTGTCGACCACGGCGTTGCGGGCGATCACCGGTTGGGTGATGATGAACATCGCGCCGGCGGCGATCTTGCGGTCCAGCTTGGTGAATTCGTGCTCTTCCGGCTCGTAGGGATTGAAAGCCACGCCGAGGTTGAATGCGCCGGGGTGGGCCTGCCCGATGTAGCGGAGGAGTTCGACGGAGGTCACCGACTCGACCCCCGCAGCGCCGATGTCGGCGGGGTGAAGTTTCGGTAGACGGTCGGATCCATCACCCGTGACGACGAGCAGGTCTCGGATGCCTTTCTCGATGCAGGCATGCAGGATCTCGTCGAGGTTGGCCTTGGTGTGGAAGGTGTTGAGGTGGATCATCACCTGTTCGGGCTTCACGGGCAGGCCCAGCTCCTGGATCATCTCCGTCCCCTGGAAGGAGAGATGCCCCATGGCGTTGTCGGTGAGACAAATGCAGTAGTCGCTGTCGAGGACGCGCTGATATTTCTCGGCAAAGGTCTGCAGGTCGGCGTCAAGCTTCTCCGAGTCCTGCTTGGGCGGCAGGATCTCGACATGATAGATGTGGTTGGCGATGTGTTGTTTCACGGGGGCTTTCTGGCTTAAAACAGGCCGGTGACACGACCGGTGGCGGTGTCGACATCGATGCGGCGGAAGGCGGGATCGGAGGCCGTACCGGGCATGAGCTTGATGTCGCCGGCCACGGGGACGACGAAACCGGCGCCGCGGTAGACCATGAAATCGCGAACCGGCAGGGTCCAGCCGCGCGGACGGCCCTTGACGGACGGGTCATGCGAGAGGCTCAGGTGGGTTTTCACCATGCAGGTGCCCATCGTGCGGGTCGCGGGGTCCTTCTCCAGAGCCGCAAGTTTCTCTTTGGAGGCCGGGGTGTACGAGACATCATCGGCGCCGTAGACCTGCGTGGCGATGGTGTGGATGCGGTCTTTGAGCGGCATGTCCAGGGGATAGAGAAAGCGAAATTCCGATTTTTGGGCGCAGGCGTCAACCACGGCTTCGGCCAGATCGATCGCGCCTTCACCGCCCCCGGCCCAGTGGCGGCTCACAGCGACACGCGCGCCGGCCGCTTCGGCGGCACGGCGGATCGCCAGAATCTCGTCGGCATGATCGGCGGAAAAATGATTGATGCACACCACCGGTGCGATGCCGCTCTTGCGGACGGTCTCGATGTGGGCGACGAGGTTCTCCACGCCGCGTTCGACGAGCCCGGGGTTGCTCTCGGTGTAAGCCCGGTCGAGCGGCGCGCCGGGAGAGACCCTGGGGCCGCCGCCATGCATCTTGAGCGCCCGGACGGTGCAGACCACGACCGCCGCGCTGGGAGTGAGTCCCGAAAAGCGGCACTTGAGGTTCCAGAACTTCTCAAAGCCGATGTCCGCGCCGAAGCCGCTCTCGGTGACATGGTAATCGCCGAGCTTGAGGGCGATGCGATCGGCGATGATGGAGGATTGGCCGATGGCGATGTTGGCAAAGGGGCCGGCGTGGACAAAGACCGGGTTGCCCTCGATCGTCTGAAGGAGGTTGGGATAGATCGCCTTGTGCATCAGCGCGGTCATCGCGCCGGCGACATCGAGATCGCCGGTGGTGACCGGGTTTCCAGAAGTACTGGTGGCAACGACAATCCGGGCCATGCGTTCCCGCAAATCCTTGATGTCGCGGGCCACGGCGAGAATCGCCATGATCTCCGAAGAAACGGTGATTGCGAAGCCGCTGCGCATCATGAACCCGTCCATCTTGTCGCCGATGCCGATGATGATGTTGCGCAAGGCTTGGGCGGAGAAGTCCATGACCCAGTTCATGGAGATGTTGTTGGGGTCGATCGAGAGGCGCTTGAGATTGCGGGTGGCGAGCGTGACGTCGTCGTAATTGAACTCGTGCTGGAGGCGGCTGGTGAGGGCGACCATGGCGAGATTGTGCGCATTGGTGATGGCGTCGATGTCGCCGGTCAGGCCGAGATTGAAATCGGTGAGCGGAATGCACTGGGCGAGACCGCCGCCCGCCGCGCCGCCCTTGACGTTGAAGGTCGGCCCGCCCGAAGGCTGGCGGATCGCGCCGGTCACCCGCTTGCCCAGCTTGCCGAGACCGTCAACCAGGCCGATCGTGGTGGTCGTCTTACCCTCGCCGAGCGGGGTGGGGGTGATCGCGGTGACGTCGATGTACTTGGCGTCTGGACGGGAGGCGAGGCGTTCGAGCACGCGCACATGGTCCACCTTGCCGATGTGGTGGCCGTAGGGCATCAGTTCATCGGCGTGGATGCCGAGGTCGGCGGCGATGCGGGTGATCGACCGCATGCCGGCTTCTGCGGCTTCGGCAATCTGCCAGTCTTTCATCTGGGTCGGGTCGAGTTTAGGCATGGTGTCTCCGTCGGGCGCGTCATTATTGGAACAGATCAGATCGTTCCTTCGCGGGAAGCCGCGATATAATTCATGCCGAATTCGTCACGGCCGAGTAGCAGATCTGTGACAAGACGAAACGGCTCCGATGCGGGGTCAAGGCCGTCAAGAATGCCGTCGTTGATTTGCAGAGGATCCACGATACCGCCGTCGCATCCCCGATCACGGCAGAGGCGCGTGAACACCTGGTTGATGAGCAGACGCTTGGGGAGGCCGAAGGAGACGTTGCTGAGGCCGGGTGCAAAGTGAATCGCGGGACCGTAAGCCTCGCGCATGGCGCCGATGGCGTCGAGCACGGCGAGGCCGTTGGCGCCGTCGACCGAGACGGGAAATACCAGCGGGTCGAGGTAGATGTCCGCGCGCTTGAAGCCATGGCGTTCCAGGCAGGCCATGAGTTCCGCGATATTGGCGAGACGCGCTTCAACGGTTTCGGGCATGCCTGTGACCCCGGTCGCGCCCGCAATAATTTTGGCGCCGGCGGCGGCTGCAACCGGAATGGACGCGGCACGTTCAAGCGAAACCGAGTTGATCATCGGTTTGCCGCGCGACCGGTCACAGGCGTCGATCCCGGCCTTGAGAATCTCAGGATTGGAGGAGTCGATGCTCAACGGCAGCGTGCTGGCCTGTTGGAGAATTTTTGCGGTCCAGACGATCGCGCGGAGTTTTTCAGCCTGGTCCATGCTGAACTCGTCCACGTTGAGGTCGAGGAAATGGGCGCCGGTCGCCTCCTGCTCGCGCGCCATGGCTTCGAGGTAGGCGACACCGGCGGCCTGCTCAGCTTCCTTGCCGTAAAGGCCCTGCCAGATGGCGACAGCCATGTGCCTGACCTTTCCGTTTCGCCACTCCTCGCCGGCAACGACGGCTTCGGGGATGGGCAGTGTGCACGGAGTGCCCTGATGCTTGAATGCGAGGGCGCTTCTGCCATCGGGCAGCGTCACCACAAACTTTCCCGAGGTAAGCCTGATGCGCGTGCAATGAATGTTTTCGCCTACGATGATAAACTGTCCTTTAGCCATGAGAACTCCTTGGCGCGCCTCGCCGACTCACAACGGGTGCGTGCGACAAACCCAAATAATGAGGCAAGACCCCGTGTCAGTGCAACCGTAAAATGAGTTTAATGTTGGGGAGGGGGGGGCGGCGGGGTTTTTGAAGAGGGAGGAACGGCGTCGCTTGGCGTCACGCAGGGGGGCTCCTGGCCGGCGGGCTCAATCAGATTGAGCAACGCTGAGCCGTAGCGGGCGATCGTGACGGGCCCCAGGCCGGGGATCGATTCGAGCGCGTCGAGCGTGCGGGGTTGATGCAGGACCAGCGCGTCGAGGGTGCGGTTATGAAGCACCTGGTACGGCGGTACGTGGCGTTGCGCGGCTGTTGCGGTTCGCCACGCGTGGAGTCTGCGAACCCGTTCAGAATCGGGTGTTGACGCCGGTGCGCTCTGTTTCGTGCCGCGAGCCGGAGACGGGAGGGATCGCCGGCGTGTCGGAAGTGCGCTGGGAGTGAGACGGGGTGCGGGCCACGCGATGCGGAAGTCAGGAGCGTCGCGCCGGACGACCCGGAGGCCGCGCGGCGTCAGGGAGAGCTGCCGGTAGGTGTCGGGTGTGACAGCAATCGAGCCATCGGCCACCAGCGCATCAAGTAACGCGGAGAGGTGGGCCGCCGGCGTATCGCGGAGCAACCCGAAGGTCGAGAGCGCGTCGAGTTTTCGCTCGGTCAAATACGGGTCGGGATCGGCCCGCAGGACCTGGATCACACGGCGCGCGCCGTAGCGTCCCTGCATGCGGCCGACGCAGGACAGGATCTTTTGGATGACCTGCCACTGCTCTTCGGTGGGTGGCGTCATGGCGTGCGACGTGCTCGGACCGCACCGGTCGCAGCCGCCGCAGGCGCCAACTCCGATCGATTCGCCAAAATAGGCGAGAATGTAAGCGTGGCGGCAGCCGGGATGGTCCACGAAGCGAAGCATGGCCCGCAGTCGGCTGGCGTCGCGCCGGGCTTTTACCTGGAGGCCCTCGAACTGCGGCCGGAGTGCGGCCGGGTCGGCGTCGGGTACGAGGGACGTGGTGTAGGCGCGCTGCCCCGGTTCCTGTTCACGCCGGATCAGGCGGGCGCGTTCGAGCAGGGCGAAGGTGGTGCGCACGGCCATGTCATTCTTCTGCCCGGTGGCTTCGGCCCACTCCTCGATGGAGAGACGTTGCGGCTCCCGGGCGCACTGCCGTTTGACATAATCCCAGATGGCGAGGATGTCGGCGGGGGCGGGATTGGCGCCGTCAACAAAGAACTGTTGCGTGCGGACATCGGCATAATTGAAGAGTAACTCGCACCAGGCGGACTGTCCGTCACGACCGGCACGGCCGACCTCCTGGTAGTAAGCCTCGATCGATCCGGGGATGTCCCAGTGAATGACAAATCGGACGTCGTTGCGGTCGACACCCATGCCGAAGGCATTGGTGGCGACGATGACCGGGCTCTCGGCAGAGATGAAGGCGTCTTGGACGCGGGCGCGCGCCTCATCGGGCAGGGCGCCATGGTAGAGCAGGGCGGGAATGCGGCACGTGTCCTGGATGAGGGCGTGGACGCGTTCGGCCTGGCGGCGCGTGGCGACGTAGACGATGCCGGTGCGGTGCGCGCTGATGCAGGCGCGGACGTGGCTGAGTTTGGCGGCGTGTGTCGGAGCGCGTGTGACGGCGAGCCGGAGGTTGGGGCGGGCGAAACCGTGAATATGGACCGCGGGTTCAGGACGCGGCACCTCGCCCAGGCTGAGTTGGGTGGAGATGTCCTCACGCACGTCCGGGGTGGCGGTGGCGGTGACCGCCATCACCCGCACGCCGGGGAGGCGGGCCAGTGCGTGTTTGATGGTGAGGTAGTCGGGCCGGAAGTCATGTCCCCACTGGCTGATGCAGTGGGCTTCGTCAACGGTCAGCAGTGAGATGGGCGTATGTGTGAGCGCCTCGATAAAGCGGGTGTTGCGGAAACGTTCAGGGGCGATGTAGACCAATTTGAAGTGCCCGGCGCGCAGGCGCGCCAGGCGCGATGCCATCTCTGCGGAGTCGACAGACGAGTTGAGAAAGGTCGCGGAGATGCCGCGGCGTTCCAACGCGTCGACCTGATCCTTCATGAGCGCGATCAGAGGAGAGATCACGAGGGTGGTGTGGGGCAGCAGCAGGGCCGTGAGCTGGTAGCAGAGCGACTTGCCCGAACCGGTTGGCATGACAAGCACGACGTCGCGGCCAGCGAGTGACTCACGAATCGCCTCCATCTGGCCCTGGCGGAAATTCGCGTGTCCGAACCAGCGGTGAAGCGCGGCCCGGATCGCGGTCTCGTCAGGGGCGGGGGGTGCGGGAATGGGCGGGAGGTCGGTCATGGGGGCAAGCTTAGCGTCTGGCGGGCGCCCCGTCAATTCGGGTTTATCGAATCGGGATCGGGGTCGATTTCGCTACCGATTTCGATTGCGACGCCGCTGAAAGCAGGACGGCATCAATACGGACGTAACATCCACATTAGAGGCGCTTGCAAAACCTCGTTTTTATGCAAGCGGAGGGTTCAGGTTTCAGGAGGCGTTTCCGGCCTGAACCCTGATTCCCGGCGATTCCAAGGGTTTTGCAAGAGCCTCTTCTGGCAATCCGCTTGCTTTCCCTCCCCCGTCATCCTATAGTATTCCCCGTGAAACCGTTGAAGCCCAGCGTTTAAACCTGCAACGATCATATCGGGGGTTCGGGATGGCTTGGAATCGTGGGACATACGGGTTGGAGACGACCTACGACAGCGGCCCGCCTCCGCTGTGGCCACGGCTATGCGCGGTTGTCGTGCTGGTGGCGGTGGTTGTCCTGGGCATACGGGCCTGTCGCTCGGTTGACCGGGCGACCGTGAATCTGCGGCGTGCCCTGCCGACATTGGGGCGCACGGCGCCACAAGGCGCGAGTGCGGCCGTTCAGGAGGTTGCGTCGCCCCCGCAGGAGCCGGTTCGGATGGACCGGATGTCGTCGGCGATGCGCAGACGTCTGGTACAGGCCGAAGAACTTGCCGCAAAGGGGGATGACGTGGCGGCGCGTGACGCCTATCTGACGCTTTTGAGTGGGGTCACAGACGGTGCGGCGCGGCTGGAGCTCGAGGATCGCATCGGCGTGTTGTCGGTCGCCGTGGTGTTTTCACGCGTGCCCATGGCCGGTAAGACGGTTTATGCCATCCAAAAGGGCGATTCCATTTCCCTGATTGCACGCCGGTTCGGTGTGACACAGGAATATATCCTCCGGGCCAACGGGTTGGCCGATCCCAACCGTATCATCGTGGGCCGCGAGTTATGGATACTGGATAATCCGGCGTTTGCGATTGCCGTGTCCAAGAAAGATCGGGTGTTGACCGTGACGCTGGGCGGCCAGTTCTTCAAACGGTATCCGGTCTCGGTGGGCCGAGCCGACGAGACCCCCGCGGGGACGTTCGTGATCGGGAATCGGATTGTACACCCTTCGTGGTGGCGCGCCGACGGCAGTGAAATACCGTATGGACACCCCGAGAACATTCTGGGCACCCGCTGGTTGTCGCTTACGGCCGCTGGCAAGACGCGGCGCTTCAGGGGCTACGGCATTCATGGCACCTGGGACGACGGCGCAGTCGGCGTGGAGCCCAGCGCGGGTTGCATCCGTATGCGCAACGCCGATGTCGAGGAGCTCCATCTGCTGGTGCCTCTCGGGACACCGGTGGTGATCGCGCCGTGAGCGGATTCGCGAGACGCGTGCAAAAACATCCGGTCTGCGCAAGCAAAAAAGTAACCGTTCACGGCGTCTTTTTTTACGGATCTGCCCGCCGCATGCGGAACCGTGCAGGAATTGGCCCCAGCCAACTCCATCAGCACAAAGCATAGTCTACCCCTCCCCAGAAGCGCAAGCGGGAAAAGTTTGTAATGTAATGGGTCAGTACTCCCAATAACTGACCCATTATTCGAGGCCAGCATTTTTTTCTGCGGGTTTTCGGGGTTGACTCTTTTCACCCCTCCCCGTATTATAAACGCCAATGGAGGGAACCGGAACGTTTCCGGGTTAGCCTATGGGACGCCAGTGAAATCGATAACTGGTTGATGTAAAAGGTGGACGCAATGAGGAACGATAAAGCGTTTAGTGAACCAATCCGACCGGGAGATACGGAGAACCAAACCGTGGGCTGTCGCCATACGAACCCAGACATCTGCGCGAAAAACCGTTTGCCTGGCAAGTGCGCCTTCGTCCGAGATGACAAGATGTGTGTGACGCCGCCAGTTTCTTGGCCGACGCAATACCGCAAACTCAAACACATTCGCTAGAATGACATGAAGACTTCACTTGTGAGCAAAGAGGACATCAAGCATCGATCCTATTGGGTCAACGAAATCAGCCGCTTGAGTGGAAATTTCGGTGTGGACTCCGCCCGTGTTGAACAAGAGATGTCTCAGGAGATCCGCAAGAAGGGGATTGACCCGCTAATCTGCCATCTTCGTCTTTGCGGCGCCATACCAGAAAGATACGGCCACGACAGTACCGAGGAGAAACTATACTCAAAGTACACAGATGTCGTGATACATGAAGCGTATACCGCCATGGGGCTAACGAGTCTGGTTCTAAAGATGCGGGCTGATGTAGCCGATGTGGAATGTGTTTGCGACGAGTACAGTTTTGTCGCCGATGCAAAGGCAATGCGACTGAGCCGCACCGCAAAGAACCAGAAGGATTTCAAGGTTCAGGCCATGGACAACTGGAAGCATGGCAAACCTTTCGCAATGATTGTATGTCCCGTGTATCAACTTCCCACTCGTACAAGTCAGATTTATCAGCAGGCAGCAACAAGGTCCGTGTGCGTTTCCTCATATACGCACTTGGCAGTGCTTGTGAGATACGCTCAAGCGGCGGGGAAGTCGAAGGCTCTCGCCCTTCTTCACGCAGTTTTCAAGACCGTGCAGGCAATGAATCAATCAAAGGACGCGGTCAGTTATTGGCAGGCAGTTAATCGAACGTTCCTGAATTGGGACGCATCTCTCGCCGCCATCTGGCGAGATGAGAAACTGGCTTCTGCCGAATCCATTGCCATCTCCCGCGAAGAGTCACTTCAGTTCCTCGCAGAAGAGCGCGAACGTATAATGAGACTCTCTCGTGAGCAAGCCATTCAAGAAGTTCTCAAGTGGCGAAATGTCGAGAACAAGATTCGCGCTGTTATGTCGGTTACTGATAATGGGCTAATGGTTATTGGTGTACAATGATCAATGGCAACTACATAGATACAATCACCCTCGGTGACTGCCGGGAGCACCTTCCGATTCTGGCCGACGCATCCATTGAGTTATTTCTTTCCGACATTCCCTATGGGATTGGCCTTGATGATTGGGATGTACTCCATAACAACACCAACTCGGCTCTACTCGGCCAGTCACCCGCCCAAGTGGGGAAGTCGGGTTTCAAAAGAAGGGGGAAGCCCATAAATGGATGGTCGCAGGCCGACCGAAACATTGGCATCGAGTATCAGGAATGGTGTGCATCTTGGGCTGATATGCTAATGCCCAAAATGAAGAACGGGGCATCCCTCTTCGTTTTCGGAGCGCGCAGAACAATTCATCGCGTTGTGAATGCGTTCGAGGATGTGGGGCTCTTACTGAAAGATGTCCTAGCGTGGAAGAAAGAATCCGCCCATCACAGAGCGCAGCGAATCAGCATTGTCTTTGATCGTCGTGGATTGAAACAGGAGGCAGGGGTGTGGGACGGTTGGAGACTTGGCAACCTTGCGCCAGCATACGAACCGATTGCATGGTTCGTCAAACCATACAGAATCGGCGGGACCATTGCTGATAATGTAATCGAACACGGCGTCGGGGCCATGAACGTCCGGAATTGCCAGATTCATGGGTCAAGTCCAACAAATGTTCTTGAATTCGGTTTTCAGAGCAACGAGAAGAGAATTCATGAGGCGCAGAAGCCTCTGCAGTTGATTGAGTTCTTGATTAATCTCACTACTCGTGAAGGGCAGACGGTACTTGACCCATTCATGGGTAGCGGAACGACAGCCGTGGCATGCCGACGGCTGAACCGACACTTTATCGGATTTGAGATCGCACCTCGATTTCACGCAGTCTCTCTTGATCGCTTGGAGCGGGAGTCCGGTATCCTCTACGAAATGGACACGAGACAAGTGCAGGCGACGCTGTTCGAGAAACCGAAGAGGAAATACGGACGCTAACAAACGCATGCAACACTACGTCGGTTCCGCTACGCTTCACTGGCGAGGTTGAGGCGTGTCGTTCATCCACCTAACTCTTTCTGTAGGCTGCTCGCGTAGAGAGCTGCTATCGTACGCTCCGATTCAGGCTCTGAAAGCATAGAGATTATCTAAATATTGCACTATTACCCACGTACACACACTGAAGGCCGTTTACGTGGGTCGGTTAAGGGCGGCTTCACTGATCTGAGACACCAGGTTTCAGGTTTCAGGAAACACAACTAACTCATGAACAAGGACTTCCAACCTGACACCCGAAACCTGAAACCTGACACCAAGGCTCACGCTCTGATCCATCTGGCGGCACCGCGCCAGAGGCCCCACTGAACCCTGAACCCTGGCTTCCTGAACCCTTCCCCTTTACGCAACCGCTCCCAGAATGGCCTTGAGATCGGCTTCGGCGGTGCTGATGGGGGTGAGGCCGAACTTCTCGACGAGGACGTTGAGCACGGTCGGCGAGATGAAGGCGGGCAGGCTGGGCCCGATGCGGATGTTCGTGATCCCCAGAGCCAGCAGCGTGAGGAGGATGCAGACGGCCTTCTGCTCGTACCAGGAGAGGACGAGCGTGAGCGGCAGGTCGTTGACGCCGCAGTTAAAGACCTTGGCCAGCGTCACGGCGACCTGGATCGCCGAGTAGGCGTCGTTGCATTGCCCCATGTCGAGCAGGCGCGGAATGCCGCCGATGTCACCCAGCTTGGCTTGCAGGTGATTGAAACGATATTTGCCGCAGGCGAGGGTGAGAATCAGCGTGTCTTTCGGCGCCTGTTCCACAAACTCCGTGTAGTAGTCGCGTCCGAGCTTGGCGCCGTCGCACCCGCCCACGAGGAAGATGTGTTTGACTGCGCCCGATTTGACCGCGGCGACCACCTTGTCGGCCACCGAAAGGACGGCGTTGCGCATGAAACCGGTCAGCAGCGGCTCGCCCGCCTTCTCTTCTGTCCAGCCGCCGAGTTTCACCGCATGCGCGAGCAGGGCGGAGAAGTCCTTGTGCCCGTTCGCATCGGCGACGATGTGCGTGACGCCCGGCCAGCCGACCTCGGCCGTGGTGTAGAGCGTGCCGGCATAGGTGGGCTTGGGCGGCATGATGCAGTTGGTGGTGAAGAGGACGACGCCGGGCAGGTTGTCGAACTCCTTCTGCTGATTCTGCCAGGCGGTGCCGAAGTTGCCTTTGAGCTGCGGGTATTTCTTCAGTTCAGGATACGCGTGCGCGGGCAGCATCTCGCCGTGGGTGTAGACGTTGACGCCTTTCCCGGCGGTCTGCTCCAGCAGCATTTTGAGGTCGTGCAGGTCGTGGCCGGTCACGATGATGAAAGGCCCCTTTTCGCAGGTCGTCGACACCGGCGTCGGCACGGGATGGCCATAGGTTTCGGTGTTGCCCGCGTCGAGCAGACCCATGCAGGTGAGGTTGACCTTTCCGAACTCGAGGATCAAGCCGAGCCACTCCGCGACGCTGTGGTCGTCGCCCAGCGCCTTCATCCCCTTGCGGAACCAGCCGGAAACCTCGGGGTCGGTCTTGCCGAGGACGCGGGCGTGGTGGGCGTAGGCGGCCATGCCGCGCAGTCCGAAGAGGAGGGTGGAGCGGAGGGAAACGATGTCGGTATTGCCGTGGAACAGGTCCTCCGGCTTGAAAGCCGGGGCGTCGCCGGCCTTGGCTGTGGCCGCGCGGATGCGGTCGCGGATGGCAGTCAGGGGAGGGGCATCGAAGTTGACGTTGGTGACGGTCATAAACAGCGCGTCCATAAAGAGCGCCTCGCAGGAGGCGCAGGACGGTTTGCCGTCAAGGGCGCGCGCCAGCGTGATCAGATCGGCTGTGATGGCGTCCTGAAGGGCGGCGATCTCGGGCTTTTTGCCACAGACGCCGACGCGGGTGCAGCCTTTGCCGCCCGCCGTTTGCTCGCATTGGAAACAGAACATATCGCTCATGGTATGAATCTCCTTGTGGTGTGATGTGTTTTGAAAGAAAGCGAAGAATTGGACCCTACTCCTCCAGGATCGTACCGTCGGTGCCGATCGTGACGACATGCCAGGGGATCATTTTCCCGCTGTTGATCAGCGCCTGCTGGGCGGCATGGGCGATACCGGCGCAGCAGGGCACTTCCATGCGCAGCACGGTGAGGCTGCGGATGTCGTTGGCCTGCAGGATGGCGGTGAGCTTTTCGGAATAGTCGCCGGCATCCAGCTTGGGGCATCCGATCAGCGTGACCTTATTGGCCATGAAACGCTGATGGATGTCGGGATAGGCGAACGCGGTGCAGTCCGCGGCGATGAGCAGGGCGGCATTCTTGAGGTATGGCGCGTGGGGCGGCACGAGCTTGATCTGCACGGGCCAGTTCGTCAAGCGGGATTCGAGCGTGGCGGCAGGTGCGCCCTCCGCTTTGTGCGGCGTGGCGGCCGGGGGACGGGAGATGGACTTGGCCATCGTTCCCGGGCAACCGCAGGGCAACGGCGGCGGGGCGGGGTGGGGTGGAGCGATCTTCCGTTCGGCCTGTTTGGCCACCACGGCGGCTTCGTCAAAGGGCGCGGCTTCACGCTCGACGATGTGAATAGCATCAGCAGGGCATGTGGGCAGACAGGCCCCAAGCCCGTCACAATAGCTGTCCGAGACCAGCTTCGCTTTGCCATTCACGAGTTGGAGAGCGCCTTCGTGGCAGGCGTCGACACACAGGCCGCACCCGCTGCAGGCGGCTTCGTCAATGGTGATGATCTTTCGCTTCATGTGTGCTCCTGTTTTGTTTGATTGGCAATGTCTGCCAGCGTGGTCGTCGCGAGCAAGTGCGCAAACTGGGTGTGAAGCTGCGCGAGCGCGCGGCCCAGAATGCAGCTTTTTCCCGGGCACACCGAAAGGGGGAGGAGGCAGGCGTCGTTCTGCGCGATCACCCCCTCGACAGCTTCGTAGACGGTGCGGAGGGTCGTCTGATCGGGACGGGCGGCGAGGCGTATGCCTCCCGTGGGACCGCGCTGTGACTGGATGACGCGTGCACGGGCAAGATCCTGCATGACCTTGGCGACGTGGGCATGCGAACAGGAAAGCGCGGCGCATATTTCCCGGGTGGTGTGATAATGATCAGGATCACGCGCCAGCCACAAACAGGCATGCAAGGCGATCGAGGAGGCTTCCGTGATTTTGACCGGTGTCTTCATTGAGTGTCTCCCGTTTCTTGAGTTCGGGAATAACAATACCAGAATACCTCAATAGCGTCAAGGGGGGGGATAAAAAAAGATTCGAGAGGCGCTTGCAAAACCTACGGTTTGTGCAAGCGGAGGGTTCAGGGTTCGGGGTTCAGGAGGCGTTTTCGACCTGAACCTGGCATCCTGAACCCTGATTCCCGGTGCTTTCAAGGGTTTTGAAAGCGCCTCTCGAGTGAAACCGCTCATTGGCGGCTTTTGCGGTAAAATTAAGATGCCCTGCCGAGAAACAGAGTAAGGCTGGACATCGAAAGGGCGCGGGAGTATCCTTTTATCCGTTTTTTTGCGGTCGGCCACGCCGCCGCAACGCACGGATGCTGTTGCATGCGTGCGGCAGATGGACAGGGCGCTCATCTCAAATTTGACTCCGTCGTGCAGGAGTCGTGTCGCGGTGTCTTGTTTTCGGGCTTGTTCGAACACAGCACACTGTCCGCGCCGGGTGGCAGAGGGTTGCGTGCGTGAATGGTTTGTCCAGATTTCGTGCGTTGGTCTCGTTGCGTTTTCGTCCGGCTTCGCTGGAGATCTTCAAACAACCGTATTCGCTGGCCGATCTGTATCATGATCTGCTCGCGGGCCTGATCGTGGGGGTGGTGGCATTGCCGCTGGCGATCGCATTCGGTATCGCCTCGGGTGTTTCCCCGACACAGGGGCTTTCGACAGCGGTGATCGCCGGTTTTCTGATTTCCGCCCTCAGCGGCAGCCGGGTGCAGATCGGGGGACCAACCGGGGCGTTTATCGTCATTATCTACGGGATTGTCGCGCAGCACGGGTATGAGGGGCTGGCGGTCGCGACGTTCATGGCCGGTGTGATGCTGATCCTCATGGGGCTTGCGGGCCTGGGCACGATCATCAAATTCATCCCGTATCCGGTGACCGTCGGGTTCACGACGGGAATCGCGCTCATTATTTTTACCGGGCAGCTTAAAGACCTGTTGGGATTGGCGATCGACAAGGTGCCAGCCGATTTCATTGAAAAGCTCATGGCGTACGGGCGTCACATCGGCACGGTGAATCCGCTTGCGGTCGGGGTCGGCCTGGTGACGATCCTGATCGTGCTGAACTGGAAGCGGGTCACGCAGCGGGTGCCCGGATCGCTGGCGGCCATTCTGATCACGACGGTCGGGGTGCAGGTGGCGTGGGCCTGTGGGCTGGACTTCGAAATGGAAACGATCGGGCAGCGCTTTCCGGCGGTTGCCGATGGGATGCGCATTCCAGCACCGCGCCTGCCGCTCGTCAATCTGGAGACCTTCCGCACGCTGGTCTCGCCGGCGGTTTCGATTGCGTTGTTGGCGGGAATTGAGTCGTTGCTGTCCGCCGTGGTGGCCGATGGCATGACGGGACAGCGCCATCACTCCAACACAGAGCTCATCGCGCAAGGGTTGGCCAACATCGCGTCGCCTGTGTTCGGCGGCATTCCCGCGACCGGTGCGATCGCCCGCACGGCGACGAACATCAAGAACGGCGGCCGGTCGTCACTTTCCGGGATGATCCACGCGGTTGTCTTGTTGCTGATCATGCTGTATCTCGGACGCTGGGCGGCTATGATTCCGATGGCGACGTTGGGTGGCATTGTGGTTGTGGTGGCGTGGAACATGAGCGAGTTGCATCTGTTCCGCAGGATGTTCCGCAGCACGCGGAGCGACGCGCTTGTCATGATGGCGACGTTTCTGTTGACCGTACTGGTCGATCTGACGGTCGCCATCCAGATCGGCATGGTCCTGGCCGCCTTTCTATTCATCCGGCGGATGGCGGAGACCACCCAGGCGGGCTACCTGACACGGCTGCTGGGCGACACGGCGGACGACGCGGACGATCCGCTGAGCATCACGCGGCGGCATGTCCCGGAGGGGTGCGATGTGTTTGAAATCAATGGCCCGATGTTTTTTGGAGCGGCCGACAAATTCCGCGATGCGCTCGATCTGATCAGTCGCAGACCCCGGGTGTTGATCTTCCGGATGCGGCAGGTGCTGTCTCTCGACGCTACGGCGTTGAACGCATTGGACGACGTGTTCCGGCAATGCGAGAAGCGCGGGACGCGACTCATCCTATCGGGTGTCCACAGCCAGCCGTTGGTGGTGATGACGCGCTCCGGATTTCTGGACCGTGTGGGGCAGGAGAATATCACCGGCAACATTGACGACGCCCTGCGCCTGGCGCAGGCGTGTCTTACGCCATAAACGCGCGGATGCGGTTGGCTTCGGTGATCAGGGCGCGAATGCGGGCGGGGTCGTCATCGGCGATGGCCTTCGTGAGGGTGGCGATGTGTTCTTGGTAGGCGCCCAGCGCAGCCAGCAGATTGTGACGGTTCTGCTTCAGAATGGGCTCCCACATCGCGGGGTCGCTCTTGGCCAGGCGCGCGGTTGAGGTGAATCCGCCCGCGGCGAGGGAGAAAAGGGAGGGATCATCGCGTTCTTGGGCGAGGGTTGTCAATGCCAGGGCATAGGAGAGGATGTGCGGGAGGTGTGAGACGTAGGCGGCGTTCAGGTCATGGCGCGCGGCATCCATGCGGATCAGGCGCATGCCGAGTCCGGTCGTGAAGAGGCGTTCGGCCGTGGCGAGTGCATCGGGCGCGCTGTCGGCTGTGTCGCACAGGATGGCGATGCGGCTGGCGAAGAGGTGCTCGCGTGAGGCAGCGGGACCGGTGTCTTCGGTGCCGGCCATGGGGTGTGCGGCAACGAATCGCGCACGACGGGGGTGGTTCCGAACCGCGTCGACGATCATTTGCTTGGTGGAACCCATGTCGACGACGGTCTGCCGGTCGGTGATGCGGTCGAGAACATCAGGCAGGATGCGGAGGATGGCGTCCACCGGTATGGCGAGGATGACGAGGTCGGCCGCCGTCACGGCCTCGGCAAGCGCGAGCTCCCGGTCAATGAGGCCCAGTTGCCGGGCGGTACGGAGGTGGTCGGGGTCGCTTTCCACGCCGATCTGTACGGAAGCCAGCCCGGTCCGGGCGAGGTCGCGCGCGGCCGAGCCGCCGATGAGTCCGAGTCCGACAATGGTGACTGTCATGTCCGAGCCCCTTCATTGAACACGAAACACGTGTTCATGGGATAACAGCCTGTTTTTCGGGTTCGAGCCGACGCAGTTCAGCGAGCCAATCGTTCAGTTCGGGGTCAACTGGAGCCCTTGTTTGACGCGGGTTCTGGGCGTCCCATTCCTTCATCCGGGCCTCAGCCTGCTGTCGTTCCGAGTTGAGGCG
>Ga0265594_1001477_pt1 | contig 18137 bp, 10 predicted proteins | sample saktaG_11_FD_190147 | JGI IMG/M metagenome (GOLD analysis project Ga0265594, IMG submission 190147) | Saline water microbial communities from Sakinaw Lake, British Columbia, Canada - sak_2011_5_24_80m | ecosystem: Environmental > Aquatic > Non-marine Saline and Alkaline > Saline ... | reverse complement strand
TGCTCCCTGACGAGCAGAAGCCAAAGCCGCAACTACTCCAGCCGTACCTCCACCAGCAATAACGACGTCTGCTTTTCGAATAGGCAAATTCTTTGTGCTTTCTTTGTAAAATTTATTCGATTGTTCGCGGGCAAAAGTATGTTCCAGCCCTCCCCTGGCTACCATTCCGCCTAATCCGAGAAATAATGCATTTTTTGAAAATTCCCTTCGGTTCATTATAATTCCCTGTTATTTAATTAAAATTAATTTCTTTGTTGCTGAAAATTCGGGGGTCTCTAATTGGTATAGATATATTCCGCTGGCGATTCCCTGTGCTGTCCATTTCTCAGAATAAACACCAGGATTTTTATACTCATTTATGAGTGTTGCCACTTCCTGGCCGGATAAGTCGTAAATTTTAAGTTTAACAACCCCCGCAGTTACCAGTTCAAAATTTATATGAGTGGTTGGATTAAACGGATTTGGATAATTTTGTGATAGGGAAAATTTTTCAAGTCTGCTTTGGACGTCATTTTCCGGCTGTACCGCTGCCGTATTGCTCATACTGTTCGAACGTCCCGGAGAGCCAAAATATTTTGATGCTTCCCAGTTTTCAGCTTGCCTGTTGTCATAGTCCGGGTTTATGAGTTCAAGCGTCGAACCCTTTCCCGCCGCTGCAATCGGCCAGGGGTGCATATTCCCATAAATCACAATATCGATGAGAGTATTATTGTCATCAAGAAGCCGGACGGCATCCCCCTCATTGCCGAATTTGAAAGTAATATTGCCAATATAATTATCGACATTATTAAATAACGATTTAAAAGCTGTTGTATCACAACAAACGACCAAATACGAGCCTTTCCTTAACAGCGTGCCAGAGCCAAATTTAAAAACATTTTCATCTTTTGAATCCTGTAATTTCCAGCCTTCCAGGAAAATATCTTCCGTACTATTGTTATAAAGTTCCACCCAGTCTTCCGTGTCAAAATTCGGATCCGAGTTATAGTTTATTTCATTAATTACAACCTGTGATGTTTTTTGAGGAATGATTCTCAATTCGTGAAGCGGGCTCCATGTATCTGAATCTTTAATCCGAGCTTTTACTGTGGTAGGCTGTGTAATTATAAGTGCTGCTTCTATCCCGGACACTTCTATTGCAGCAGCTGAAACATTACCGGTTAAATCCCACATACGCGGATCCGATCCATCTGTAGTAAAATAAATTTTCCCACCAGGATTTTCTAAAGATATTGTAAGAAAAAAATTCTCTTTACTATTATATGTATTTGTGAAGATTGTTTTAGATCCATTTTTAAATAGAGGTGGACTTATATCTGGATACATCCCTGATTTTTTTACTTCTGCAACATACTTATCTGCTCTTCCAATCAAGTCCACGCGCACATCATTACATTCTTCTTTCCAGTGCTCATAATCATAAACCGCGCCCCGTTCATCTCCCCAGCGGGCAATTTCACAAATCATTGATTTTGAAATAACATTACAACTTGAGTCCCATACTGCTGTAACACGACTATTGGTAAGAATTCCATCATTAAAGCAATGCTTATAAATCCGGTCCGCAAATTTCATTTTAAAATCAATATTATTTTTCATTTTATAATAGGCTAAAAATTTATCACCACTGTATATATATTCTAGATTTTCCAAGGAAACGGGCGGGCCGCTTCTTCGTGCCCCGCCATCAAAACTGTCCTCCATATCCCAACACGTAAAATAGATAGGCCCGGGGGGATTGGTGCTGCCGCCGATATAATATTGTGCACCATCGCCGATGTTCCCATAACTATGAAGTATTACATTGTCAATGTATGGATCAACAACAAGATATTCCTCTATCTCGCTAAATTGTTTGTTTGTCCAATTCGTATTATTTAAATAGTTATATCGATCAGGACTCCCAAACAGTATCCCACCCTTTCCTTTTCCATAAAAATAATCTTCATTATCACCGCCAAAGTATGTAGCAAGTGCGTTATCATCCATACGTTCACAGGGATTGGTGATCCCCCAGTATTTACCATTTATATAAAGATGCACATACGTCCCATGATTCCCCCAACCACTCATCATAATCTGCAGATCTCGCGCAAACTGATCGCGGGTGTATGCATAATTGGCGCGGTCCCAGTCAGATCCAAAATCCCGGTTAAAACCGGTTCTGAGAATTATTTTGTCAAATTCTGATGGAACTGATTCACTGTGAAACGGTGCCGTAGCCAGGATATCATTTTTAAGCATACCCGCACCATACTTGCCTTTAAACTCCAGAGTAAAAGATTGTTTGTGATCAAACTCGCCGTTCTGCCAGCGTGAAGCACCTCCCTGGATTTTAATCCCGCAGTTTTCCTGCCAGTTTTTGAATCGGCCGTCCTGGTAATTTTCCGGATAGATCATTTCCGCCGAGCATTCTACAAGTTCAATCCAGTCAGGGTCATTTGGATCACCACTCTGCCCTCCCTCATTCTCTAAATTTTGTCCCCTGTGGATGCCGGCAATCCCAAAAATTGAATCCCAGGGAGCAGAGATAAAAATTGTCGGAATATCTAACAGGGCGTCTATTATTTCCTCTTCGGATTGGATTACATCACTCATATCAAACTCTTCGGTCCAGAACACGTGATCCTTATCGTGCTGTTCGATAGGAAGATCACTGTCATCCTGTGAAAGTACGTTAGCAGGAAAAATAAATGAATGAGTGCGAACTTCAGAACACTGTGTACTATCCTCATAGGCAACAGCCCGGATAGTCGTCATCTTTGATATAAGTATTGGACTTGTGTAAAGCGTACCATGATTTTTATCCGGTTTGGTGCAATCTGTTGTATATCGTATATGTATGTTTGCCGAATCAGCAGATAAGGTTAGATAGAACGACTCACTATAGAAACCTCTTTTGTGCGAAAAAATCGGCTTTTCACTCTGTGTTGTTATTTGGGCATGTGATATTGTTACCAAAACAGCTAAGGCAATTATACATTGCATTCTAATCTGTGGATACGACCTAAGATATTTCCTTAAACTGATAACTCCATTTATTAAGATCTCATAAAACATTCGTGTTCCATACTATTAAAAACTTAACGTTTAGTGTAAGAATAGCAGCCGATTGTGTGAGCTTCACCTATCAAAGCTTTACTAGTATAAAGCGGGTTACACGCCCTAAAAACCTATTATTTCAGTTATTATTTTTATAATCATTTTACATTCAACAATTTATATTTGTATCCCGCTTCTTCAGGGCCAACGAAACGATTATAAATTGAGATATTTTTAATTTTACCAGCCCAGTTTCTACCTCCACTATATTCATCCCCGAAAATAAGATGACAAGCTTCCCAGTTGCTAAAGTCGCCTCGCACATCGCTACCATGATAGACTAATTTGCCATTTAAGTAGCAATAAAGATTGGCCTGATAATAGCTGATTACTATATGCATGGGTTCATTTGGTGTAATTTGACAAACAGAAACTTGCGGATTCAGGCCATTCAAACCAGTGTCAGTAGTTCGCAATCGCATCACAATATTCTTACCTTCCTGAGCTAATGTAAAATTCCGTCTATTGGAATCTTTCGAAAAAGATACAATTCGCGCCGGTCCGGCTTGATCCATTTTTGAAATAGTAATTATACCTTCGATAGTCAGTTGGTTCGTTTTCCGGCATGCACTTAATAGTTTATCATTAATACCATGAGCAACAAAGGCGCCTTTACCGATGACCATTTCTCCGACATTACTGATTTTCGCATTATCACGTGCTTCAACAGTGTTAGATTCTTTATTATTTTGCCAGACAAATTGCATATCAGACTTTGACCCCGGCCAGGTTGGGAAATCACTAAAATCTTTAGGCACGGGTGGCAACACCGTTACAGCCAATGCAGTTGATGCTGAAAGACCGTTATCATCTGCTACGGTAAGCGTAACTAGATAGCGGCCAAAATCTTTAAACAAGTGCGAAGGACTATTTTCCCGAGACGTAGAACCATCGCCGAAATCCCAATGCGTTTTCATTTCCGTAGAAGATGAAAAATTCACTTTAAGTGGTGCAGTGCCATGAATCACATCAGCTGATGCAACAACCTCGGGCCGCATCTTTTCACCAAAAGCATAGGGTGTGAAACGATAAACTATATTTTCTTTTGGAGATGCAAAGGTGTATTTTCCTGGCCGAGCTGTCCCATAAGGGTTTTCTTTCATTTGCCAGGTATCAATGGCATCAATTTTATAGGGTGTATCACCTGCAAGTTCTAAACTCGAATTGCCGGAGGTCCTACCATAAACCAGATAATATTTTCCGGATATGCCTAAAACAAAGTTGCCTTTGTTATCACCAATCGGCTGTAGTTCTTCAAAATTTGGAGCCTTTGACATAAAATTCTTTAGAAAAGCAATACGTTCCGGACTTTTGCCGTGCAGTACACCTCCCTTTGCCCACCACAACAGATCTTCAGGATGCAGATACGTTTCACCATGACCCACATAGCAACCACTTAACGTACCCTTCCAAAAAGATTGCACCATTTTTTCAGGTGAGAGCTGTCCCCAGTCATGAGGAATATTTCCTTCATATTTACACTCATCATAAATAACGGGCTTTTGAAATTGCTCGCGAAAACGGATGCCGGTAGCCATTTCTGAGGTCTGAATACTTACATGGGTGACCCAGGGTTTGTTGTGGTCATACCAGCGGCTGCCGTTATGGATTCCACGTAAATGCTGATAAGGATCATGTTCTTGAATAATTTGAAAAAATCGATCCCAGTCTGCCTCTTTTTTATCAGGCATAAAATCAAACTCATTTGCCAGCGACCACCATACATTACGAAAAGCCGACAAACGCGCCACAGCATAGCGAATGTAGCGGTCATCACTCTCCTTATCCATGTATTCAAATCCCCAGCGGTCATAGGTGTGGAATAAAATGATATCTGCCTCGATACCCAGTTTGAGCAAATCCATGACTCTTTTTTCGAAATGCTGCCAAAACTCAGGATTGAATTGAGTAAAGTCCCAATCTTTTAAAGGCTCCCCCTCAAAAGGATAATAGACAGGCTCGTTTTTATTATAGACATAATCTTTAGGAAAGATACACATGCGCATTTTATTAAATGGAGATTGTGCCAATGTTTTCAATGTTTGCTGCTCCATTTCATCACCCTGGTGAGCCCAGGCGTAACAAGTGGTGCCAAGTTGGAAATAGGGTGTTCCGTCTTCATAGATGAGATAATATTTGTTTCGAACACGAACAGGGCCGTGATTGTTTGGAGATGCTTCAATGCAGGTAAACGTTCCTTTAATTCCATCTAACTCTTTTTTATTACTTTGAGTGATATAACTCCATTTACCAACTGTAGCAGGCATAAATCGAATTTTATAAATACCGTTTCCATCATAAAATCCCTGTGGAGCAAATAATTTGTCACCCTTTTTAAATTCAGCACTTAAGGATATATCAACAAAAGGATTGCTTGTTTGAGGACCATCCAATTTTAACTGAAAAATAGTCCATCGCTCCACTTGAATATTTTGTGATGGATGAGTTGTGTCCTGCTGAGTAATTAAATTGGTTGAAGCAAAACACGGTATAACAAAGATTGAGATAATGAAAATAACTGATAATAAATACTTCATTTTCATTCCGTTTTTTCCACAAGCATGAAACCGCAATAAAAAAAATTCTCTGAGAGTTCATATCAGTGGGAAAATTGTTCATACTTGGGGAGTTCTCCAATTGCTCTGCTGCAATATGCCCAAGAAAATTAACACGCCACAATATATGAGTAGAAGAGAAAATTCGACAAGATCTATCAATTCCACCGCTTACCTCTAATTATATGGTTTCCGCATAACCATTTTTATTTGGCAATATCATGTTTAGAGCTCAGCACCGTTATTTTTCCGAATCCGTTGCAGCGAGTTGTCAGCTGCATTAAACAATTTCGGAATAGCACTGCGACCTTAATGAGGATTGACTGTACTTTATGGATCACATTCAACTCTTGTTTTTTATTGCCTTTTATTCAAGAAAAAATCAATCTCTTCCCGTGAATGTGCCGAGGGTTGGGCACCGAGTTTTGTTACAGATAGAGCAGCAGCAGCGTTTGCAAATTGAATTGCTACATCAATGGGCTTATTCTCTGCGAGACCAACTGCTAATGCACCATTAAACACATCACCAGCGGCCGTTGTATCAACTGCCTCCACCTTAAATCCCGGTATTAACTCCTGTTTTTTTCCATTTGCTAAAAACACACCTTGTGCGCCTAATGTAATTAAAACTGAATCAATTCCTTTTCCTAAAAGAATGTCTGCCGCATTCCTGGCACTGATCTCATCTTCTACTTTAATATTTGTTAATAATTCTGCCTCAATTTCATTTGGAGTTAATATGGAAACCATTTTCAATAATTCATCATCCAACTTTTGGGCGGGTGCAGGATTCAGGACAACCTTTACACCTGCTTCGTGAGCGAGTTGAGCCGCCCGGTTGACGGTTTCGATCGGTGTTTCCAATTGCATTAAAAGAATTTTCGCATGGGAGATCAGTGGCTTCAAATTGACAATATAATCGGGATCCAGATCTGCATTGGCCCCTGAAGCAACAGCAATACTGTTTTCACCGTTTTTGCCAACAAAGATCAACGCAATGCCGGACGCTACATTTTCAACTCGCTTGATATGGTCTACATTGATGCCATCCCGTCTAAATCCTTCCAGGGCTTGATCGCCAAGTGCGTCATTTCCGATTGAGGCAATAAATGTCACATCTCCTCCTGCCCGGGATGCTGCCACTGCTTGATTGGCTCCCTTTCCTCCGGCAGCTGTAGAAAATTTACCGCCAAGCACCGTTTCGCCCGGTACCGGAATCTTATCTACTTGAATGATCATATCCGTGTTCGAACTTCCAACAACCACTATTTTTGAATCGCTCATCTGCTCCTCATTTTAAAATAATAACCTTGGAATCATTATTCCTATTACTCGGCTTACTATTTTTATTGATACTTTAATCCATTCATCACTTTATGATCCAGATCAGTTATGGCCAGGGAAGCCGCCCAACCGCCAACTCCCTGAGTAATTTTCATCAGCACCTTGTTCCAGCCCTGTTCCAAATAAACTTCCACAACATCTTGTCCTGGTTCATGTCCGCGCCTGGCATTGTTAATATGGACAAGTTTATCATTCAGCCATACCTTAATCCCATCATCGGACCCCAGCTCAAATAAAACATTTTGGCTCTTCTCAATCCAAATATTCGTTTTTAAATAAGCAGCACAATTTTCTGTACCATAGTATTTTGCAAGGTTTATTTCATCTGCTTTGTACCCGTCCCCACCGATGGGCAAGTCCTCCCAATCAGTGAAATTGTTTTTTGTTTCCGGATCGAATGTCAAATCAAACAAATCGACTCCATCAACGCCCTTTTTTAAGAAAGGACCGGAAACCTGCCAGACAGCGACAAATTCCTCCGGTTTTCGGATCTTATGAATAATCTTTGCCATCTCCTGCTCGGAGAAATGAACATCTTCGGTGATCTCCGTGACCTCCCAGCACTGTTCCAGTGGCGTGGGTTTGGGAGTCTGAATCGGAATCACATATTCTTCCATGGCGCCCGTCTTCTCGATGCGACCGCCGACCCGCGTGATAGCCTCCCGGCTGAGCTTTTCACAGACATCCAGCAAAGAAGGAAAGCTGTAAGCGGTATACGAAAACTTGGTCGTATCATCGATCCCGGTTTTATACTTATCCGGCAGCTTTTCCAGGCCCAAGGAAGTGGCCAGTACCCCTGCCGCATTGGAAGGATTACAATCAGAATCCTGACCACAGCGCATCGAGATAACGATGGTCTTATCCATATCGCCTTCTCCATAGAGAAGTCCCATAACGATATAGGCGCCATTGATCTTGGCATCGATATTGAATGTGGCATCCGTACCAGTGCAGCTGTACTTTCGATATTCCGGATTCAGATTGTACTTGTTCTCAATCAGCTGCCAGGTCGTTTTCCAATCCTCCGGGTTTTCCCGGTGCCACGCGATCACATCCCGGATAGCCTCGGCATACTGACTTTCGGCGGGGATAGAGCTCAAGCCGGCCTCAATTATTTTAAGAATGTCGGTTTCGAAAAACGCCTCTGCATACATAGCTCCTACAAACTGTCCACCGTATAATCCATCTCCGTAATTCATCAGCCGACCAAATTTCTCACCCAGTTCCACTACCGTTTGAGGCAATCCCGGTGCAATTAAGCCCGAATAATCCGCTTCAATCTGATAATCAATATCATCGGCATGTGCATTGTATTGGGGGTAGCCCGAATAGGGAGGAGCGATTCCCGCACGTAAGTTATATCGCCCATTTTTATTGGCATGCCAAAGCATGTAGCGGCTGTTGGCAAAATCGATTCCAGCCTGTCGAATTGAAACATCGAAACCATAATCTTCGAGAGTTTTGAGGAATGTCATTTCAACATAGATGTCATCCTGATAGTGTTGATTAATCATTTCCGGCTTCCATGCCGGGACGTCACTTTCCGGGATGATTCTCGCGTTATATCGAAATTCGGTGGGAGCGCCCCAGCCAACCCCCGCCATCTGACCCAGCCAGCCGGCTTTCATTTTACCACGATATTCTTCAACAGAAATTTTTCTGAAATCAGTCTTAGAACTGCAGCTACTTAAAGAGATAACCAAAATCAAAACTATTATTGATATTATTGTTTTCTTCATTTTCATTTCCATTTCCACGCGAATTGGTTCTTTCAAATACTATATTACCCTTGCCACAATAATCATTACCAGACCAATAATGAAACATACGAACATTATATTAAGCAGTTTATTTGTCCCAACCGGTGCGTCTTTAAACTCTTTCCAAATAAATACACCCCAGAAAGCTGCAACCATTGTTGCTCCTTGCCCCAATCCGTATGAGATAGCAAAACCGGCTTCTCCGGATGCAAGTATACTTAGCGACATTCCAATACTCCAAATAACACCGCCCAAGATTCCGATCAGATGTAGTTTTGGATTTCCCTTTCTAAAATAATCTAATGGCGCTACTTTATCTCCGGTAAATGGTTTGAACATTATTATTGTCACAAAAACTATATTTGATATTATAAGACCGGCAGAAAATATTACAAGAGCTGAATACGGTGTTAATTTACCAACTGCGGGATTAACGAAATCAGTTGCCATTGAAGCTGCAACGAATCTGTAGAAAAATCCCATTGCAATACCAGCGATAATGGAAAGGACTAATCCCTTTGATTTAGATTTTTCAGTAGAGGATGGTAGTTTACCATAAGCCATTGCATCTATAACTATCGCAACTGTAATAAATGCAACGCCGATAAAAAGAACAATCGGATCACCAATCGGTGCGGCTACATAATTTGTAATTACGCCGATTACCAATGCTAATCCAATTCCAACAGGAAAGGCAACCGCCATGCCTGCGATATCAATCGCAGCAACCAATAAGATATTTGCAAAATTAAAAACAATTCCGCCTAGCAAAGCCGACCAAATATTAGCGCTTTCAGCCATACTTAAATCATAAAGAAAACCTCTCCCTGCAGATCCTACACTTCCTAATGTAAATGCCAGGATAAGAGTTAGAAGTAAAACACCGATTGCATAATCCCAATAGTATAATTGAAACGGCCATTTTTTGGTGGCTAACTTTTGTGTATTCGCCCAAGACCCCCAACAGATCATCGTTATCACACACATCACAACAGCAATTACATAAGACTCTACTACAAACATGTCCAGTTACCTCCGTTTAATTTTTTGTTTCTATAACCTATTTATTTTCATTTAGTCTCTATTTATTTCAGTAAAACCATTTTTTTTATATCCTGAAAGTCACCAGCTTGCATTCTATAAATATAGAGACCCGAAACCATGTCTTCACCGGAAAAAACTACTGCATGGGACCCCGCTGGCATAAGCTGATTGACCAACGTTTTCAGTCTTTGACCGAGACTATTGTAAATCTCAATTTTCACGTTTTCTGCCTTAGGCAAAGTAAATTGGATATTTGTTGATGGATTAAAGGGATTGGGATAATTTTGCCACAATTTAAAATGTTCCGGCATATTACTTGTATGATTAGTACTGGCCGGTATCGCGTCTCCGGCGACTGCAACGTCATCAAAGAAAACAGCGTATTTTGAAGAACCGAAGCCTACTTTTCCGGTTTTTTTCAATCGCGAACTGGTTGTGGTAAGAAAAAGTGAATCATCAAGGGTTACGGTTAGCTGGTCATCTGAAAGATTGATGATCACCTTATGATATTGCTCATCGGGTATTCCTTTCTGAGTGGCTCGTCCTATATCAATACTCTGCCTGTTTGTTACATTAACCAGGCGGGAAGTAGTTTGCTTCATCAACATGTAGTTGTAGTTATTTTCATCTTCAAAACCAAATATGATTTTATATTCGGCCAGACTGCTCAGCGACAGATCTTCATCTATCCGGGTTGTGATATTCAGATTAAAATCAGAGTAAAGGCTATCTTTAGTAATAGTGTAACCAGGTAGTGAAATATCTGCACTACGAGTAATATTGCTCAAATGAAGGCGTAAATTTTCTTCGTCAATTTGGGTAGACCAGAGATCGCCCTGGAAGAATATATAATTTTCCACATTTCCAAAATAGGGATCCGGACTAAACACCGGATCACTCACTTGAATCTGCTTAATAGCCTGCAAAGAATCACCCAAATCATCAACAATCGTTAATTGAATATCAAAACTTCCGGTTGAAGTGTATTCATGAGTAACAGTCATACCTTCTCCGGAGGAACCATCTCCAAAATCCCATAAATATCTTTCAATAGTATGACCTCCACCAACATTGGAGATCGATGCATCTAATTCAACTGAGAATGGCAACCAACCACTCTTCGCAGAGACAGTAAAATGAGCGCCGATAGGCATCTGGTCCATTAAATCTTCTATGATGTGTTCATAGGTCGGATTAGAATAGCGATTAGTCAAATAAGATCGAAATCCAGGTTCCATCTGCCAGGTATACCCATTAGACAACCGTCCGGTGCCGCTGGTGTTTTCATAGAAATAAGTCGTCAAGCCGCGCACTCCATACAGCACCGCCATTTCATCCCAGCTGGAGCGGCCTTCAAAATTGTTTCCAAAAAATCTATAGAAAGCCTCACGATATGGATTTTCTTCCGGGGCATATTGATAATTATCGCCTGTATAAATATCCCATCCTTCCTGGCTGATCACCAGAGGCGTCGGCCAGTTCCGGATAACGTTTTCAGAGACGGATACGAGATTATGCTGTACCAGATTGAAACCGTCATTATATACCCCGGCCATCTGCACCAGTTCCACAACTTTGCGGGCAACCAAATCCGGCTCAGCGATCAGCAGGTCGTTAATATTGTTCAGAAAGCCCACACTGACGATGGTAACCGAGCTGTCCGGTTGTTCTACCAATACTTGGCGGTAGACATCAAGCGCACTGGGGGCATCCGCAGTTTCGAGATCATGCGGGAATTCCGCGACATGCTCCAGATAACCCGATCCGTGCGGATTATCTAATTGTCCTTTATAAATACCAATGGGAATATCGCCGCGCCCATACCAGGTATTCATTGCATCGATAGCCGGCGCTCCATAGGGATGGACTTCATTAAAACAGACCGCCAGGATCTCGGCCTCGCCGTTATTGGCCAGGGCATGCAGAATCGCCAGTCCTCCGGCGTCATCCACATCGGCACACATATCGGTCTCGTAGATAATTTTCTTCGGTTGTATGTCCTGGGCGATCACCTGAACCGGCATCAGCGAGAGCACAGCGATCAGCAGATGTAGTATTGTTTCCTGAAGTGTTTTACAGTTTTTCATCTATTCTTCCGTACTCCAATCATCGGTTCAAGGGAGCTTTCATCATCAGGCCCTCGATAATCCGGGCATAGGCATCTCTCGTTAACTTTGTATGAACCGATGAACGCTGCCCCGGTCCTAACTGCCATCTCTCAACATCTTCCAACTCAGTAAAGTAATCGGATATTCCTCTTACGCCATATAAAATGGCCATTTGATCCCAACTATGGCGTCCGCAAAAATTGGAATTGAAGAACTGGTAATAGGCCTCCCGAATCGGATTCTCTTTGGGTGAATTTTCCAGCCCTTCTCCGGTAAAAATACCGGTACCCGCTCCACTAAAAACAATCGGTGACGGCCAGTTTGCTAGAACATACTCTGTGAGCGCTTTAGTATTGTGCCGGGCCAGATTGAAACCACCACCGCCAGGGCCACCCATGATTACCAGTTCGGTCACTTTTTGGGCGACCAGATCCGGCTCCTCCTTCAAAATATCATAAAGATTAACGATGAACCCGACACTTACAATTGTTACTGATTTATCCGCTTGTTTGGATAGTACCTCTCGGTAAACATCCACTGCGCCTGGCGCAGTTTCGCTATCCAGATCATGGGGAAAATTTGCAATGACATCCAGATAATCGGATGGGTCCGGATCAGGGAGATCCTCTTTATAAATCCCTATCGGAATGTCACCCCGCCCGTACCAGGTATTCATGGCATCAATTGCAGCAGCGCCACTGGGATGAACTTCATTAAAACACACCGCCAGGAGCTCCACTTCATCATTATTTGCCAGGCCATGCAGCATCGCCAGACCACCAACATCATCCACATCGAGACACATATCTGTTTCATAAATGATCTTTTTCGGTACGCCCGTAATGACGGTGATCAGTCGTGTCATGCTAACCGTATTTCTATCCCGGTCAGTAACGCGAAGTGTTGCCTGATATTTACCGGCAGATGCGTATACGTGTTCTACAATAGATCCTTTTCCCTTGGAACCATCACCGAAATCCCATGTGTATTTGATAATGCTTCCACCCGGATCAAACGATGGGCTGGCGTTAAAAGTGATCACCTCATTCGATTTGGATCGATCAGGAGAATAGTAAAAGCGGACAATCGGATCTTTGGTGTAAACGGTCACAGTCTTTGTCAGCCTGCCGCTTAAGCCTTTGTCATCGGTTACGATCAATTTTACATTAAATGTACCAATTTTATCAAACGCATGCTGTACTAACTGACCGCTGCCCGTACTGCCATCTCCAAAATCCCATGTATAGTTGGTAACGGTTCCTTCCGTACTAAAGGATTCAGATCCATCAAAATTCAGCGTTTCACCAACTATCGGGGTAGCGGAACTGATGCTTAAAATGGCGGCTGCGCGCGGACCCGTTTCCGTTGGAACGGATTCCAGATCATTGGTGATCAAGAGTTTATCCAGTCTTGTTTGATCCATACCATAGGTGAGCACGAGTGTATGCATTCCGGCATCAAGCTCATAAGTCACCACTTGATTGTTTTTCAGGTTATCATGGACCTCATCCCAATGCCATTTACAACCGACCTCGATACCCTTCCATTTGACCCAGTTTTCATCATCCATTTTAACCCAGAAGGCATCTTCATCCGACATGTCGATTTTCACGCGCCCCCAGATTTTATATGTCCCGGCCTTCTTCACGGAGAATTGGTAAATCGTATGACCGTCATCGGGAGCATTTTGGATATTATTGTTGCCCCCCCGGACTTCGATGTACTGTCCACCGGAGGCTGCTTCCGTGTCGTGAACCATCATGGGCGCATGGATGTCTCCGGCTTCGGCTTCGATCCATAACTGGACATCCGAATTCCGCTCCTTTACGATGACGGTTTGGGCACTGAGCTGATTCAGAACCAGGATTGACATAACAAGACTGAAACGTGCGATCGATTTTTTCAAAACCTGAAGATCCTCTTTTTTCAATTATTGTAACGGTGGCTGCAGCATCAAATTCTGGATAATTTCGGCATAGGCCTCGTCGGTCAGAAGCGGCTTCACAAAGGTACGATGTCCGGATTTTATCTGGTACACAAAACCGTTCTGCAGATGCCCAGTACCCGTGGTTCCCATGCTAAAATAATCCGCTAAGCCGCGTACCCCGTACAACACCGTAATCTGATCCCAGCTGGGACGATTTTTAAAATCGTTGTTAAAGTATTTGTAATAGGCCTCCCGCACAGGATTCTCAACGGGAGCATCTTTTAATCCGGGCCCGGTATAAATTGTGCCGCCGGGATCGGTAAACACGATCGGTGTCGGCCACTCTCTGATGACATACTCAGACACGGAGCTAAGGTTATGCTGGTTCATATTAAAGCCGCCGCCATCGGTTGTCCCGGCCATAAGAACCAGTTCCTTTACCTTTGCTTTGACGAGCTCAGGGTCGGTCTGCAACAGTTCAGCCAGGTTATTGACGAATCCAACGCTGATGATGGTGACGGAGCCGTCCGGCTGATCGCGCAGAATCTCCTGATACACTTCTAGAGTACTTTGCGCAGTCGCACGTTCCAGGTCGTGAGGAAACTGGGCAACTGATTCCAGATAACGAGAATCGTGCGGATTTTCCAGGGTACTCTTAAAAATACCGACAGGGATATCACCACGCCCGTACCAGGTATTGATAGCATCGATGGCAGGCGCTCCGTAGGGATGAACTTCATTAAAACAGACCGCCAGTAGTTCTACTTCATGCATATTCGCCATGGCATGCAACATAGCCAAAGCGCCGACATCATCAACGTCCGCGCACATATCCGTATCGTAGATGACTTTTTTCGGCTGCCATCGGGGTGCTTCCAGCATCAGTTCCTCAATAATTTTGGCGTAGGATTCTGCTGGGAGAAGCGCTTCCAGATACGAATCGTGTCGGGTCTTCAGTTTCCATTTATAACCATTTAACAACTTACCCTTGCCGGAGCTGATCCGCTTAAAATAACCGGCGCATCCCCTCACAGCATACAGGACTGTCATCTGATCCCAACTGGCGTTACCAGGAAAATCGGGACCGAGCTGCAGGTAATAGGCCATCCGCACGGGATTCTCTTCAGGCGTGTCCTTTAAGCCGGAACCGGTCATAATTCCCTCACCCAGAAGATAAAACACCAGTGGAGTCGGCCAATTTTGGATCACGTTTTGGGCTGCTTTTTTCGTATCGTGTAAAACGAAATGCTCGGGGTCATTCTGGTAGGCCCCCATGATCACCAGTTCTTGCACCTTGGCGGCGACCAGCTCCGGCTCGTTTCGCAAGAGTTCATCCAGATTCTGGAGATAACCGGTACTGATGATCATCACGGATTTGTCCGCCTGTTTGCTTAAGACCTTGCGATATATTTCCAGCGCGCTGGGCGCACTTTTACTATCGATGTCCAGAGGGAACCGGGTCAGGGCATGCATATATTTGGAAGTATCCGGATCGGGAAAAGGCCCCTTCCAGATACCTACGGGAATATTGCCCCGGCCGTACCAGGTGTTGATGGCGTCGATCACGGCGGCACCGTCGGGATCCCCGGTGGCGTTTAAACAGACTGCCAGCAGCTCTGCCTCGCCTCTGTTCTGAAGGCCATGAATCACGGCTAGAGCGCCCACATCATCCACCGTCGCACACATGTTGGTTTCGTAGATGACTTTTTTTGCCTGTCCATCCTGGGCAAGCATGAGCGTTGACAGCAAGATGCTCATGAAGAAAACATGTTGTGCTATTTTGAAAAAAGATTTATTGGGTGTCATATTATTCCACTTTCTCTCTGGCATAAGAACATTAAAAGTCTATATACACTATTTCTTGGGCGCTTCCAGCATCAGATCCTCAATAATCACGGCATAGGCTTCCGCCGGCAGAAGATAGTGCAGAACTGCATCTCCCCGGGTTTTCATTTCCCATGTAAATCCGCTCGGCAGGGACCCCGTTCCACTGCTGGTTTTTGAAAAATAGTTACAGGCTCCCCGCACACCATACAGAACGGTGATCTGATCATGACTGGCCAGCCCCTCAAATTTGGCGCCTGAGTGTTTGTAGTAGGCCGCGCGCACGGGATTTTCTGCGAGCGTATCCTTTAAACCGAGACCGGTGATAACATCACCTCCCAGATGGTGAAAGACCAGCGGAGATGGCCAGTTTGCGAGCACATTTTGGGCAGCGCCAGTCGTATTGTGCAATCCCAGATTGTGGTCGTCACCAATGTGCCCTCCCATGATGACTAGTTCTTTCACCTTCTTTGCAACCAGCTTTGGCTCTTCTCTCAGCAAAACATCCAGGTTATTCATGAACCCTACACTGATAATTGTCACCGAATGATTCGGTTGCTCCGCCAACACTTTTCGATACACCTCCAAAGCACTTGGTGCACTTTTATCTGTAAGATCGTGGGGGAATTTGGTGAGATCATGCAGATATGCAGAATCATCCGGATTCGGAAAAGGTCCCCTATAGACACCCACAGGAATATCGCCCCGTCCATACCATGTATTGATGGCGTCAATTGCAGCCGCACCGCTAGGGTGCACCTCGTTTAAACAGACCGCTAGAAGCTCTGCCTCTCCTCTGTTCTGGAGGGCGTGAATCATTGCCAGCCCGCCCACATCATCCACAGCCAGACACATGTTAGTCTCATAGATGATTTTCTTCGGTAGTTGTTCCTGGGCAATCATAAGCGCTGGTATGATTAGGAAAAGAAAAGAATTCAAGAGTATTTTCATAAAAGGTTTACTGATCTTCATTTTTACCTACTTTCTCAAATTTGGTATAGTATGCTGGATGTGACCGAAATATTGCTTTAAGAACCTCCACATTTATCAACTTTATCAAACATCGATTTTCTTTTATTTGGGTAAATGGTAGTTCTCCATGATGCTATAGAAATCGGCCATAATGTCGTCCTTTTTAAAGTTTTCCCAGATCACGATTTTACGTAGATTATCGGGCTGATCGACCCATTTGTCATTCTCAAATTTCGGTGCTGGCATCTCGACGCGGTCGGCCCAGGCCGGATTCTTCACGATTGCAACGGCAGCCATATCAAATAACGGTCTCGTCGTGGCATCTTCCCGGAAATTCTTAAATAGACTTACCGAGTAGTCACCAAAATTGGTAAACGATCCGCCATGTCTGCCGATAACCGGTTCAGCAATTTCCGGCCCCTTGCCCGGCATTATTTCCCGGATATCTTTTAAATACGCTTTTACTGCATCCGTCCCTGTTGATTTGTGGTATCGCACCATTACCATTTCAAATTCGACATCCGATTCCAGAATCGGATCTATTGACGAAATATCATTGACGAAATTATACTCACCAGGTTCCGGATAGTTTGTTCCCAGCCATACAATTCGGACCTTTGGAATAATCGTTGGATCTTTTTTAAGTGCAAGTGCAATATTCGTCAGTTTGCCAACCGGCACTAGAACAAGTTTTCTTTGATCCTGGGCATGGGCCCTTTCAATGATAAAATTTACTGCGTCAGAACCGTCAAATTCTGCATTTTTAATATCATCTTTAATTTCTTCATATTTACCACTCGCGCCGCGGAATATTTTAATTTTTTGATCGAGACCACAGAGTTTTACTACTCTTTCGGCTTCCTCATAATGTTTCTCAATTTCACCACCATTACTGGTCCGATTGACGGTAATCCCTTCCACATCAAAAATGTGACTATTGAATAACATATAAGCGATGGCGTGCTGGTCGTCCAGCTCATTGTTGGCATCGGTATCCAAAAGAATCCGGATCTTGTCCGGCTGATTAGTCTTGGTCACATCCGCACATTTGGATTGACAATTTGAAAGCATCAGGCATGCCGATAATAAAAACAGGAATAACGTTCTCATATTGTGTCCTTTTCTTTCTAAGTCCATTTTACTTAAGCAATAGCATTTTATGAGTTAATTCAGTCTCCTCTGTCATGATGCGGTAGAAATAGACACCGGAGGAGAAATCATCTCCTTGAAACCGGCAGGAGTAGGTTCCGGCCTTTTGCTTTTCCTGGACTATTGTTTTCAATTTTACTCCACTGACATCATACACAGCGATAGTTACAAATGATTCAATCGGTACCTTGTAGTGGATCGTCGTCGAACAATTGAAGGGATTGGGAAAATTGGAAAGGTGATATTCAGAGGGGTGCGCGCCATCAGCCCATTCACCCTCATGCTCAATCGCGGTAGCCGTCAGAATTGCGTTTATCTCGGTTTCATTCAGTACACAATTGTAGACCCGAAG
>Ga0265594_1001476_pt1 | contig 18140 bp, 19 predicted proteins | sample saktaG_11_FD_190147 | JGI IMG/M metagenome (GOLD analysis project Ga0265594, IMG submission 190147) | Saline water microbial communities from Sakinaw Lake, British Columbia, Canada - sak_2011_5_24_80m | ecosystem: Environmental > Aquatic > Non-marine Saline and Alkaline > Saline ... | reverse complement strand
TCCCAGGATTAACCGTTTGGCCCGCGCCATTGTATTGCGGGAATTGTCTTTTTGAGAATTTAATTCAGACATAAATTTAATGTAATAAATTTACAGAAATTAAAGTAATTTAATTATAAGAACCCTTCGCTATGCTCAGGAACCTTGAAATTAAGTTTTTATTGTATAAAAAATTAATGTGACTTAATTATAGAAACTTTCCAATAAAGGGTCAATAACGGATTTTACTATTATGGCTGCTTTAAAAAAGAACCATTGATTTAATTTTAATCAATGGTTTGATTTTGTTTTTTTGTCTTTTATTAGTAATAAATCGTTGACAGAACTTTAGTAGAATATCCAGAAGAAGAAAGGATAGAAGTAATGTTCCCATGTTAAAATGATTTTTGGTGGTGTTTGTTGAAAAAAGTTCAAATTCATTTTGCCTGTCCGTCCGAAGCTAAATAGCGAAGGCGGGAACAAAATCCCGACTGATTGCTCCGCCACAGGCGTAGCAAAAAACCAAATCCGACGCTCGGGCGAGGCGGACATAAAAAATAGGAGCCAACATTTCTGTTAGCTCCTAAGAGAGATCAAAGAACAATTGTCCCGATTTGAAGGCAATCTCTTCCACCATGCACTGCTTTGTCACGACACGCGGTGATGGTTACATCTCCAAGTTGGCGATTCACATACTGCGTAGTTACCCGCATGAACCAGTCATCTGCTGTCTTGATTTCGGGATTATTCTTATTCCCATTTTCAAACCAAGAAAAAGTTTGTGGTTTATTAACCACTTCTTCTTGCAGAATCCAGTTCATGTTTGCTGCACAAGCGCGAGAGAGCATGGAGTCGAAACATTTTTCATCAGGAAAGACGATTCCTTTCATCCCGCTTGAAATTGATTCCTTAAGAACAAATTTCTTACGAGATACTCGCTCTTTTGTGGAATCAATTCTCTCTACTTGTTTACCAATAAGCAGGGTTTCAGGAATGTATTTTCTCACCATCTCAAGCGACTGCTTTTCGATGAAGGAGTGAAGTATTGCTTCGAGGTGTTCATTCCCCCTATCATTCCGAAGCAGAGCCAAAACACCCTTCGCTCCCAAAAATGGTTTTGGCGGGATGATAAACTCAACCTTACCATTTTTGTAAGCGGAGACGATTATCTCGTAAAGCTCTTTCTTGGAGCACAGAAATGGTAGATCAAGAAACAATCCACTTTCGAGAAATGCCTTATTCGTATCCATTTCTGAAACCACCATACAATTGACCCCATGTTTGGCAAATTCTTGCCTTGCAACCTCGAATTCCGGCACATAGAATCGCTCTTGATCGGCATAGAGCAGTTTGATTTCAGTATGCCCCAAACGCCTCACTTCTACGGCAAGAGTTTTCACTGTGCCAGGAAATGATTTGGCTTGAGGATACAGTGCTTCGCGGAATCGCAAACCAAGAGTTGAGTATCCGAGTCCGTGCTTGTTGTAACCGTCAATTTCGGCAATTCTGAAATTGCCATTTTGATCAACCATCAAATCCACCTTAAGCAGTTTGGAAATGTGTTTGACATTCATCCCCTGAAGTTCTCGGTAGACTTTTGGCACTCCCGTTGAGAACACCCTGCGTGCGAGAAGCCACGCTCTACCATAGTTTAAACTTTGGTCGTAGGCGATCACTGCAATATGAGACAATCCCAACAAGCAGTCGTAGAGCGCAGACCCTAGCTTGTCGAGCTCTTGGCGTTGAGTTTCCGTAATTTGATACACGCTTGGTGAAAGTAGGAACGCGTGTGATTCCCTTCTGATGCCACTCCAAATACCTGATTCAGAAATGACGGTAGTAAGTTTGTTATACATTTTTAACTCCTTCTTTGATTGTGAATGAACTATTTCATGTAGCCCCGAACCGTTTGAGGCTACTGAATGAGTTCCTTGATTAAATCGAGAAGCACATGCAACAACCTCAACTGATTTTGCTGTGGTGATACCGATGCCAATAGCTAATTCTTTTGATTTTATTTTTCATAACTTAAAATTATATTTTCTAACTCGTTAATATCCATGATCTCAAATTTTGCAAATTCGTCCTTATCTTTTGGAATTTCCATAGCAAATTTTCCTTTCTTAAGTCGAATAGTGATAAAGCCGAGCTGATTCCCAATTTTAATTTCATTACCAATACTGTCTCCAACCACAATCACGTTTTTCGTATCACCCGCAATTTCTTTAAATATCTGTTTTGATTTTTCATTAACAAATAAGATTTTATGAAAATAATTTTTGATATTGAGTTTTTCCAATCTCTTTTTTCTCGTAGGCTCATTTCGACTAATTAAAAATAATTCATATTTTGCCGACAATTTTTGAAGCAAATCCAAAACACCAAGATATAGATTATCTGTATCTGGATCAAAAATTGTTCGGTTGTAATCAAAAATTATTTTCATAAAAACAAAACTGGTTCCTCTTTCACGGAACCAGTTTCTTTAGTGAGATATCTAATGTTAGACAACTACACAAAAACAGCTGGTTCCGAATTGCTGAACCAGTAATATGTATATACAAATGTTGCCAACTTATTGAACATGATCAAATATTAGCAAAATTGATTTTAAAAGTCAAGTTTAAGATTGCCCGCTCGCCGAAAAATTCTTACAAAAATTTTTTGACACCGCCTTTCTCAATTTAAAAAACTATTTCGTATAACATATGCGCTTATCTGAAGTTCTGACGAAGTCAGAATTTGGGAATTTTTCGCAGGAAAATTCCAGATAAGTGCTGTTAGGCGTCCTGAACGGAGTGAAAGTCCGCAAGGCGTGGTGCGAAGCGAAGCGGAGAAGTCGCGAGGGATCGCTACAATTTTTTACAAACAATCAGGATATGTTCGCTTATCCCAACAACTACAGGATGGGTACAAATTTTATAATGTGTTTCCAACCACACATTCCAACGTTTTTTATTTTTCGCAAGTTTATTTATCTTTTCTTGAAAATGTGAACCAACACCCTCTAAACCAACCATTTCCAAAAAGTTAACATTTTTTTTCGCAAAATCTTGTTTTAGTTCTTCTGGTAAAAAGAAATGACAAAGAGTAAAACCATATCCACCGGGATAATCTCCCGTATCACGAATTTTTCTAAAGAGTGGATGTTCTATTTCATGTTGGCATAATTTAAGCTCAGACACTAACACGGACAATCTACTCATAACCGAGACAAAAATCGGTGCGTTGCTTTTGGTAACACGAAGCAACTCTGAAATTGCTTTATTTCTTTCTTTTTTATCCAAAACGTGAGATAGAGGTCCGCCCAAGCAAATAACAGCATCAAATGTGTTATCAGTAAATCTTGATAAATCTACAATTGAACCTTCTATAATCTGTTTGACTTCATTTTGTAATTTTGCTTTTTTAATTTGTCTTTTTGCAAATTCAAGATTTACTGGTGCAATATCTAGTAAAACAACGTTGTAGCCTTGTTTTGCAAGTTCAATTGTATATCTTCCAGGTCCACCACCAGCATCTAAAATTAAACCTTTCTTGGGAAGATATTTTTTAAGAAAATGCAAAGTTGTATCAAATTCCAATCTATGATAAGAATCCTTAACTAATCTTCTCCATTCTTTGCGAACATATCCTGTATAATATTTTTTGACTAATTTCTTTGTCATAGAAAATACTTATTTTATGTAGTTTATATTTCTTTCCAAATTTCTGTGACCCCGAGCGATTACGCCTAACGTATCGGCATATGCGAAGTTGCGGAGCAATTTGGGTGGAGCATAGCGGAAGAAAAAATTTGGGTGAAGCACGAGCCGAGTGCCGATTTATTGTTATAATAGTTTAATCCCTTTTTTTTTATAATCTTTAATCATCTTCTCAGGCCAGACACTTACCTGGACTTCACCGATATGGATCTTTTGCAAAAGGAACATGCACAGCCTTGATTGGCCAATGCCCCCACCGACAGATAATGGGAGTTTTTCTTCGATGATTCCTTTGTGGAATTCAAGCTTTTTTCTGTCTATGAGCCCCATAAACTCAAGTTGTTTCAATAAAGCGGTCGCATCAACTCTTATTCCCATTGAAGAAATTTCAAGGGCTTTTTTCCTTAAATCATCCCAAAACAAGATGTCTCCGTTTAAGCCTTTAGTCTTATCAGTTGTAGTAGTAGACCAATCATCATAATCAGCCGCCCTTAAATCATGAGGCTTGCCTGATTTCAAGGGGTGACCAATTCCTATGATAAACACTGCACCATATTTTTCTGTAATCTTATCTTCTCTTTCTTTAGGAGATGATTGTGGATACATTTCTTCAAGTTCTTCAGAATGAATAAATTTTATTTTTTTAGGAAGCCTTGACTTTAGTTTTGGAAATGTTTTTTCAATAATTTCTTCAGTTTCTAAGATTGCTTTGTAAATTTTTTTTACGGTTTCTTTAAGAAAGGGTATGCTTCTCTGTTTATTGGAGATTATAAACTCCCAATCCCACTGGTCAACGTAGATACTATGGATGTTGTCAACATCCTCGTCTTTTCTTACAGCATCCATATCTGTATACAGACCAGTTCCATGCTTGAAGCCATATTTTTTTAAAGCATGCCTTTTCCATTTGGCAAGGCTATGGACCATTTCTACTGTAGTATCTGTAAATTTTGTTTTGAAGCCGACAGGAATTTGAGTGCCGGCAAGGTCGTCCTGCAGACCATTACCCATCATAAGAAATCTAGGAGCAGAAACTCTTTGTAAAGAAAGTTTTTTTGCAAGTTTTCTTTCAAAAGTGTCTTTAATTAGCTTAATGCCAATTTCAGTTTCAATTAAATCTAGTTTTGATTTATATATTTTTTTAGCTATAAGGGCTTTTGATGTCATAATACTATACTATTGGTTAAATTTGAATATTTATAAATTTATTACTATGGGGCATGTAGACGGATTGCCCATAACATATGCGATTATCTGAAATTCTGACGAAGTCAAAATTTGGGCAAAATCCTGCAAGAATTTTCCAGATAAGCACTGTTATCAGCCCCGAGGTGAAGCCGAGAGCTTGTGAGGCATGGTCGTAGCGAGATAGTGAGTAGAGAAGTTTTCGGGGGCGCGTCATAATTACTTTTTACGTAAAAGAACAATATTGTCCATCCTTCCTTTCTTCAATTTTTTAAATTTGAAACGTTCAAACCAACCTATAAATTTAAATTGATCGTTTAATTTTAAAAGAGTCAAGAATTCCTGAGGAAAAACATGTTTTATAATCCCTTTCTCAATAAATTTTAATTTTTTACCATGATCATCAACTTCTAAAATTATGTTTTCTTCGGAGGTTTGAGAAAGTGCATCTTTTTGTTCTAGTTTGTAGATTACCCTAACCTTTATCCTATTTCTCTTCATAACCCAGTTTTGAGGCTTAAAGTTTGGCCAATCTAATTCCATATTTTCAATAAGATATAAACCCCCTTTCTTGAGAGAATTAGAGATACAATCCAAATGCCTTAAGAGTTCTTCATCATTTTTGAACATAAAAGAACCCATCATTATAAAAGCAAAATCGACTTTCTTTTTCAGTTTGAAATTTGTCATGTCGGCTTTGATAGCCTCTATTTCTACTCCTTCTTCTTTCGCTTTTTGTTTTAGATAATCCAACATTTGCGGACTCAAGTCTAGACTGACTGCTTCATAACCTCTTTTCGCTAATTCTCTTAATTGCAAACTTGGTCCACAAGCAATATCCAGAACTCTTTTTACTTTCACCTTGCTATATTTTTCAATAAATTTCTCAAACAGATCTGCTTGTTTTTTTGCGTCAACAAAGCTAAATGCAATTTCATAGTAAAGTGGTTCCTTGTATACGGCCATAGTTATAATAATTATTTTGATGTTTATAAAAATTCCTAAAGAAAGTCGCGCCCTCGAAAATTACGCCTAACCCGTGTTATATGACCCGAACGGAACAAAGTGAAGTGAGAGCGCAGCGTGGCGAGGAGCGGAACGAAGTGAACACCGCAGAGTTAATTTGGAATTTGTGGATGGTGGGAATTTTGGCAAAATTATTTTCCTTCTAATTCTAATTTAAACTCATTAAGAAATTCTTTTAAAAAATCAGTTCTTCTTTTGGCAATCTTCCTCGCAGTTTTTGTGTGCATTCTATCTGTAACTTTGAGCAATCTCTCATAAAATAAGTCTAATGCAAAATGCGAAGCGTTTGGTTCACGATTCTCACAAAAGGGATCTTCTGAATTATAAAACGGTCTTTTCATTTGCCCTGTTGATGAATAAGTTCTCATTATAGAGATTGCCCCTGTCGCTTCTAACTTATCAGCATCCTGCAAAATTTTTGATTCCAATAATTGCGGAATAATGCCTTTGCTAAATGAGCATTCTATAATACAAGTTTTTACCTTCTCTATTTTTGCTTTCGGAAAATTGCCAAGAGAATTTAGTATTGTTCCCGCTGATTCCGCACTTTCTTCTTGTGATTTGTGTTTATCGGGATGATTTTTCGGATATACAATCAAATCATGGAATAGGGCAGCGGGAACAATAATATCAAAATCGCCACCTTCTTCTTTGGCAATTCTTTCGGCGTTTGATAAAACTCTCAAGGCGTGTTCAAAATCATGCGAAACATCAATATCTGGGATTTTTTCCTTGGCGATTTTGATTAACTGATTTTTTAATTCTGTGTCCATATTCAATAAAGATTATAACTGATTTAAATAATTTTGCCCTACATTTTAGGGACGGGTGGCCGAGGGCTACAAATTCCAAATTAATTACAGATAACATATGCGATTAAGAGAAGTTTTGTTCCCTCGTGAGTGAGCCCGAGGCGAAGCACTCCTGGGAGAACGAACAGAGATGGAACAAAATTTGGGTGGAGAAGTCTGGCGGGATTCAGGATTCTGCCCGCCGTAGCTTTAGCGAAGGTGGAGTCCGCATTAGTTTTCAGGCCATTCGGCTCTGAGGGCCTCAGGCTCGATGAGGTTCTCCGCAAAATGGGTTCTGACTTTTTCAAACAAACACCACCAAATTGAATTTGACAAAGTAGCCGCCGAGCCCTGTAGGGACGAGACGGCTACCGCTTCAAATTCAATTTGGTGGACCCGAGGGGAATCGAACCCCTTACTCTTCCATGCCATGGAAGCGTGTTACCGGTATACCACGGGCCCAATAACCGCTACTTTTGGCGAAAACACAAAATCCGAATTTCTATCTATGGTGCCCAGGAGAGGACTTGAACCTCCACAGGGTTTCCCCCACATGCACCTCAAGCATGCGCGTATACCAAATTCCGCCACCTGGGCTCTTATTTTTTCTTTTCTTTCAATTTCTTTTTATACGTATCCCGCAAATAATACAATTTAGCTCTTCTTACTTTATGCTCTTTTACTATTTCAATTTTTAGAATGCTTGGCAATTCCAAAGGAAAAATTTTTTCCACCGCCACCCTGCCCACGGCAATTTTGCGGACGGTAAAAGTCGCCCCGGGTTGATGCCCGCCTTTGCGGGCAATAACCATGCCTTCAAAAACCTGGACTCTTTCTTTTGGCTTGCCTTTGGCGTCCAGTTCTTTAATCTTTTGATGCACTTTTATTGTCATTCCCGGCTTTATTTCCGGAAGTTTTTCCTTTTTTGTTTCTAATTTTTGGGTTTTATCCTCTGTTTTTTGTTCTTCCGACATATTTTTGTTATTAATTAAAATCTTTTTCAATTATTTCTTTTACTTGTTTGATTGTTTGTTTTAATTTGCCTTGTTTGTTAACCACCGCATAATCCCACTGGTCCAGAGTTTTCATTTCTTCTTCGGCTTCGGCTAAACGCCTTTTTATCACTTCCGGGGAATCCTGGCTTCTTTTTTCCAAACGTTTTTTTATCATTTCCAATGAACCGGCTGTCAGAAAAATGACTATTGAATCGGGAATTTTTTTCTTAATGGTCCTTGCTCCCTGGGCGTCAATCCGTAAAATCACCGGTTTTTTGTCGGCCATAGCTTTTTCCACCGCTTCTTTGGTGTTTCCGTAATAATTGTCATAAACCGTCGCCCATTCAAAAAATTTATTTTCCGATATCGCCTTTTTAAATTCCTGTTCCGTGACAGAATAATAAGGGGAACCCTGGGATTCTCCCGGCCTCATCGGTCTGGTGGTAGTGGTAATCACCCGGGAATAATCCAAACCGGCCTCTTTTAAACCGTCAATTACGCTGTCTTTACCCGAACCGGATAAACCGGAAATGACGAAAACTTTTGCCATTTAAATTATTTTGTTTAAAAACTCTTTTAATTCTTTTGGTAATTCTGTTTTAAACTCTTGCCAAACGTTTTCTCGGTTATAAAAGCCGAGACAATGGGCGTGAAGAAAAACGCGTTTCAATTCCAAAGGCTTTTTTAAACTCCTGTCTTTTATCCGATATTCCCCGTCTCCGACAATCGGACAGCCGATGGCCCTGAGATGAGCTCTGATTTGATGCGTCCGGCCGGTTAATAAAAAAACTTTAAGCAAACTGAATTTTTGAGGGTCTGAGAATTTCCGGATTATTTCATATCTTGTTTTCGCCGGTTTTTCCTGTTTAACCTTTTTCTTATAAAGCACCGCTATTATTTTCCCTTTTTTGTTCCTTCCCAGAGGAAAATCAATTTCTCCTTTGTCCTCTGAAGGTTCTCCGTAAACCAGAGCCAAATATTCTTTCTTAACCTTCCCCTGTTGAAACTGATCTATCAAATGTTCATACGTTTCTTTTGTCCTTGCCACAACCATTAAGCCGGAAACGTCTCTGTCCAAACGATGAACAATTCCTCCTCTTCCTTGCTGTCCGACGTTTTCCACTTCCGGATACTTTTTAAAAATTAAATCAATTAACGTCTGTTCTTTGGAATATTTATCCGGGTGAGTTAACAAGCCAATCGGTTTTTCAACGATTAAAAAATCCTTATTCTCCTCCAAGACGTTCAGATTACCAAATTTTGGAATAAAGTCAATTGGCATTTATTTTAAAAATAAAAAGATGTTCTTTTTTCTCCTCTTGAATTAAAAAATTATTTTTTCTTTTTAAAATACTTTTTTAAAAATTCCAGACCCTGCTTTTTTGTTTTTATCTCCTTATTCAACTGTTTTTCCCTTATCAATTCCAAAATCCTGCCGATTTCCGGACTAGGCAACAGGTTAAATTCCTTCATTATGTCATTGCCGCTGATTAACGGCTTGGGCAATTCTTTCTTGCTCTGGCTTAATTTCTTCAACTCGTTAATCCGTTCAATCATTTGATTGAATTTGTCAAAACTCAGCGGACCCTTTTTAGTAATGGTCGCTGAAATGTCGGCGAAAGAAACCTGAAGCAGTTTTTCCCCGGAATAATGCGGATTAAAAAAATATTTTTCAATGGTTTTCGGTTTCATTTTGCCGATGTCTCCCCGGATTAAAATCATATGTTGTTCAATCAACCAGGCCGTCTCGTTTATATCAATGCCCACTTTATCCGGAGAGGACAGTTTTAATTTTTGGGCGATATTTTTCGCCATTTCCGCGCCTATTGTGTCATGCTCGTTAAAGCGGATTCTGTCCGTCCCGTCTTTCTCCGGCGTTTTTATGGTATAAGGCTTGCCTAAATCGTGGAATAAAACGGCTATGATTACTTCGTTGGAAATCGTTTCTTTGCCGAAAAATCTTTTAAACCGGGGCAGATTGATGCTTTTCAAAGCCAGACGCGTATGTTCCCAAACGTCGCCCTCGGCGTGATAATTTTCCGGCTGGGGGCAATTTTTCATTTTCAAAACTTCCGGCATTAATTCTTTAAAAGCCCCGCTTTCATAATATAAGTCAAAAGCTTTGACCGGATTATAGGCAAACGCTTTTAAAAATTCTTTGGCAATGACCTCATAGGGAACCACTCTTTTTTCAACCATCTCTGATTCAACGATTTGTCCGCTGGAAACGGTTTCCGCTTTCCTGTCTATCTTATTAATAAACTTCATTTGCTTTTTCAGGGCCTGCCAGGTTTTTGCCTCTATTTTAAAATCAAGCTGGCAGGATAATCTGACAGCCCTTAACATTCGGGAATAATCCTCTTTAAACCTGTCGTTTGGATTGCCGACGGCGCAAATAATCCCTTTCTTCGAATCTTCTAAACCGCGATAAGGATCTGTCAACTGCCATTGGTCCCTTCCTTTTTTGTCAGAACCGGTCCATTTTAAAGCCATGGCGTTGATTGTAAAATCTCGGCGGCCCAGATCTTTTTCTATTGACAAACTGGGGCTGGTCTGAATTTCCACGTCTCTGTAACCGCCTGTTTTCAGGGAAAAATCTTTTCTCGGCAAAGCAATGTCAAAAGGATTATGCGCGTCTCCTCCTTTGGGCACAAACTTAAAAACCCCGAACAATTGTCCCACCAAATTGACCCTTCCTTGGCTTGCCAAAAATCTTTCCAAGTCCATAATCTTGATTTTGCGCGCCACAAAATCGTAATCTTGGGTTTTTCTGGACAAGAACAGATCGCGAACGGCTCCGCCGACCAAAAAAACTTCCCCTGAAGGAAATTTTTTTTTCATTTTTTCTATGAAGCCAAAATCTTTTTTATCAAGAATTTCAAAATTAAAAACAGATTTTTTCTTTGAAAATAAAACTTTAATCCTATTTTTCTTTTTAAAAACCATATAAATATTCGATGGTGGGCACTGAGGGATTCGAACCCCCGACCTTCACAATGTCAATGTGACGCGCTAGCCAACTGCGCCAAGTGCCCTTAAACTTTAAATCTATTTTTTGTTTATTGTTTATGGTTTTTGCGAAGCAAAATGGTGGGTATCCTTCACAAAAACTAAAGTTTTTGTTTCGGAATACCTTATTAAATTAAGTAAACAAAAACTTTTAAACGACTACCATTCCGAAGCCGCTAACCAGCGGCGCAGGATGGTGGGTGCACCTGGACTCGAACCAGGGACCTTCTCGTTATCAGCGAGATGCTCTAACCAGCTGAGCTACGCACCCTAAAGATTCAATTATTTAACTTAACTTTAATAAATTATTGTCAATCGGTCAACCCCGTTAGAGATAGAGTTTCTGGAAGAAACTCGTACGGTTTTCGAAGAAAACCTATCTCTAACGGGGTTAACCTTTCACCTTTTATAGATTATTAGGTTTTAGCAGGACTATCCTGCCAAAATTGGCTGTCTCGGGTCAGTCATTTGATTTATCTGTTTATTCCAAAGAATTTTTTTGTGAACTTGCCCAAAATATTTTTTTATTTCGGAACCATTTCAAAAGAGTTTGTTTTAACGCCTCGGGGAGAACGGTATGTTTAATCAATTGTGGCGAGTTTTGCCTGGTCCGTAGGAAAACGCAGTTTCTCCTTCGGGGTAGCGAACGTTTTGCGTTCTACTACCGGAATTTTACCCTTTTTATTTCTTAATTAATTTTTCAATACTACTTAAATTTACCATATTATTTGCTATTTACCGCTTCGATATAACTGCAATAATCACAATCAGGATTAGCTTCTGGAATTTTATTATTATTTAGGCATTTATGAATATTAAAAATTGTCTTTTCTGAGTCAAAATTTAAATCTCAAAAAACGGGGTCTGATTCTTCAGTAAGGCAATCTTTTAAATTTGAATTTTTGAGAAAAGATAGCCGCCGATTATCGTTAAAATAATTGCCGAACTTCCCAGGACGAGAAAATCCATGGGCATCCCGAAATAGGCGCCGTTCATTAATGCCGCTCTCAAACCATCAACTCCGTAAGCCAGCGGATTTATAGTCGCAACGGTAACAAGGGCCTTTGGAAGAACCTGAATCGGAAAAAGGGCGCCTGATAAGAAGAACAAAGGCATAACCAAAAAATTCATAATTAACTGAAACCCCTGCATATCTTCAAGCACCGAAGCAATGGCCGTTCCTAAAGCGGTAAAAAGAAAAGCGATTAAAAACATAAAAACAAAAAGGAGTGGCAATAAACTTAAATTTTCCAATTTAAAACCCACCATTAAAGAAATAATTAAAACAATCAAACCCTGAATAACGGCCACTGTGGCTCCGCCCAAAGTTCTGCCGAGCATAATGTTAAAACGGGAAATAGGAGCAACCAAGGTCTCTTTTAAAAAACCAAACTGCCTGTCCCAAATAATTTCGATGCCTGAGAACATAGCGGTAAAAAGAATGCTCATAGCGATAATACCGGGGGCAAGAAATTGAATATAATCGCCTCCTCCGGCTTTTTGATAAATCGGTCCGAAGCCAAAACCTAAAGCCAAAAGAAAAAGCAAGGGCTGGCCAAGCGAACCGATCAATCTTGCCTTTGAACGAAAATGCCTTTTTAGTTGTCTCAGCCAAAGAATATAGATGGTACTCATAGAGAATTTTAGTGTTTAAAAATCCGGCGGCGAATGCGCGAACGGTCAGCGTTAGAAACTTCTTCGTGACGCATATCGCAACTGGTCATCTTAATAAAAGCATCCTCAAGTGAATTTGTGCCATTTTTCTCTTTCAGCTCTTTTGGACTGCCTTGAATGATAATTTTACCGCGGTCAATTATCGCAACCTCGTCGGCTATCCGATCAGCTTCTTCTATATAATGAGTGGTAAAAAATACGGTGATGCTTTCCTTTTGGTTTAAATCTTTAATGTAAGCCCAGATATGGCTTCTGGTTTGGGGATCAAGACCTAAAGTCGGCTCGTCAAGGAATAAAATTTTTGGATGATGCAATAAGCCGCGGGCAATTTCCAGCCGGCGCTTCATTCCGCCTGAAAAATTATCCACCAAATCATTTTTGCGCTCCCAGAGTTCAACAAATTTCAACAACTGTTCAATCCGGGACCTTCGGACATCTTTCGAAATTTTGTAAATAACCCCGTGAAATTCCATATTTTCATAGGCAGTCAGTCGGTCGTCTAAACTCGGGTCTTGAAAAACAATGCCGAAAGAATGACGGACGTTGTTCGGCTCTTCAACCGGATTATAACCGTTAATTGTAATTTTTCCTCTTGACGGCTTAAGTAAAGTGGTCAGTATCTTTATGGTCGTTGTTTTCCCGGCGCCGTTCGGCCCCAGAAAAGCGAAAATCTCTCCTTTGCCAACGGAAAAAGAGATATTATCAACGGCTGTAAAATCATTAAATTTTTTCGTTAAGCCTTCAACTTTAATCATCTATAATAATCAACCTTTTGATACATTTAATTAAGCATCCAAATAGAACAGTTAAGATAAGACGCGAAGCTTACCCAAAGGATATACGGCGCCAATAGCCAGGCAGCCGGCTTGGAGATTCTGGAAAATGCGATGATTGTGGTAAGAATGGCAAGCCAAAGAATAATAATTTCAATGAAAGCCCAGAAAGGGCTGTGCAAACCGAAGAAAATAATTGACCAAAGAGTATTCAAAACCAGCTGAACCCCGAACAGAACAAGCGCAACCTTAACAGCCCTTTTTCTTTGTCCGTCCGTAGCCCTGGCGTAGGAGGACCAAACAAGAAAAGCTGAAATGCCCATAAGAGCAAACAGCGTTGTCCAGACCGGACCAAAGACCCAGTTGGGAGGATTAAGAGCCGGTTTAACCAATGTCGCATACCATGTTGGAATTGAGGGAGTGGTAAACACTGAACCAATAATACCGGCAAGCTCGGAAATGGCGATGGCGATGATGAGTTTTGAAAAGTTGTTTATTTTCATGGTTATTTTTTGATTTATATTGCCTGTGGATAACTTGTTTGACCTCTTACAATTAAATGTTATATTGAGGTTGGTGCTTGGAGGGCCTTGGCCCTGTCACGGCTACATCCAAGCTGTAACCAAGTGCCACTAAAGAATACCGCAGCAAAGCGGCATTTTTTAGTTTTAATCATGTTCTGGATCGCCGCTATGTAAAATTCTTTTACTCGTAATTTTATCAATACCCCAAAATGGGATCACACTCCAAAAGTGCTTCTCGCCACCCAATACTTCTTTGACAATAACCTTTACTCTTACATTTTCTAAAACCGAGACAAATTCATAAAATATCACATCCTTCACAATATGCTTCCAGTGGCTGTTTGTTTTTTGATCTTCAAATTTTTTTGTTGGCCAAATACCTTGCACTGTATGAGATTTTTTTAATACCTCTGGCGCAAAATGCAAAAGTCTTAATCTAACATATTAATCATGTCTTAATCTCGCTTTTTGATCGGATTTGAATTTTAAATGCCTTAATCCTTTAGCGTTAAAAGCAATTTTTTCGTTGAAATAAGGACATTTAATATCACCGATTGTTTTGTAAAATTCTTCGGCCTCATCTTTGACCTTTTGAAAATTTTGTTCATCTTTAAAATTAAATTTCCCCATATTAAAAATTAATTAAATTACTATTTTTCAAGACTGCTCTCAAAACTCCGCTTAATAAAGCCGTTTCCGAGAGTCAATTTTCAAGGATAATCCTCTTCCATTCAAAATTTTTGGCCCCGTTAGAGGCAAGCTTTAATAAAGGCTTGAAACAAAGGATGGGGAGATAATAAACGTGATTTGTATTCAGGATGAAATTGAGTGCCAATAAAAAATGGATGATTATTAATTTCAATTGCTTCAACTAATTTTTTGTCTGGAGAAGTCCCGCTGACAATTAATCCTTTTTGTTCCATTATTTTTCTATATTTATTATTAAATTCATAACGATGGCGATGACGTTCAAAAATTTTATCCTTTTTATAAATCTGAGCAATTTTGGTTCCCTTTTCTAATTGACAAGGCCAAGCCCCTAATCTAATTGTGCCGCCGTATTGTTCTTTTGCTAAGATACGTTTTTGCCCTGGCATGATATGGATAACCTGATGCGGAGAACGAGAGTTTATCTCTTGAGAGTCAGCTCCTTTTAAACCACAAAGGTTTCTGGCAAATTCAATAACCATCATTTGCATGCCGTAACAAAGGCCCAAAACGGGTATTTTGGCTTCTCGACAATATCGAATTGCTTTAATCATTTGTTCAGACCCTCGAGACCCCCAACCTTGAGGAATAATTATTCCGTCTAATTTTTCTAAAATTTTTGTCCCTTGTCTGGCTATTTGATCAGTGTTAATCCAATGAAAAATCGGTTGGCAATGATTTGTCCAACAGCCGTGCTTAACTGCTTCGATAACCGAGATATAAGAATCGGGCAAGACAAATTCTCCAATTCTAAAATATTTGCCCACCAAGCCGATTTTGACCTTTTTTTTGCTTGTTTTAATTATATTAACCACTTTACTCCACTCTTTAAGGTCTTTTTGCTTAGGATTTAAACCAAATTTTTTTAAAATCCTGTCTCCTAATTCATCTTTTTCAAAATTAATTGGAATGTCATAAATTAAATCAACGTCAGGAGCAGAAATAACGTCCTTTTCATTAATGTTGCAAAAAACAGAAATTTTTCTTTTTCTGACTTTATCTAAAGAAACCGGCGCTCGAGCCAGAATAAAATCCGGTTGAATACCGGCTGAATTAAGGGTTCTGACCGCGTGCTGAGTGGGCTTGGTTTTCATCTCGCCAAGCTTAGCCGGCACTGGCAGATAAGAAAGCATAATAAAAAGAACTCTTTCCGGCTCTTTTAAATGCATCATTCGAGCTGCTTCCAAAAAAATATTATTTTGATACTCGCCGACTGTCCCGCCAACTTCAATAATCATAATCTCGGCCTTGGTTTTTTTAACCGCTTTTTTAATTTTTAAAATTACCTCATTAGGAATGTCGGGCACTACTTCAACACAACGACCGTTATACCCTAAACTCCTTTCTTTTTGAATTACCGCCTGATAAACGCTGCCCGTTGTCATGTAATTTGTGCTGTAAATATTTTCTCCTAAAAAACGTTCATAATTACCAACGTCCTGATCTGTTTCCATGCCGTCTTCAGTAACAAAAACCTCTCCATGTTCCATGGGATTCATGGTTCCGGCATCAACGTTAACATAGGGGTCAATTTTTACTGCTGAAACTCGATAACCTTTGCTTTGTAAAATTTTACCAATTGAGGCCGTGGCAATTCCCTTGCCCAAACCAGACATTACCCCGCCCATGACAAAAATGTATTTAGTTTTCATAATTGCTTATTTTAACCAATCTATTGGGATGACTTTTTCAAGCTCTCCGCTTTTATAGCTTCGATTTTAATCGTTTTACTTTATTTTGTAAATTTGAACGTAGAAATGATTTGATCAAAATCCTTGTTAAATTTATCGTTTTCGGCTTGAGTTTCATTTGGGGCGGCGATTGACATGCTTAATTCTATCCGGTCTACTTGGCTGTTAAATACCACGACACCGGTATTATAAGCCTTGGCTTGAGGATTATACCCCAAAAAACGGAATCCTTTTACGTTTCCTATGGAGACGACCTTGCCCGGAAGACCGGCATTCGTTTTTATTTCATCGCCCACGGAAGCTTGGTTGATAATCCGTTGATCTTCCATGGGGCTTTTCAATGAACATATGTCATTAATACAGGTTTCTTTATTATCAATAAGCGATGAAAATTCCGCGAAATTCACGTAGAGATGAATTGCGCTGGGGCTTACATCAGAATTTAATTGATTGGTTTGGTTGTCAAAGCCGTATGAACCATCCCCTAAATCAATTAATTGGCCGTCTAGAAAAAATGTTTGCGGATACTTGAACTCAAAACCGTAGTCATTATTCGCGTAAGTTTTCCAATTAGCGGTTTCACCTATCCATCCCTGTTTCCAGGCCACAAGACCTCCGCCAACAACTGCTAAAACAATAATTACTACTAATATTATTGCGGAAAATCCGCTTTGAGATGATTTTTTCATAAATTTATTTTTGTTAATTTTTAATCATTTCACCTAATTTTCTGTGCCTCGTAGTGAGCTTTGTTCTACTACTAGGGTTTGTTGACCATATGGGTTTATTCGTCATAAATTTATTGAAAATTACAAACCCAATGCTCCGAAGTTATACGACTCCAAATATATTGGAATCACAAAAGCAAGCCCGATAAGCGGCAGAATAATCACAATTGCGGTGATAATTAACGTCCAGAGAAAATACTTTCTCATTTTTTCAACAGAGCGATAAATCGCTTCAAGTTTTTTGTCTTGCTGTTCGATTTTCTTTAAAATTTCTTCTTCCATATTATTTTTATTCCTCAATTAATTTTTTGACTTTTAAAATACGATTGTTGTCCCCATTTTCAATATATCTAACGCTTCTGTTTGTGCCATACAATATTCTACATTCTACCAATCCACCTCATCAATTTTTTGGTATTTTTCTTCAATTTTATCTTTATCCGGACACACATTTTTATATTCGCACCACGCGCACAATTTATTCACACGAGGAAGAAGCTCTTTATCGTCGCTAGCCTTCTTAATGACGGCCATAACCTTATCCTCTATTTCTTTTAACTGACCTTTGGTCCAAGTTATATCGTATATTCTTGAGTATTTAATATAAATCAATCCAGCTCTAACTTTTTCTGCAAAAGGATTAAGCCTGGAAGCTATAATTGCATAAATAGGAACTTGAAGATCCTCTTCCATCATTTTTTCTACACTATCACGAAAAGGCAATTTTCCAGTTTTATAATCCCACACTGAAATTGAAGATTCTGAATCTTGATCAATTCTGTCTATTCGACCCGCTATTACAAATTCATCTATACTGCACTGCATCCAATCTTCTAAAGATAGCGGAACTATTGATAAATCGGCTTTTGAAATATAATTGTTCAACATTGCAATTGCCTTTAGTCCAAAGGCTTTTTCTTGTTCCACGGATTCAAATAGCTTTTTTCTTTCTTCGGCGCTCCAACAATCACTACTCCAACTACTCTTGGGCACTCTGGCCCATAAATATCTTAGCATCTCGCCTAAATCTTGATCTCTTCTTTTGTTTATTGGAATTTTTCTAATATCAAAAAATTTCTCAAGAACCAAATGCATTACTTTGCCCACAAAGCTTTCAGGGTTTTCAATAAATTCTGCTTTTACATCCCTGTCGTTATGACATTTAAATTTGAATGGGCACTGAATATAGGTATTTAATGCATTAGGAAATATTTTTTCTGGAAATATATATGCCATAATTTATTTCTTAATTAAATTTTCGGGGTTTTGGTCAAAATCGTGCCATTTTGGATTTTTACCTCAAAACTCCGCTTAATAAAGCCGTTTCCGAGAGTCAATTTTCAAGGACAGTCC
>Ga0265594_1001475_pt1 | contig 18140 bp, 17 predicted proteins | sample saktaG_11_FD_190147 | JGI IMG/M metagenome (GOLD analysis project Ga0265594, IMG submission 190147) | Saline water microbial communities from Sakinaw Lake, British Columbia, Canada - sak_2011_5_24_80m | ecosystem: Environmental > Aquatic > Non-marine Saline and Alkaline > Saline ... | reverse complement strand
TTTTCTTGACGGCATCCGACACTGCCCTCAAGCCATGAGGGAAAGCATCCTTTCTGACAAACCAATTACCCACTCCGTCTGGCCAGCCGCCTTCAAACCAGCCGGCATCGAGCCAGAAATGTTCGACGTCGATACCTAACTGGACATAGCGGGAGGCTGCCGCAATCTGGTTCTGCTCGGTTTGCTCGTTTAGTGGCCCCCCCGAACAGGCAAACGGTATCGTCACCGGCTCACCATCCTTCTGCGGGGTATGATGCCGCAGGATGAAGCGGCGGAGCATATTGTGGCCTCGCATCCTATCATCACCCTCCCAGAAGAGTAGGAGAATACGAGGAGTGCGGATTTGCTCATCCGGGTGAAGATAAAGATGCGTTAGCTCCATCCCTGCACACACCGCTAGTGCAGTGCCACCGTCCCTGAGAAGCTCAGTTGCCCATTGTCCCGACCAGCCAATACCTACCATAACGCCTTCGCCCGGTGCTTCGATATTGAAAAACGGGAACGCAGTACTGTTAGAGGAACGTCCTCCAAGCGGGGCAAACCGAGTCCTCGACCCGGGTGGCAGAGGGTTGTCAATCGGTGCGAAATCCATCATTGTCGCCGAGCTACCCTCGGCGCGATGTAGAATAAATTCACCATTCTTCTTGCGAGTAAAGGAGGTATCAAGCGCCTGTATATCTTCGATAATAGGCGTGTCATCTGTGCCACCATTCTTGAGCGTTATTACCCATTCAACCGCTGGGAAGTCCAGAAACACCTCACATTTACAACACACTTGAAGGCCCGTATACGGGTCAGTGTAGGTGAAAAGATGCTCTGTTTTTATATCGTCTAGCTGTTTTGTTTCTCGACTAAATTGCCAATCCTTGAGAAATTGAGACGAGGGTTTGCCATCATAAATGAACGAAAACGGTGGGATAGCGCCGGGCGCAAAATGAGCTGCTAAAAACGATTCTAACTTTTCCTGTTCCTCTTTATATTGTAAGGGTGTAACCGACATGGCTGTTTCTCCTTCCTATAATTTAAAAAAGAATCACGGGTTAGAATAATCCCATGAACCAGCTTATAATCTCAACACTGCTCCATCGCTGGCCAGTCTACTTCAACTCGTGATGAACCTTGACCCTCATCACTCTTGTCACCAATAATATTTCTTTTGGAGGAGAACCAACATGACGCTTCTATTTGCCCGGTGGGATGAATTGTAAGCCTGTCTTAAACAGGTGTCAATAGCATCAGCCTTTGTTCACCTACATGCGATCGTGACGCCCGCCATCGCAGCAGATAGTCTGCCCGGTTATAAAACTGGAGTCATCAGAAGCCAGGAATAAGCCTAGGTTTGCTATGTCTTCTGGCTTGCCAACGCGACCAAGGGCGGTTCGCTCATCCTTATCTCCGCTTACTGTTGCTTTGATTAATTTTTGTGCTTCCGTCTCAGCTTTTTGAGGATATGTCATATCCGTCCGAATTAGTCCCGGGGCAATACAGTTTACATTTATTCCGTATGGGCCCGCCGCCATTGCTATAATTTTTGTTAGCATAATGACCCCGGCTTTAGCTGATCCGTAACTAGCCGAATCTGTTCGAGGAAAACCAACCCCACCAACTGATGAAATGTTAATAACCTTGCCATACTGCTGTTTCATCATATGGCCCAGAACTTCCTGAGTGCAATTGAATACACCCTTAAGGTCTACATCAATTACAGCATCCCAGTCTTCTTCTGTCACCTCAAGAAAGGGTGCGGGTCGCCCGATGCCGGCATTATTTACAAGAATGTGGATTGACTTAAAGTGTTCTAGGGTGCCCTTTACTAAATTGTGAACATCCGCTCTATTAGCTACATCTGTTTTGAAGGCAATAGCCTTTCCGCCTTGGTTTTTTATTTCGTTAACCACCTGCTGTGCCTGCTCAATATGGCGGGCAGTCACTACGACGGCGGCGCCTTCAGCAGCAAACTTCATGGCTATTGCCTTTCCGATACCCCGTGTTGAACCGGTTACTATTGCCACCTTATCGTTTAGTTTCATTGTTTTATCCCCCTTATACTTCTTTTAGAAGTAATTATCTTTTTCCAGTGTTAGTATTCCCTTATTTCTCTCTGCCCAGTCTTATGCGTACTTAGGCATACCGCTGGTCACGGGCTCCTCCGTCGACGGTAACAATCTGTCCGGTAACGTAGTCGGCCAGGTCTGTAACCAGAAACTCAACAACCTTTGCGCAGTCTTCGACGGTTCCTTCTCTCCTCAGCGCAATCTGCTTTGCCATATTGCTTCTTTCGCCGAGTCTGCCGGTGTGGATTACCCCTGGGGCGATGCAGTTCACATTGATGTTGTAGGGGCCGAGATCCTGCGCTAAAGCACGCGTATAATAGGCGATGGCTGCCTTCGCAGTTCCGTAGGGGTGTAAAATCCCCCTTGGGATAAATATCTCCATTGATGAGACGGTAACAATCTTTCCTGACTTCTGCTTCTTCATGTATGGGGCTACTGCCATGCAGGTGTACATGCATGCCATCAGGTTGTTGTTGAGTACCCTCATCAGCATGTCTTGTGGACAGTCCGAAGGTGTTCCTGTAGTGGCGATGTCACCTGGTCCCGCGTCTCCTTCCCTCACCCCCATAACTTCGGATTGCTTCACGGCCTCACCTGGCTTAATCTCATCTGCGAATTTGACAGTGCCTCCACCAGCGCTACAGACGGCGATGTCGATTCTGCCCATTTTCTTTACTATCTCGTCAATGGCTGTCCCTGTTGCCGCCCGGTCGGCTAGGTCAACCTCCAGACCCATTGCCTTGACCCCGAGTGCTCTGCCTTCATCCATGACTGTAGATGCGGCCATCTGTTTCTTCTCGAACTCGTATACTTCGAATCCCTTAAGGTTTCTGTCGATGATGGCTATGTCAGCACCGAGCTTTGCTAGCCTGAGGGCGCAGCCTCTTCCAATGCCACGTGCACCACCCGTGACCAAAGCTACTTTGCCCGATAACTTCTTCTCAACCATAATGTCTCCTCCCCTTCTATGCGGGGAACGATCATTTTACTACTTCAGCAGCCAATGTTCAAAGGCTCGCTGGGGAGTTTCCCTCAGTCTTCTATGCCCGCTGTGTCATTCGCTTTTTTGGGATGCTACCCGGTTGGGATTCACTATGCCTGCCACGCTGCTCTTCACAGTGCTGGACCGCGTGTATGCACTGAAGCCACGGCGGACAGCGAAATATCAGAATGGAAGAGACACCAGGGTCAGAATCGGTAACTACTCCTGTTTATTTAATCCTTGTGTTCGGGCTACCTTTTCCTTAAGTTTGGCGTATTCCTTATCCACCCTATTCTGAATCTCGGCTATCGTTTCCTCGGATAGGTGTCTGAATCTTCCTTGCAGCTTCAGATAGTCCTGCACTGGTTTAGGTTTAGGGGGGTTAACGCTTAATTTGTACTCGCCATTCTCTATCTCGTATAGCGGGAATATTCCGGTTTGTACGGCTAGACGACCCATCTGGATGGTTGAGTCGGTAGGGCATCTCCAACCAGTGGGGCAGACCGAGAGAATGTGGATATAAGCTGGACCCTGGATGGCTGCCCCCTTGGCTACTTTAGATACGAGGTCAAAAGGATAGCTGGGGCAGGCAGTGGCTACATAGGGGATATTATGAGCGGCGGCAATAGCCGGTAAATCTTTTTTCCAACTGGACTGCCCTATGCTCACCTTGCCCGCCGGCGAAGTGGTTGTCGAAGCACCGTAAGGAGTGGCTGAAGACCTTTGAATTCCGGTATTCATATAGGCTTCGTTGTCAAAGCAAATGTAGAGGAGATTATGTCCCCTCTCCAGTGCCCCGGATAGTGCCTGAAGCCCGATATCACTGGTGCCGCCGTCACCAGCCATGGCTACCACATTAATGTTCTGTTTAGGGCGCCTTCCTTTCTTTGCCATAGCTTTTAAGCCGGCTTCTATGCCGGAAGCTACCGCCGCCGTATTCTCAAACAAAGTATGAATCCATGGAACGCGCCATGAAGTATAAGGAAGTTGTGACGAGATTATTTCTATACAGCCGGTGGCTGTAACCACTATCGTGTTCCGCCCTAGTGCTTTACAGGCTAGCCTCACGGCTAAAGCCTCGCCACAGCCTATACAGGCTCGATGTCCTGGAGCAAAGATTTCCTCTCCTTCTAATATTAATTGCCGAGCCGAAGTAGTTTGCTTTGCCATTATTCTCTCACCCCAAATATCTCAAACTCTTTCTCGCTCCCTTTCTGCGAGATCTCAATGCCTTTATTAATTATCTCCTCAAATCCTTCTACAGTAATATCCCTGCCGCCCAAACCGCCAACAAAACTGACCACCTTTGGTTTGCTCTCTTCGTCATATAGGGCTGACCTAATCTCGGAACAAACCGGCCCACCAGGTCCACCAAAGGAAAGGGCTCTATCCAGTATGATGAGCGTTTTAGCCTTTTTAACTGCCTGGCGGAACTCGTCAAAGGGGAAAGGACGCCATAAGCGAAGCCTTAGCTGCCCGACGCTTTTACCCTCTTTTCTCATCTTGTCTATAGCCATTGATGCCGTCTCGCTAAAGCTGCCCATAGTTAGTAGCAGCACATCGGCATCTTCGCTGTGGTAGCATTCGACGGGATGGTAGTGGCGCTTAAATTGTTTACCGAACTCATCCCAGCACTGAAGGATTATCTCCTTGGATGCTCTCAGGTTTACTTCCTGTGCCCATTTTGTCTCCGTATATATTACGGGCGGGCCGAAGTCCCCCATGCTTACCGGCTTAGCTGGGTCTAGAGGCAGGGGATAATCGTTCTTAGGCAAGAACTTGTCAACCTCCTTTTGCTCGGGGAGGAGAATCGGTTCAATCATGTGTGATAGGTGAAATCCATCCAGGTGAACCATCACCGGCAGCAGTACCCTCTGGTCTTCACCAATGCGGAAGGCGCACAGCACGTTATCTACAGCCTCCTGGCCGTTCTCCACAAATATTTGAATCCAGCCGGTATCACGGACAGACATGGCATCGGAGTGGTCACTCCAGACGCTTAGCGGTGCTGATAGAGCCCGGTTAATCACAGTCATAATCACTGGTAACTGCATAGATGAGGCAACATATAGTACCTCATGCATCAGCTCTAATCCCTGACCGGCGGTAGCAGTAAAGGTTCTGGCTCCGGTTGCTGCTGAGCCCAGACAGGCACTCATTGCCGAGTGTTCAGATTCAACCGGGATGTACTGGGCGTCTAACTCGCCATTAGCCACCAGCTCAGCCAGATGCTCCACAACATGCGTTTGAGGGGTAATAGGATAGGCGGCTACCACATCGGCATTAGCCTGCTTGACCATTTCAGCAATAGCAATAGAGACTTCCATCCCTACCTTTTTAGCCATTATTTTTCCTCCTCCACCATGGTTATTGCTTTCTTCGGGCATTCAGTGGCGCAGATGCCACATCCCTTGCAGTAAAACAGGTTGGCTTCAAAATACCCCTCAGCGTCCTTTTCAATGCATCCCTCGGGGCAGTAGATATAACAGAGGGTACATTTGCTGCATTTATCCTTATCAACGATAGGTTTCTGTGAGCGCCAGTCACCGGTTCTGTATTGACTGGCATTTCCCGGCTCAGTTACTATGGAGCCGATTTCCAGGTCTTTCCAGGTTATCTCATTTTCTGCTTTGGTCAACTTCTGCTACTCCTTTACCAAAGTTTCCTCATAGGCTTTTTTCATGGCATTAATGTTTCTTTCTGCCAGGCGGCCAAATCTGTGCTGTAGCGGTTCAACTAGGGATTCCAGTTTAACCACCCCGGTGGCTCTTATTAAGGCACCAACCATAGAGGTATTGACAATAGGCACTCCCAGTAACTCTCGGGCAATCTTGGTCGCATCAACAGTCGCTACTTTCTGCTTAATTTTGAGTTCGGATTCAATATCCTTAAATGACTTTTTAGTATTAATTATCAGTATTCCGTCTTTTTTAAGCCCTGCGGCAACATTCACAATGCTCAATAGACCGGGGTCAAGCACTACTACTACATCGGGTTCAGTAATTCCCGCCCTTATTCTGATAGGCTCTTTACTGTCTATCCTGACGAAGGCTAAGACAGGCGCTCCCCTTCTCTCGGGTCCGAAGCTGGGAAAGGCTTGAGCAAATTTGTCTTCACTTATGGCTGCTTGTGCTACCAACTCGGTAGAGGTGACGGCACCCTGACCGCCACGACCATGCCACCTGATTTCAATTAGTCGTGTTTTATCTATCATCTAGCCTCCTATCATTATGAAAAACGCCCCTGGAGCGACTCGAACGCTCGCACCCAGCTCCGGAGGCTGGTGCTCTATCCAAACTGAGCTACAGGGGCAAACGCTTTTACTCTAATATAATACTCCATAGCCAGCGGTGAGTCTACCCCTGTAATTGGATTTATAAGAAGATTAGTATTGCCCCCATTCCGATGGCCATTGGTATTATCGAAGCCAGTAGGCCAACCCTGAGCCAGTATCCGAGTGTTATCAGGTGCCCTGTTTTTTTCTCAAATATACCCAGAGCCACGATGTTAGCCGTAGAACCTACCATTGTCATATTGCCGCCATAACAGCCGCCGAAGAGAAGTGCCCACCAGGGTGCTGAGGTGTTCAATCCCACAGAAAGAGTCTGGGCTACCGGAGAAAGCCCGGCTACTACCACTACATTGTCGGCTATTGCAGAGAGAAATCCTGAAATCCACAACATTAGCACAATCGGAGTTTGAGCGTTAACACGCCCGGCCAGATTGAGCATGGAATTGGCAACCCGGTCAGTAAGGCCGACATACTGGAGGCAGCCAGCCTGAGCGAACAAAAACAGGAAGAACACTAGTGTCCACCAGTCAACATCCTTTTGTATGTATTCTCGTGCTTCGCCGCGCCGCCACAGCATTATTATCCCGGCCCCGAGGATTGGCGTGGCGAAAAGTAACGTATTGGTTTCAAGCCCAAACCACAGCTCTAGTCTGTGGTTAATAACCAGGGAAATGATAACGGCCACAAATATGACTACACCGCCGATAAAAAATTTCCTGTCCTTAATCTTAGCCCAGTCAGCCAGGAAACGTACGCCGGCATCAGCGGCCTGGTCACGTATTCCACCGGCAGCCAGTTCTACCTGATGTCGCTCTCTGAGCTCGGGAAAATCCTTGCGGAACCATATCATGACTATCCCGATGAGAATAAGTAGTGATATTACTCCCACCGGGAAAGCAAATCCTATGAAATCTTCAAAGGCCAGCCCGGATTCAAAGGCAATCAGAATGCCCACCGGGTTGCCCAGAACCGTCCAGGAACTGCCGATATTGGTAGCCAGCACTACGGCCACAATATGTTTTATCGGGTTTACCCCGAAGTGGTCACAGAGCTCAAGCACCAGCGCCGTGGTGAAAAGTATTGAGGTTACTTCATCCACCAGGGCAGCCATCACAGCAGCCATAATCAGCATCAATATCAGTAGCCAGTGGGGCTCAAATCTAGAGAGCCTGAGCACCTTGACCAGCAACCAGCGGAATACCCCGGCTTTCCGCAACAGCCCGACAATTACCATCATTCCAACCAGGAATAGGATGACATCAAGGTTCATGAACTCAATGGCTGTTGACAGGTCCACAGTACGGGTAACCAGCAGTAATACCAAGCCGATAAAGGCAATGCCTACCCTGAATTTCCAGAACATGAGGGTACCGAGAACAGTAGCCAGGAAGATAATGAGGGCAAGCGTCTGCTGTGAGTCTCTAAGCAGGAAAAAGAAACCGACACCAGCGGCAATAATTATCCCCAGATAGACGGCAAAGTCTCTTTTTGTTCCTAATCCTGTTTTTTTAGGGTCTGGCAATTACATCATCTTCTTTTCTATAATATAGATACATCTAGTATATTATAGTTATGTTACAAATATATTAAATGTATGCTACTAGCTGCTTAATTTAAGGATAGCACCGGTAACTTTCTGAAGCAAGTGTTGCCTGAAGCCGTTAGCCATCAAAGAGGAGCTAACGTGCCTGATGATTTAGGGGAGAAAAGGTATTGCGTTGTTGTCTTCAGAGGTTTCCTTATCAGGGCTACCTGTGGTTTGTATAGCATAATCCTTTTTTGCCTGGTGGTAACGGGCATATCAAGGATTTTAGTAATGATTTTCTCCTCCGCTTTCCCCCGGCATATTATTGCCACGTCATCTTGACCCGGGTTCACTTCTATAAGCATAGGCAGTAACAGTGCCGCTTGTTCATCGGTATCCAGCATACTGGCTAGATACTCCAATTCCTTCCTTTTAAAAAGGTGGGTGCTGCCGTCGTGGCAGACTACATTGGGGTATTCATCGGCTAATAAAGCCGAGAGTGCTTTTTGCTCACAGGGCAGGTGGGCATTTAATACCCTGAGTTCACCCCTTAAGCATTGCTGAAGCATCCTTTGGTAGGGTGATTCATTAGGCATCTGTCTACCTTTGCTCAAGTAGCACCTTCACCCGTTTCAGCCGTGATTTCTCTTCTCTATCCCTTTCCTCAAACTTCATATACAGGTACTTTATCGTCGCCTGTAAACTGGGTACTATCAGATATTCCAGGGCATTAACTATCCTTTTTGTCCTGTTTATTTCCCTGCCTAATAGTTCAAGGCTGCTCTGGAGCTCAGCCAGCATGACGATATCTTCAAGGCATTTCTCGGCTCGTTGTGCCGTTTGGTCCAACCATGAAGAAGTATCGACCAGGCTATATCCCCTGGTTGCTTTTTCGGCTCCCTTTAACTCAAAGGAGGGGACTCTCGCTCCGGCCACGTTTCTTGAGCCGGTAGTAATCTCTAAATCCCGCTCACTGGCTATCAGTTCTTTTTCCAGGGCTATGTAACCTTGATACCCGACGGCGATTGATGATGCCTTATAAGCCTCGGAGAACTCTTTAAGTAATCTCCTCCTGGCTTGTGCGGTCTCCCTGGCTATCTGCAGAAATTCCAGCATAAGTATTGACAGCCTGTCCTTCACTATCTTCTGTATTCTGGTGGACAGTGAAAGCCGGCGCCTTAGCTTTATCAGCTCAATCTTTGTTGGTCTAACCTTGATTAGCTGTGGCATCTATCTACTGCTAGCTTTTGCCTGAGTACTTGGGGAGGTACTTCTTTATTAGCTCCTCGCTGATTAGCTTCAGGTCCTCCTCGGGTAGTGTTGAGAATAATCTCCAGCCTATATTCAGGGTGTCCTCTACTCTTCTCTTTTCAAACTCGCCTTGGGATATGAATTCCTTCTCGAAGCTGTCAGCAACCGTCAGGTATACCTTATCTCTTTCGCTTAATGCTTCAGCGCCGATGATAGTTGATATCTCCCTGAGGTCACATCCTTCGGCATAAGCGGCATATAATTGCATGAAGACATTATTATGGTCCTCTCTGGTTTTGCCAGGGCCGATGCCTTCTTTCATCATCCGTGAAAGGGATAAGAACACACCTATCGGCGGGTATATACCCTTTCTTTCCAGGTCTCTGGAAAGCACAATCTGGCCTTCGGTTATGTAACCGGTGAGGTCAGGTATGGGATGGGTAATATCATCATCGGGCATGGTCAGGATAGGCAAAATGGTTACCGAGCCTTCTTTACCTGAAATCCTGCCTGCCCTCTCGTACATCGTGGCCAGGTCAGTGTACATATATCCCGGATATCCTCTCCTTGAGGGTATCTCTTCCCGCATCGCTGAAAGCTCGCGAAGGGCTTCACAGTAATTGGTCATATCAGCCAGTATAACCAGCACGTGCATGTCCTGTTGCCAGGCTAAATATTCAGCGGCGGTTAAAGCCAGCTTCGGCGTTGATATACGTTCTATAACCGGGTCGGAGGCGGTATTGATAAAAGCTACGGTTCTCTCTCGGGCGCCTGTCTGCTCAAGGTTCTGCATGAAAAAGGCGGCGTCATCGTAGCTGGCACCGACAGCAGCGAAGACGAGGGCAAACCTTTCCTCTCTCCCCTTTACTGTAGCCTGCCTGATTATCTGGGCGGCGATTCGGTTGTGGGGTAAGCCTGAACCACTGAATATGGGCAGTTTTTGTCCCCTGACCAGCACATTTAAACCGTCTATGGCGGAGATACCGGTTTCAATAAACTCGGCGGGGGGTTCACGGGTTGCCGGATTGATGGGTTGGCCATTAATATCCAGATAGTCTTCGGGGACAACCGATGGCCCCCCATCTATAGGCTCGCCCATACCGTTGAAAATTCTGCCTAAAATGTCAACAGATACCGGTAGCTTTAGGGTCTCCCCTTTGCACCTCAGTCTGCTGCCGCTTAGGTCTACCTCGCTGACCCCACCGAACACCTGGACTACAGTCGCCTCTTCACTGATGTCTATTGCCTGACCGCGTTTAACTTCCCCGTTGGAGAGCCAGACATCGACTATCTCTCCAAACTTTACACCCGATATGCTTCCCGCTATCAGCAGAGAGCCTTTAGCCCGCTTTATCTCCTTTGTTTCTCTTATATAAAGTGAAGGTTCCGTCATGAAACTCCTCCTTTACCAGCTACTAGACTTGCTTCCATCTCCGACCACAGCTCTTTGATTCTTTCCTCAAAGACATCGTTGGGTATATCCTTCATCCGGGATATTCTGTACACCATTGGCGATGAGCGTATCTCATTTACGCTTACCCCTGAATTCAACATCTCCTGGGTTAGCTCATAAAACTTGATTATAGTCTTGAGCATAAGGTGGGCTCTTGACGGCATACAGTAGGTATCAATTTCATGGTAAGCGCTTTGCATAAGGAAGTCTTCACGTATCATCCTCGCCACCAGGCGCAGTAGTTTATCTCCCTCGGGCAGGGCTTCTGGACCTACCAGCCTGACAATCTCTTCCAGGTCAGCCTCCTGCTGTAAGATTCTGAGGGCAATAGCTCTGGTATCTGCCCAGTCAGGGCTAATCTTGGACCACCAGCCCTCAACAGCCTCGGCATAAAGGCTGTAGCTGGTAAGCCAGTTTATTGCCGGGAAGTGTCTTCTGTTTGCCAGCGAAACATCCAGGGAGTATAAGGCATCTACTATTCTGAGTGTGTTTTGGGTTACCGGTTCGCTGAAGTCAGCCCCGGGAGGGCTGACGGCACCGGCTACAGTTACCGAGCCTGTCCTTTCCGGACTGCCCAGACATTCAACCAATCCTGCCCTCTCGTAAAATGCAGAGAGCCGTGACCCCAGATATGCCGGGAAGCCTTCCTCACCTGGCATCTCCTCAAGTCTGCCCCCAATCTCCCTCATCGCTTCAGCCCACCTTGAGGTCGAATCGGCAACCAGTAGAACACCGTAACCCATATCCCGGTAGTATTCGGCTATGGTAATACCGACAAAGATGCTGGCTTCACGGGCTACCACGGGCATATTGGAGGTATTGGCGATAAACACTTCCTTCTCCTGTAACAGCCTGCCTGTTGTCGGGTCCTGAAGTTTTCGGAAGCTGTAGAGCACATCGGCCATCTCGTTGCCTCTTTCGCCACAGCCGACGTAAATATTCAACTGTGTCTGAGCCCATCTGGCTAACTGCTGCAAGGCAACAGTCTTCCCGGTCCCAAATCCTCCGGGTATGGCTGCTTTACCACCGAGAGCCAGAGGAAACATATAATCCAGGATGCGCATGCCGGTAACGAGTAATTGTGAAGCCTTATATCTTTGTTTATAAGGCCTGGGTTTTCTCACCGGCCATTTTTGCATCATGGTAAGCTCTTTTACTTCTCCGTCATCTTCCACCCGCGCTATGGTTTCTTCAACGGTAAAATCACCCTTGCGTATGTCCTTTATCGTCCCCTTGATTCCAGACGGCACCATTATCTTGTGCTCTACTAGGTGAGTTTCAGGGACGGTGCCTATTATGTTCCCTTCACTAACTACATCTCCGGCCTTGACGGTGGGTGTGAACTGCCATTTTTTGTCTCGTGGCAGAGCAAATGCCTTGACACCTCGCTTTATAAATGAGCCCTCTTTCATTAAATCGGTCAGGGATTTCTGAAGTCCATCATAGATAGAGCCCACGATTCCCGGGCCTAGCTCGGCTGTTAAAATCGTTCCCGTGCCTCTAACCGTTTCGCCAACCTTTAATCCCAGGGTATCCTCATGAGCCTGGATAATAGCCTTGTCTTCTTCCAGGCCTATTATTTCCCCGACCAGCCCTTCTTCTCCTATCTCAACAATCTCGTAGACCTGAGACCCCCTCATCTCTTTGGCTATAACCAGTGGCCCTGAGACTCTCCATAGCTTACCCATACCTTGCTACCTCCGTATAAACACTTAGAGTTGTATATCAAATCCGATAATTTTCTTGATATATGCCTTGTAATATTCGGTAACATCCCCGTGTTTTGTGCCATATTTTGACGGAACCTCAATGATTACCGGCGTTAATTTTTCTCCTTCTTGAACTTGGCTTATCAAATCTTCGGCATATTTCGCATAGTCTTCCTGTATCGCAATTATACCGACCTCAGGTTCACCAATCAGTTTGGTTAGCGCCTGCCTGACGTCTTCCTCAATCTCGTTGCCGCCTTTTATTATATGATATCGGCTCACGCCGGCCAGCCTCAATACGCTGACCAAGTCTTCGTCCCCGATAACTGCTATATTCAGGTGTTTGATAGATATCATAATGGTAACACCAAATAGTCCTTTATTTCTTCTAAGGGTATATTATCAAACATCGCCTTTATGATTAGCCTTAAGTTTCGTATCTCGTTCTCTTCAAGAATCAGATACCAGGCTATCATTAAGGGAGACATCACTCTTGGCGATAGTATCTCCTGGCTCAGCCGGAACTTGTGTTTTGCAATAATCTCCTCTACCACCGCAATGTTCTTAGTCCTATCATAGTTATCTGCTACCTCCGCCACCACGTTGCGGTACTGGATATTCTCCAGCCTGCCCGGTATATCGCTTAGTTTGAGTGGTAATAGCTCCTTAATGATTTCTCCGGATAGCATATACCCATTGCTGATTATGTATTCAGCCGCTTCAGCCCCCGTGCCGGCAATTATAGCTCTTAACATAACCTGCAGATTTTTCATGTCTATTATAGAACCAAGGACTTTAGAAAGCATGGCGCCATCCGCTACGCCCCTGGTTGTATCCAGCAGGTTCTTATAGTACACCTCATCCAATCTGGCTTCAGTAAGCGGTCCTGGCTCTGCATCCTCATCCGTTTTACCTTCCTCCAGGACTGAAGCATAGTCTCCCAGTTTGCATCTGGTGAGTACTTCTATAATGCTATCAACGTTTTCAGCAGCGGAGAGCTCATCAAGCAGTCCGTTAGTGTAAATAGTCCCTATTGGTATTCTGCGTATTGGCTTATTGGTTGAAATACCTCTTAAGGCTGCCTTGATATTCAGAACATCGTATTTTACTTTATATGCCTTCAATATCTTAAGCATGTCGGATGGTACGGGCTTGAACCATTCCACACGCTCGAAGCACCCGCCCAGATACAGCCACAGGTGTTCATCCATGTCATCGAAGGTTTCGACAAGCACCGTATCAAGATAGCCGCCTATATCGGTCTCCTTGATAGTTTCCAGTATATCCTGAAGACTGGATACCCTTGACATCCTGTCTATGTGGCTGGAGGTTATCAGTTTAGCCTCTTCACCTTTGAGGTATGCCGATAAAAAGGGATATCTTGTGTCGAGCAAAGTCATCTCCTATAAATTCTGGAATAGTTCCTTGCCTATCTCGGGTAGTAGCTTGGGCAGTAACATTTCAAGCCTGGTGTCATAGGTATTGTCTATCCTGATTCTTCCGTTAGTATCTTCGACTGCGACCCCACCAGTGCAGTCTATCTCTTTGATTTCGGTTATCATTTTGGCCAGCCTTTTGTCTTTCGCCACGATTTTTTTCACAGTGCTGGCATCTTTAGGCGAAACATAAATTCTAACCTTATCGACATTAAGTGTATCGACGGCCTCCTTAATCAAGGCCAGGAACGAACTGTCACCACCCGAGATTGCGGACAGCGTTTCTTTCACTCTGCCGATTATCTCATCAATTATTCTGGTTCTGGCTATCAACAGCTCCTGACGAGCGGTTATAGAAGCCCGGGCCAGGATGCGGTTGGCTTCCTCATTGGCTTCTCCTATTAGATTGCCCTTCTTTTTCTCTAACTCCGCTGCCTGCTGCTTTTTGGCTTTCTCCACCCTTTCCCGTGCCTTTTCCTCAGCCTCTTTTATTATATCCTGGGCTTCCGCTCTTACCTTATCCAGAATGGCAGTGCTTATTTTCTCCATACTCATTATAAACTGTCCTTACATTAGTCCTAGCATTGTCAGCGACATTATGGCGAAGACCAGACCAAGCACGCCGAGGAGCTCCACAAACACAGCCAGCATTATGGAGTTGGTCAGTATGCTGCCCTTGGTCTTAGGCAGAAGTGATATACCCGAGGCACACACCTTACCCTGATATATTGCCGAAAAGCACTCAGCCGCCGCAGCTACAATCCCGGCGCCGAGTACCATGGCCCCACTGCCGCCATTAGCTGATATATTGGGGACGACGGCGGTTATGACCAGTATCAGCACTATCAATCCGTAGAAGGTCTGTGTCATGGGTAGTGAGGCCAGTATGATAACGTTCCTGAACTGGCCCGAGTCCTCGGATAGGGTAGCTACTCCTGCCGAACCGGCAATACCTATTCCTATTGAGGAACCTATCAGACCGCCGATTAGGGCTAGGGCACCACCGATGGTAGCCAGAGATGCAGGGTCAAACAACATTTTACAACCTCCTTATTTAAGTTCTTATTGCCAGGGGTACAGTAGCTCGTTTCTTTAATTTGAAGGGGCTGTACTCCCTACCTCCCCCCTCATAGAACTTGAACATAAACTCCACGAAGCATAGCCTGAGCGAATGCATAAAACCGGTAATCGCCGTCAGCACCATGTTAACTGTGTGCCCGAAAACGATTATGATAACCCCTATAATACCGCCGATAATGACGCCGGCGGTACCGGGTATCATCTCGCCGAACAGACCGGCCATCATGTTGAAGGTAGAGGCGAGGTAGAATGTAGCCAGACCGACGCCGGCCAGTCGGGCATATGACATAACATCCCCCAGTAGTCCGGTGATGTCAAACAGCCACAGGATGGCACCTAAGCCGCCGCTCTGGATAATGCTTGAGACGACAATTAACACAATACCGCCGAACATACAATACAGCAGGATAGAATAAATCTGCGGGGTGAATCCCGGTATCTCAACGCTTAGTAGGGAGTTAAGAACCGACGGTACACCGAGCTGGAGGATAAACAGGCCGACCTTGTTGAGTACTAATCCCTTATTCCTATCCTTTATCCCCCTGATAAAGGCTATTATGTGGCCGATATTAACATGGACGAAGCCTATCCCCAGCGCAATTATTATGAATGATACGGGGTCTTGCAGCGCCTCTTTAACTCCCTGTACAAGAGCCAGGTTATCTAACCCGAAAAAGATGTAAATATCCCCCAGATATTGCCCGGTGAGCAGACCGCCGACTAGGGCTACCCCGCCGCAGATGTAAATCAGCTTTTGGAAGAGCTTAAAGTTGTCTGTGTGAGGGTCGTCAACGAATTTATTGAGGAGGAATCTACCCAGAAGTATGATGCCCAGGGCATAGATTACATCACACACCATGAGACCGAAGAACAGGGCAAAGGAATAAGCTACTATAGGAGTGGGATCCCACTCCCGGTACTTCGGGGTGGCAAACAGTTTCACTATGGCCTGAAATGGCCTAAGGCCACTCGGATTATTTAGCTTGGTCGGTGGTTCCTCCGACTTTTCCGGTTTCCTGGTATCAATGAACACATAGTCTATGCTCTCTCTAACCTCGGAGATTGCCGACTCAGCATTATTCTCCGGAATCCATCCTTCAATCAGGGTTACATATTTGGCCTCACTGGCCTTTTCTAAAACCGAGAGCCTTTCATTTTCGGCTGATAACGCTTCCCTCAACAGGGCAAGTCTGTTTAAGTCATCTCCGGCTTTACTCTGGAGTTCTTCATGAAGCTTAGCTAGGTCCCCTTCAAGGATACGGACTTTATCACTGGTTACTTCCAGGAAGTCCTTCAGGGCTAAATCTTCATCCGGTATCTGTAGAATTTTACCACTGCCGTCAGCAATTAAGGTCTCTATGGCCTTCTGGTCTTTAACCTCAGCCACGGCATGGAGAACAGTCTCATTATCTACAGTGGCAACGGCATTTTCGAAGAGGCATTTTTTAAGCTCGCCTTGCGAACCCTCATACGCTTCATTAGGCAGCACGAAAACCCTGGAAAAAAGGTAGCCCCCGGAGAAGTTCAGGTCTCTTAGCTTGAGGTCAGCTTGTCCAGCGATAGGCTCAAGATATTTCCTTAGCTCGGCCAGCTGTTGAACCTCATCGTTAAGTTTTACAATTCTCTCGTGCAGCTGGTTAATCTTGCTATGGAGTAATCTTACTTCGCTGCCAATCTCACTAAAGGGCTTAGTATATATTACTTCAACATCTTCTTCTAGGGTTACCTGCTTTGCCTGTGGTATGTAACCCAGCACATTATCAACGAAGGTTAATAACTTGTTGACCTCGCTATGCTCAAGCTCAATGGCGGTTTTATCTACCGGTTTTAACTCCTGAGCCTCCTCAATATGAAGCACCCCGATCCTATGCAAAGTTTTAAGAGTCTTCTCTGAGTAATCCTTTACAGTCATTACTCTGACTTTGACCATAGGCTCAGCGTTATTGAGGACTATCGGTATCATCCTAAATCTGCTCCAGTGATGTTATTCACTATACGCTCGGTGATTTTGTCCACCTTGTTACCTATTGCAGCCTTAATTCCGGTGGCTTTCTGCCTGGAATCTTTAGCATTTTTGTCAGCTTCCCCTCTGGCTCTATCTATAATCTGCTGGCATTCAGCTTTGACTTCGCCTAGGGATAACTCGGAGGCAAGAATTTTGTTAACCTCCTCATTAGCCTTAAGCAGAATTTCATTAGCGCTGCTTCTGGCTTCTTCGAGTATCCTTTCGGCTTCAAGCTCAATGGTTTCCACACTGCTTGTCATTTCTTCTGCGGACATATCACACCTTTCCCAAAATTTTTAAGAAGTCATACCTCAAGAGAGCTTATTACTTCCTTCTTACGCCGTGAGTTGGAGTTTTCTCTGAATCGTGTTGCTGTCCGTGAATAACGATTCCACCGCTAAATTATAGCGTGGTATTCCCCTGAAGTAAAGTGGCTATTCCCCATTTGAATAGGAATTTACCCTAAACCTATGCCTTTGAATAGAGCGTAAGCGCCGAAGATATAAAGCCCGATTAGAATAGGGGTATACCAGCTAATAGCTAAGCGGGTTTTACCCTTCTGCCGAAACCTGCACCCAATAATAACCAGGAGGCTCATTGTCATGGTAATTCCAATGGTGATAAGGTGAGCATTTGATACTGAAGACAGGAGAGGCCCTTGACTGTAGAAGATATCAACGGTAAACAGATGAGCCGTGTCGAGCATATTGGCGCCTAATATATCAGCCACAGCCATATCTACAGCACCCAGGTGGAAGGCAGCTACGCATACTGCCAGCTCAGGCATTGAGGTGCTGATGGCCAGGAACAGACTGCCGACGAAGCTGGAGGTCCAGGTATAGGTACTGGCAATCTCATCACCGATAAAGGATAGCCATATCCCGGCGCCGATGACGGCTGCCGCCGCCAGCGCAAATTTGAGGTACAGCGCTTTTGTGGAAGCCGGTTCGTATTGTGGGGCAGCACCTTTTGGTGATGGCACGAAGTGTTTGCGCTCAAAGTGGAATATCCCCCACATAGCGGCTAGATATAATATCAGGATGATGATACTGGAGATGCCCACCCACCCCAGGGCCAGTCCGGTAAATCTCTCCCCCCCAAGGATGCTACCGCCGGCAATGGCCATGAGCAATATCACCATTCCGGCTGAGGCGATATGTCGTAGCTTTACTTCGTTTAAAATGGAGGTGTGGGGATGCAATATATCCAGTACGGCGATAATGGTTAGGTTGAACATGCAACTCCCGAGCAGAGTGCCCAGTGCCAGGTCGGGGAGTCTCACCAGAGTTGCTGAGCTTATTCCGGTAATTAACTCGGGGGCAGAGGTAACACCCGCCAGGAGCACCAGTCCTA
>Ga0265594_1001474_pt1 | contig 18143 bp, 12 predicted proteins | sample saktaG_11_FD_190147 | JGI IMG/M metagenome (GOLD analysis project Ga0265594, IMG submission 190147) | Saline water microbial communities from Sakinaw Lake, British Columbia, Canada - sak_2011_5_24_80m | ecosystem: Environmental > Aquatic > Non-marine Saline and Alkaline > Saline ... | reverse complement strand
ACGTTGACCGTGCGCCGTCCAGATTCATCACCTGGCCGCCCGGGGCGCACAAAACTTCCTCGTCGCTGAGCAATTTGATTTCCGGCTCGCTAATCGGCAAATCTTTATTGAGCAGCCATCGTGACATCCACCGCACGACACCCTGTCTCTGGATCTGATTGTAATTGTGTCCGGCGTCGTTTTCCAGCAGGTCGATACGTTCGGCAAACTCCATGCGCGTGTAGAGCCTTTTGGCATAGCGGAACGAATTCCACACCCCTGTGATATCGAAAAAATCCTCAGTTGCGGCACAGATCAGTATCGGCATCGGGGCCCGCATCATCAGGTAGTCGGCGTGGTCCATTCCGAACGCAAGCTGGCCGTAAATGTTTTGCTCGGCGTCCTGCGGGCCGATTGTATCCAGCAGCCGCTCGAAGCCGGTGATATAGCAGCTCGGAGCCGCGGCAACGATACGCTCGTCCAGCGACATCAGGTACGACGTCTGTGTGCCTCCGCCGCTGTTGCCGGTGCAGCCGATGCGCTTGGAATCGACCTCGGGCCGTGATTGCAGGTAATCTATGGCCCGCATGCCGTCCCAAATCTCGAATCTCGCGGTATTGCGACCGAGCAGGATGCTGCCGATGCCGAGCATCGTATGTGCTCTTGTGCCGGCAAGTCTGGGAAGTTGTGAAGGCATCTGGCTTCGTTCGCCCTGGTCAATAGGATCGAAAACCAGCCCGGCCATTCCGTTGAGGGCAAGAAGCGCCCCCATGGTCTGGTAGGCCTCGTGGGCCTTGCCGTTGTCGCTGTGGCCGCAGGGTACCAGCACGCCCGGATAGGGGGGCTTGTATTTACCGGCGTCGGACAAAAACAATAAGGCGCTGACATGATGCTTCGGCTGGCTTTCGAAGATGACTTTTTCAACCCGGTAGCCGTCGCGCGAAATGATGCCAGTGACTTGCGGATTCAGCGGCGTTCGCTCGGGCAGACCGCCGATGGCCTCGATGAACTTCTCGCGAAGACGTTTCTGATATTCGGCTATCTGCTCAGGCGTTTTGCGCTGCTCGTATTGCGCCTTCCAATCCTCGAATTTCTGTCCGGCAAGACGGCTCAGGTGATTACTCATCATGTCAGCCGGCGAGATGTTATCGATCTTTTCAGGCAAGACACGCAAATCGTCCTGACTGAAAACCGCAGTGTTTAGTATCAAACCCAGACATACAATCATGGCAATTAATCTTTGTAGATTCATATCTAATCCTGCTCCAAATGAAAAAAGGTTTTTGCTTCTTAATCAAACTTAGCGTTAATAATAGCAAAATCAACGGGACGAACAAATCGATTTTTATGTTTTTCTTCCGCTCTCACTTGCCGATACAAAACCGGTTGAATATCTGCCATAAAATCTGCTCGTCGATATGTGCTGTCCCGGGCTGCTTGATGTCGCTTACAGCCTGATAAGCGGCGCGAAGCATCATTACAACGACTTCGTCGTTGCCTGCGTTCAATTCGTCGACGGATTCTTTGATCTGATCAATCGCCTCGGTGACAGCTTTTCTGTGCCGGGCAGTCAGGGCGACGCCGCCGGTTTGAGAAACCTTAAATTTCTCAGTCAATTTACTGTCGATTGTCTGTCGCAGCAGCTCTATTCCGGTGCTGGTCTTCACGGAAGTGGGCAAAAAATCGGTGCTGAAGGATTCGTTCAATGCGGCAAGACGTTCAGGTAGAAATTGCTCCGAGAGCAAGTCGCACTTTGTCGCAACCGGCACAAGAATTTTCGGTTCGATGAATTTTCGGATAGCCGTATCCTCGGACCATTCGGTTTTTGATATGTCGACACAGAAGATAACTATGGAGCTGTTTCGCAGCGCCTCAATGGCCGCCTGTTGCGCTAATTCATCGAGGATGTCCTCGGCTCCCATCAGAAGGCCCGCGCAATCGAACAGCACGCACCTGCAATGCGGCAATGTGCAGACGCCGGTCAGGACGTCCCGGGTGGTTTTGTGCCGGTGTGATACTATGCTTCTTTCTTTGCCAAGCAGCTTATTGAGCAGACTGCTTTTTCCGGCGTTCGGAGCACCGGCAATCCCCACCGCCGGCAGGTCGATTACTGATTCATAACGAATACTGCCCGAAAGCAATTGTTCGAGCTGTTCCTTTATCGCGGCGAGTCTCTTAACCGCTTCGTCTCGGGCGATAAATTCAATATCTTCGCCGCTGAAATCAAGCCCTGCCTCGATGAGGCTGAGCAAATCCATCAGGCCGGCGAGCAGCTTTGCGGTCGTTTCGCCCAATCGCCCGCTCAGCAGTTTCTCGGCGGCGGCGAGTTGATATTCGTTGGAGCTGACAATAATCTCGTTGACTGCCTCGGCCTGGGCCAGATCGAGCTTGCTGTTCAGATATGCCCTGGCGGTGAATTCGCCCGGCTCGGCGATTCGAAGGGCTCTATCCAGCAGATTGCTCACCAGGGCCTCGGTTACGGTGGAATTTGTATAAGCGTGAATCTCGGCAACGTCATCGCCGGTATAAGAATGCGGTGCTATGAACAAGTACAATTGTGCATCGATTTTAAGTTCGTCATCGATAGCTAAAGAGCCGGAGAGTACCCCACCGTGGCCGCTTCGCGATTCGATTGGCGGGCTGAATATTTGCCTGCATACTTCGATTGTGTCCGGCCCGGTAATGCGAACGATTACTCTTCGATCTGAGGTCGGAGAACTGACAGCCACGATGGTGTCATGTAGTTCGTACATTCGGTGCTTCGGCATCGTCTTTGCGGGAGCATTACATATTTCTGAAGAACGGCTTGGGTTTCTTCTTTTTGATTTTTCCGCCGGCCTTGCTCGTCGTGGCGACCAGACCCTGAGACTCGGCCTGTTCTTTTTCCCGGATGTGCTTGCGAATTACGTACTGCTCTATGACGCCGGCAAAAGTGCTTGCCATAATGTAAAGGTTTACGCCGGACGGGGCCTTGTATAGCATCAGCGGGAAGAGCAGCGGCATCATGATCTTCATCATTTTCTGCTGCTGAGCCATTTGCGGATTCGTCGAGGCATTTGCCTGGGACGGCATAAGCTGCTGTTGCAGGTAAAACGCCACGCCCATCATGAGCGGCAGCAGGTTCAGCGATTCTATCTTCCAGCCTAACAGGGGCACGGTTAAAGTTGAGAATCTAACCAGGGCATCAGGGACCGAAAGGTCGGTAATCCAGAACGGCAGAAAAGCGGCGCCTCGCAAATCGATACTGGCGTATACCGCGCTCCACAGAGCGATCCAGATGGGCATCTGTACCAGCATCGGCAGAAAGCCCATAATCGGCGATGCTCCCTGCTCCCGGTAGAGCGCCATCATCTGTTTGTTCATTTCGGTTTTGTTGTTGGCGTACTTCTTCTTTATCTCTTCGGCTTTCGGGGCGAGCGTGCCCATCTTGCTCATCGAGATCTGGCTCTTTTTGGTAATCGGATGCATGACGAGCCGCATCAGGAAAACCAATATGATGATGACTACGCCGTAATTGGGGATAAAGCCGTACATCCATTTCATCAGCGCCAGTATCCCGAACGCCAGCGGGCTGATAATCTTTGCCGGGCAGCAGCAGCCCATAAAGTCTATCGTTTGGAGAAAGCCGAGCGTTCGATACATCTCGTTTTTATCGAAAAGACTCTTATCCTTGGGTCCTATGTAGAGTTGGAAGTTATATGTCTTCGAGCTGTCGGCCTGACCGGTTGCCGCCAAAGTGCGTGTAGCAGCAGTTAAATCCATGCCTAACATCTCGTCGCCGGTGTCGGCTTTAACATCGCCGTCAGGATTATAAAATCGGCCTGTTTTGCTTGTTATCCAGTCGCAATAGTCTTTGCCTTCGTCCGGGCGCGGCACTAAGATTGCCGCGAAATACTTATTGACGGCGGCAATCCAGAGGAAATTACCGCCGGGTTGAGAAAGCTGTCTATCATCGAGGCTTTTAGCCTTGGAGAGCTTCTTCTTATCGAGCTTTACGCTGCTAATTTGGCCCTTCGAATCTCTAAAGGCGGCTACAACGTTTCTCATATCGGTTCTGATGGCTTCTCTGCCAAGTCCGCTTGGGCCGGCCATATTCAAGCGTACTTTCTGCTCGGTATTTACCAGATTTTCAACGGTAACATCGCAATCGAGAAGATAGCTGTCCCGGCTGATTTTATAAATCTTGGTCAGCTTCAGAGCCGGCTGGCCGGTATCTTCACGTTTAATAATCGCTTCGAAACGGGCGGTCTGCGAGCCGTCATCTGTGGTTTTGGCGTCGAAGCTCTTCCAATCGAGCCTGTTCAGGGGCAGTTGTAACTCTTGCTGGACAAAAACAAGGTTCGTATTTGCCATTGCCAGAATTTCGCTGCCGTCCCTTTCCGGGATGGGCGATATAATGACCAATGGCTGAGGATCCTTGTAATCGCGGTCATCGAACTCGCTGAAAGCCGCTTTTCTGATTGCAGCACCTTTGGAGCTTAACTCCAATTGATATTTGTAGCCGCTCTTGGGATCGACAGAGCCTAATGTAATTGTACTGGCTGATGCATTATCGGCGCCGAAGGTAATTGAATCGACCGCTTCCAAATTTTCGGTGTTCGATACAGTCACCTCTGGTATTTTTGTCTCTTGATTGGCTGCTACATTCTGCAGGAGGATAATGCTCCGTCCGGTTTGCGATGAATCATCAAAAAAACCGGACTCGACGACAAGCCAGCCGCAGAATAGGCAAAATCCAGCTACAACCAAAATCAAATATCGCATATCTCATCTCTCAGAGTAAATAGAGGCTTAGTTTTTTACAATAATCAATAATCAATAGTAAATAATCAATTTCTTCTATCTTCCGCTCTGTAGTCGCTCTGCATGAAAGTTGTCTAATTCTTTGATTGCCAGTATCTTTTTCATTGTGGATTCGAAATCGTATTCGAGCCGTACAAAATGCACTTCATTCTCTTTTACATACACATAGCTTGCCCGGTTGTCCTTATCTCTTGGCTGTCCGGTAGAGCCGATATTAATAATAGCCTTCTCGGTATCGATAATCGGATAGACGTTACTAAGCTCCGCCGGGAGGTAGAAGTCGGGCTCATCGAGAAAGACGCCGGGCATATGAGTATGGCCTACAAAGCAGATGTGCTTGACACGCTCGAACAGCAGCCGAACCTTCAGCGGATTGGTGTAAACATCGTCAGGAAAGATATATTCGTTGATCGGTCTTCTTGGCGAGGCGTGAACAAAATCTATTGTTGCCGGGCTTGTTCCAGCTTTAGTTTTAAGGGTTCGTCTCATCGGCAGCTTGCCCAAAAAGTTCCAGCGTTTGTCTCGATCCTGCTTTTCTTCTTCCGACTCAAGAACCTCCCGGGTCCAGAAGCTTGCCTGTTCTGCCCCATAATTGAAATTTGTCGGCTCATAAAAGACGGCGTAATCATGGTTGCCCAGAACGCACCACTTAGTCTTCTCGATAATGAGATCGAGGCATTCCTTGGGATTTGGCCCGTAGCCGACCACATCGCCGAGGCAATAAATCGTCTTTATGCCCCTCTTCTCAATATCAGCCAGAACCGTAGTTAAAGCTTCGAGATTTGAATGTATATCGCTTAGTATCGCAAACATACACGTCCTTAACTAAATCAAAATTACTCTTTTTTATAAGAGAAACTACTTAATAGCAGAAAAATCATAAAAATGCCAGAATATTTATTAGCTTTTCTCATATTCGGCTCTGAGGTTCACGAGATGTGTTATTTGTTTGCTTTAGCGGTTAGTATTGTTATAATGCCGAATTGCGATATTCTATATGAGATACTAAAATGGTAGACATGACTCTTTTTGAAACTTGCGGACTGGTAAAGAAATATTCCGGCAGGATCGTTGTTAACGAAGTATCGATTACGATTGACCGGCAGACTATTGTCGGGCTTTTGGGCCGGAACGGAGCCGGCAAGACCACCTCCTTTAGAATGATTATGGGGATGATTACCCCGAACAGCGGCTCGGTGCTCTTTGAGGGCCGGGATATCACGAAGCTGCCGATGTACAAACGCGCCCGCCTGGGGATTGGATATTTGTCGCAGGAGCCCAGTATCTTTCAGCGGCTCAGCGTTCGTGATAATCTCCTTGCGATTCTGGAAACGATGTCCATCGGCAGGGCCGAGCGTCATAAGAGGGTGGATATGCTTATCGAACGTTTTTCGCTGACGGAAGTCGCCCGCAGCCATGGCAGATTCCTTTCCGGCGGTGAGCGCAGAAAACTCGAAATCGCCCGGGCCATGGTAACAAATCCTTCACTGATTCTTCTGGATGAGCCATTTAGCGGCGTCGATCCTATTGCCGTGCAGGATCTACAGGAAGAAATCCGGCAGCTCGTCGCTTCAGGCGTGAGCATCCTCGTGACCGACCATAATGTTGAAAGGACCCTTGAGGTCGTCGATAAGGCTTATATAATCGACCACGGCAAAGTCATAGGAGCCGGTCCGCCCGCTGAGATTATCAAAAACGAAGTTGTCATAAGCTCTTATCTCGGCAATACATTTGATGGCGACGAATTCGACGATATATAGTGTAAGGCAGGAATTGTGAATATAATTGCCAATTGCAGGCCGCGAAAATTAAAAGGTAGCTTATATCTGGTTAATGTGGGATAGGGAAAATGATGGATATTGATAAATGTCACATTACACATTACCCGGCCGCTGTTTTGGGTGCTAAGGCCGAGCCGGTCGAAGAAATCAATGATAATATCCGTCAGTTCGTGGATAAGATGATCGATATCATGCTTAAAAACAAGGGCGTCGGTCTGGCTGCTCCACAGGTGGGCGTGTCGCTGCGGCTTTTCATTATCTCTCTGGACGGCAGCAGAGAAAATGTAAAAGCGTACGTTAATCCGACAATAACACCGATCGGCGAACTCGAAGGGATTGACGAAGGCTGCCTTTCGGTGCCGGGTATCTATACGAAGATACGAAGATACAAGAAATGTGAAGTGACTGCGACCGACCTCGACGGCAACGAATTCACCGACCAGGGCGAAGGACTCTACGCCAGGGCAATGCAGCACGAGTACGACCATATTGAAGGAATCACCATCGTAAATCGTATGGCTCAGACCGCCAGAATCGTGCATCGAAGGCAACTTAAAAAACTCGAAGATCATCGCGAGTAATAAGAGCCCTCTACTCCTCTTGTCCAGGATGAGCAATGAAAATCGTATATCTCGGCAGTGGTGAATTTGGCGTTGAATGCCTGGATGCTCTGAGCATCTCGGAGCATGATTTGCGATTTATCGTTACACAGCCACCCAATCCCGCCGGTCGAGGCAGAAAGCCCCACCCAACGCCGGTAGCCCGCTGGGCGGATATGCATTCGATACCTTTTATCGAGATAGATGATGTAAACACCGCCGAGATCGTCGAAAAGATAGCCGGTCATGAACCGGATCTGATTGTGGTAATTGCGTTCGGCCAAAAGATCGGTAATGAATTGGCTAATCTGCCGCCGAAAGGCTCTATCAATGTCCACTCGTCTTTGCTTCCGAAATACCGCGGAGCCGCACCGATAAACTGGGCGATAATTAACGGCGAAAGCACGACTGGCATCAGCATAATTACATTGTCCGAAAGAATGGACGCCGGCCAAATCCTGGCTCAATCGCAGACCGATATCGCAGCCGATGAAACAGCTGGCCAGTTGCATGACAGGCTGGCGAAAATGGCGGCGCCTCTGCTGCTCAATACAATCGCCCAAATCGCCGACGGCTCAGCAGTTTATATCGAGCAGGACCATGATAAAGCGAGTCTCGCTCCGAAGCTGAGAAAATCTGATGGTTTTCTGGACTTTGCCGAGCCGGCGGAGGTTCTGGTAAGAAAAATCCGCGGCTTTTGGCCTTGGCCCGGCGCTTCGGTCAATTATGTTTCACAGAAAACCGGAAAGTCGATACGAGTTGCTATTGCCGGAGCAGAGGTCGTAGGGGCAACCCTGTGTGGTTGCCCAGGGCGGGCTGAACCAACCCTGATTTCGCCCGGAACGTTCGATGAAAACTTAAACGTCATATGCGGCCAAGATGCCTTGAAGATTGTGCGAATTAAACCGGCAGGCTCGGCGCTGATGGACTTCAAAGATTTCGCAAACGGCCGGCAAACACAAGCTAATGATTCGTTGATCCAGATAGATATGTGAAGGAAGGATCTATCTTTGAGATACAATACTTACCATTACAGAAAAGGTGCTTCATGTGTTGTGTTAAGCTTATTCTTTCTTGGTGTCCTATGCCTTCTTCTGGTGCTTGTGCTGCGGTCTTGTCCGTTTTATGTTCGAGATACCTCTCCACCTGATCTTAGCAATTGTACACGTCTTGAGATTCGGTATCTGCCTTCAACGCTGGGATACTTCTTCGTTGGTCAGGACGTGGATAATCTACTCAGTTCGAGCGAAAAGCAGTATATACAGTCTTTTGAGACTTTTTTGATAACCGATCCAAGGTGCATCGAGGCCTTTTCGCACGATATTAGCCAGGGAACCTTATATAATATCCTACATGGTACGCCGGACGTTGCGAAATCTGTTCATATCGCTTGCTACCATAAAGACAAGCATATTGTGTCCTTCACTGTCTACGTTCATTCTATAGCAACCGATAGCAAGAGTATGTTCAAGTACCCACCAGGCTTGCCAAATCTGGATATAATCGAACCACCGGAGATACAGCCGTTTAAGCTGCGTAGCGATTGTGCATGGAACATAGTAAGACTATATACTGCAGGTCCTTTAGATCGTAGGGATATCAACTCATACCAGGAACCCAATCAATGGTGTGATACCATCATGTGGAACAGAGACAATTCTTCTTACGTCAGCGATGAAGAAATGAGGGACACTTTCAAATGTCCTGCCGCAGGCGAAGGCAAATCCCATTATGCCTTGAATCCAAATTGCAAGCCGGATTCTCCACCGGATACCGTTTTTTTGTTCGAGACCAAAGCCGGCTGGAATCAGCACGGCGGGCCGGAATTGTTTAATTTCGACAACCACGACCCGAAGGGTGGTTGCGTCCTCTTAAACAACCATAAGGTCAAGTTTATTCGCACGAAAGAAGAACTCCAGCAACTTCGATGGAAATAGTGTCGTGTGGCAGCCTCAAGCTCTGCTTGGGGATGGCTAGGAGAGTTGTGGGGATACACAGGTAGAATATGGCTGATCAAAAACTCAAATCCGCACGAGCTATCGCAATTGAGGTACTGAACAAGTGTGACCCGGTAAAAAATTACGCCGGCCCTTTTCTGGACGCAGTGCAGCATGAAATCGACCAAAGGCAGCGAGCGACGGACCTTGTTTTTGGTACGCTGAGAAATCGCAGGGCTATCGATGTGGTAATAGCAACGTTCTCCGGCCGGCCTGTCGAAAGGATTCAGGCCAGGCTGCTCAATATCATTCGCATTGGGACCTACGAGCTGATCTACTGCCCTTCGACCGAGCAGTATGCCATCGTCAATGAGGCGGTCGGCAGCGCCAAAGCCGCAGGTGGTGACAAACAGGCAGGCTTCGTAAATGCCGTCCTGCGGCAGATCACAAGGCACATAAGCAATCGACAGGTTCCGTTAGCTGAAGGCGACGTTGAACGCATGATTCCTCAGAACTCTGTGACCGGCTGTCAGTTCGATACTTCTTTTATGCCGGACCGCCAGATAAATCCCGCCGAATATCTCAGCACCGTTTTTTCGCTGCCCGAATGGCTTGTCGCCGGCTGGCTTGACGAGTACGGCGAAGAATCGACCTTGCGGATTTGCCTCGCATCGAACCGCAGGCCGGGACTCTATATCAGGCCGAATCCGCTCAGAACTACGATTGAAGCTTTGACGGGAAAATTGGCCGACGCTGAGATTGGTTTTGAGATTGCCGGTGATTCGGAAATGATACGAATCAAAAGGCCACGCGATGTGACACAGCTTCCCGGATTTGCGGCTGGCGAGTTTACCGTTCAGGACATCACAGCCTCGAAGCCGGTCAGATTGTTGGATCCGCAACCAGGCTGGACGATTCTCGATCTCTGTGCCGCTCCGGGTACCAAAACGACACAGTTATCCGAAGCGACCGGTGATTCGGCGAAAATTATCGCCACCGACATCGACAACCGTCGGCTCGAAATGGTCAAAGAAAATATCGACAGGCTCGGCATTAACATTGTCAATATTATTCCGTATGAAGAATTCCTCAATTCTCAATTCTCAATTCAAAATTCTAAATTCGATTGCATTCTGCTTGATGTCCCATGCTCGAATACAGGTGTGCTGGCCAGGCGTATCGAGGCTCGATATCGCATTAATCCGGAAACGATTGGCCAGCTGGCCGGGATACAAGGCGAGCTGCTCAGAACCGCTGCGGCGATAGTTAAACCGAGCGGGAAAATCTGCTACAGTACTTGCAGTATTCAAAAGTGCGAGAACAGCGAGCTCGTCGAAGAATTCCTGAAGGAAAACCAAAACTTCACTCTCGAATCAGAGCAGTTAACGCTACCGAAAGCCGAAAGCTTCGACCATGACGGCGGATACGCCGCGATACTTGTGAAAAGCAAAACCTAAAACTAATCCCAATCCGGTCCTTCGGCGTCGATTTCGGCATGGAGTTTAGTGAGAGTCTTCTTCATCGCTTCGAGGCGCTCGGGCCGGCTGTCTGCAAGATTATGCTGCTCGGCAATATCTTCTCGCAGGTTATATAGCTCAAACTTCGTCATTTCATTGTCGGCGAGAATCTTCCAGTCACCCTGTCGCATCGCTACGGTAAAAGGCTTGCTCAACGCGCTATTGTATCGCCAGTACAGCGGTACTTTGCGTTTGAGTTTGCCGCCCTGTAAGATCGGCAGAAAGCTGGTGCCGTCGATTGGCCTTTCAGTGGGTACTTCGACGCCGGCCATCTCGCACAAGCTTGGCAGAATATCCGTCCCGTTAACAGGCTCGTGACATACAGATCCCGGCCTGGTCCTGCCGGGCCAGCGGATAATTCCCGGCACGCGAATCCCTCCTTCGTACATGTGCAGCTTCATCCCTCTCAGCGGCCCCGGCGTCCCGAACGAGCGGTTCGCGCCGCGATAACGGTTCAGCGTTTCCGGGCCGTTGTCGCTGGTGAACATTACGAACGTTTTGTCTCGCAGCTTCATCTCATCCAGCGTTTTCATCAGCCGGCCAAACTCATGATCCATCTGCGTGACATTGCCGTAGTAGATGGCTTTATTCTTGTCTTCGTATATGGCCATGAACTCCTGTGCGGTTGCGATGGGCTCATGAGGAGCGTGAAACCACACAAAAAGGCAGAACGGTTTTGCGCGGTCCCACTTTGTGCCGAGCCATTCGATAGCTTCCTGTACAATCAGTTCCGAAGAGTATCCTTCCAATGGGCCGACGCGCTGGCCGTTACGAACGAAATTCTTCGGATTATGGTGTGATGGGCCGGCATTGTTTTGCGTGGAGAACCAGTGCTCGAAACCGTGGTCGTCCGGCTGGGGCTGCTCGGGCGAATTGAACTTGCCGTTGCAATGCCACTTGCCCGAGTGGCAGGTTGCATAACCACTGTTTCTTAAAAGCGAAGCGACCGTCTGCTCCTTCTTCTTCAGATGCATCGGACTGTTGGCGGGAATCCAGTCATATATACCGCAACGGTAGGGCGTACGGCCGGTGAGCATTCCCGCCCGGGCCGGCGAGCAGACCGGGGCCGCTGCATAACAATCGGTCAGTCTTATGCCCTCTACGGCAAGCTTGTCCAGGTTCGGTGTCTTGATATGCGGATGACCGTAGCAGCTCAGATCCCCGTAACCCAGATCGTCGCATAACACGATTAAAATGTTGGGTCTGCTAACGGAAATCTCCGGCACAGACTGCCCGGAGGGCATCGAACATCCGGATAAAGCCATCGAGGCGGTGCTTAAACCCATCATTTTTAGAAAATCTCGTCGGTTCATTAGATCCATTGTTAGCATCCTTAACATTATTACAGTCCTCTATTGGTTTTGGCGTATTTTAGACAAAATAGGACATACGAGAGAGAAAGTAAAAATAAAAAACCATTCCTTTTGCCCTCCGGACCTGCTATATTCAATGAGTTTAAGGTTTTTGGCTAAAAAGTTGTAGATTTGCCGCTAATCGGCTGCACATTTTGTTGCATTTTTGAGTATTAACCAATTTAGAGAGTCTTTGATGAGCAAATTTCTTGATCAGATAAATAGCCCGGCAGACTTAAAGCGTCTGTCGGTTCCAGAGCTCAAGGAGCTGGCCGACGAGATACGGCAGTTTATACTTGATTCGGTCAGTAAGACCGGCGGACATCTGGCAAGCAATCTGGGCGTTGTGGAATTGACGCTGGCTCTGCACTGCGTCTTCGATTTTAAGAAAGACATGCTTGTTTGGGATGTCGGGCATCAGTGCTATACGCATAAGATCATCACCGGCAGGAAAGACAAATTCTCGCGTCTGAGACACTCCGACGGTATCAGCGGTTTTCCCAATCCGGCCGAAAGCGAGTACGACCAATTCGCCGTGGGGCACGCGGGCACGTCGATCGCCACCGCGATCGGATTGGCCTTGGCCGAGCAGTTAAAAAATTCAAAATTCAAAATTCAAAACTCAAAATTAAACAGCGATACTCCACAGGACGCCTCACGGCCGATCAAAATCGTGGCGATGGTCGGCGATGCCAGCATCGTTAACGGTACATCTTTCGAGGCGCTTAATAATCTCGGGCTGGTCAAGAGGCAACTGCTCATCGTGCTCAACGATAACTCAATGGCGATCGATGCGACAGTAGGGGCTATGGCGAAATACTTCTCCAGGGTCCGGCTGAGTCAGACCTATGATAGTTTGCGTAAGACGACCAGCAATATCCTGGAACACATGCCGGTTATCGGCAAAAGTGTTGAAGAGACACTTGAGAGGATTAAGAAAAGTATCAGGATGGTTCTGCCGGCCAGCCAGATGTTCGAGAGCCTGCGTATTCCGTACTTCGGTCCTGTCGCCGGCCACGATATCGGTTCGCTGATAGAATTGTTCGAGGCGATGGGCGATCTGAATCACCCGGCCATTCTGCACGTTTACACGAGGAAGGGCAAAGGTTTTCGTCCGGCCGAATGGATCCCAAACGCGGAAGATGACGTTTGTGAATCCAATCAGGGCACCAGCAAATTTCATTCGACCGGTCCGTTCAAAATTAACGGAGACAGGGTAGAAAAAGCTCCCGTTCCGAGCGGGAAGAGCTTTACGAGCGCCTTCGGCGAACATCTTACGGAACTTGCCCAGCACGATGAAAAAATTGTCGCTATCACATCGGCGATGTGCGACGGCACGGGGCTAATGGATTTCCGCAAAAAGTTTCCCGACCGTTTCTATGATGTGGGGATTGCTGAAAGCGCAGCCGTGGATGTTGCGGCCGGCATGGCCAGGAACGGATTGAAACCTGTGGTCTGTATTTATTCGACTTTCCTGCAGCGAAGTTTCGACCATATATTTCAGGAAGTGGCCCTGCAGAATCTGCCGGTCATTTTCTGTATCGACAGGGCCGGCTTTGTTGGCTCGGATGGACCGACGCATCACGGATTGATGGACATCGGTTTTTTACGAATGATGCCGAATATGGTGCTGACTGCTCCGGCCAATGATATCGAAATGAAGCTGGCTCTGGAATTTGCTCTGAGCGAAGATAAGCCTGTGATAATCAGGTATCCGAAAGATATTGTTCCGCCGAAGGAGTTTGTCAGGGCCGCATGTACCAAACCGTTCAAATTAGGTAAGAGCGTGACCGTCAAAAGGTCGAAAAATTCAGCCGTTGCGGTTGTCAGTTACGGCAACGTATTGACCGAAGCGTTAAAGGCTGCATCGCTGCTGGCTGAAGAAAAAATCGCGATTGATGTTGTCAATGGTCGGTTTGCCGCCCCCATCGATGAAAAGATTATCTCGCTGCTGGGGCAGGGAAAAAGTATCGTGACGGTGGAGGACCACGCTGTTGCATGCGGCTTCGGCTCGGCCGTGCTCGAATTGGCTGCCGAGAAGGGCTATTCGACAGAATCTATTCGTTTGCTTGGTGCGCCAAGGCGATTTATAGGACATAATTCTCGCGATGTACAACTTATGGAGGCGGGCGCAAATGCCGAAACAATAGCAAAGACGGTAAGGAAAATCTTAAATCTTAAAACTTAAAGGTTAAACCTTAAAACTAAGCGATACCGGCGATGAAATCTCTACCTAAATTGGTGATTTTCGGGGACCTTGAGAAGCGGGGTGTCAGTGAAGCTATTGATGAATTCCTCGGCTTTGCTAAGGGTAAAGCGGAAATCGTGGCAAGTTACGGCATCGAGGACTTAAAACAGACCTGCACGACAGCCTTGCCGCCCGAAGATGCCAAGGTCCTGAAAAAATGCGATTATGCTATTGTTTTCGGCGGCGACGGCAGCATTATCTCGACGGCAAGAAACGTCAGTAAGGCATCTTTGCCTGTGATCGGCGTGAATGTCGGCAAGCTCGGTTTCCTGGCGGAATTCAGCGTGGCTGAGTTGCAAGATTTTTTTCCTCGCTTAAAGAAGGGTACGGCCCCAATAGATAAGCGCATGATGCTGAATTGCAGGGTTTTCAGCGATGGCCGGGGCAAAGACCGGGACGAGAAGTTTTACTCGGCTGCGATTAATGACATTTATATCACTGCCGGACCGCCCTTTAGAATGATCGAACTTAAAATATTGGTGGATGGTCAATCGCTGGCCGGCTGTGTAACTGACGGTTTGATAATTTCCACACCGACCGGTTCTACGGCCTATAATCTTTCTGCGGGGGGACCGATTCTCTCGCCGAAAATCGAGGCCGTGGTGATAACACCGATATGCCCTCACTCGCTGAGCTTCAGACCAATTGTTATAAATGCCGACAGCACAATCGAGGTTTTTGGCGTAAGAGTCAATGATGGGACCACTATCTCTATTGATGGGCAGGTTTCACTGAACCTGACGATTAATGATGTTGTGAGGGTTGAGAGGGAAGATAGTGATTTTTTGATTGTGAGTAATCCGCTTCGTAGTAAATGGGATACTTTAGCTACTAAACTCAGTTGGGCGGAACAGCCGAAGTACAAGCAATATCCGAACGTATAGAAACGTCGGGTTGTTGCAGGTTGCCCGATTGGGTCGTTGTGAGGTATTTGGTATTATGAAGTATCGGATTTTCATGATCGCAGTAGTATTGTCGGCTGTGCTTTGTTGGCCGGCAAGCTGGTCGGTAGAAAATCCGGGGATAGGCAATCCGGTTGGCCCAAGCACAGTACCTCCGAGCACTTACCGCAGTTCTCTGGTAAACACTCCTTCTCCGATAGATACGAGTGGAAATTTGTTAATTACCGGCAATGTGCGTCGCGGCAGGCACTTCCGCGGCGATGTGCCATACCGATCACCTACAAGCTTCGGTTCGAGCCTCGGTTCATCCTCACTTAGTTCTTTTTTAAGAGATACAGCCGGCTCGGAAGATTTTCAGACGCATTCCAACAACTACGGAACTCAGCCTTATTATTCTCCAACCGAAACTGTCACGACTATGATGCCGGGCCGGTCCGAGATTTTCATGCCGGAACGTGCAATGACCAGCGCCCGTGCGCAGCAGAATACCCGCTCCGAGGGAACCGGCGTATTTGGTTCGGAGTCCATGCAGCGGGAACAGACTTTGTTTGCCCAGGGTACTACAGCCGCTGATTCGGGTTTGCAGGGACCTAATACTCAATATGGTCCGTTGGCCCAGTCGCGATTAATGTTGGAAAGCAAATTCCCGACAAGTATGTCACAGAGTCCGCGTAATACGGAGCAACTTACGCTGGCTCAAATCGGCATACGCAGGCAAAGCCAAACGTCGGCGAATGAACTGTTCAAAGAGCAGGTTCAAGACATAAGGGATAGAACGCAGTCCACTGGATGGCCAGGCACGGACTCAACAACGATTCCGAATCTGGAACGCCAGTGGGAAACGAACGAGTCTTCTAAATTCCCGAGTCAAGAGACAAACGTCGAGAATCTAAGACCGCAGTTTGAGATGCAGACGCCCTCGCAAAATCGGGACGGGGATGGAAAACAAACCGCTTTGACCCATCAAGGGATTTCCGCTTTGGAGCAGTCGACGCCCTCGATGGATTCCACATCGCAGAAGAATCTTTTTATGCAAAAGGACACAAACTGGTCCGCCGCGAACAGAGAGTTTCAAACGGGTCAGGGGCAAACTGCCGCCGGTACTCTCGGAACCCTTGAGAGGGCAAGAGGCGATACTTCCGGCCTAACAGGAGCCGGGCAGGATCGCCAGCAAAGCGACGTTCTTGAGCGGGTAAGACAACAGCTCGATGACTTGACGAAGTCACTCGATGCGACTATACAGAGACGTGATGCATATAAGGATATGAGCACTGAGCCGGTCGCAAAACGCGAGCAGACGCCTTCGGGATATCAGCAATACGTGCCTGATTCACGCCAGGCCGCCGGCCGGGAGCGGATTGATTCAAGCGGCACTCTGAACTATTACAAACCGCAGGCAACTGGACTCGGTTTCAACGGAGAAAAGCTTGCCCTGGCAGCAGGGGGGGGGCTTAATCGAACCGATGCCAGCAGGCAGACCGGTTTGGAATTTACAGGAATATCGAACTTTGAAAATCCTCAAAAGAATAGTTCTCCATTGGATGATCTGAATAAACTTTCACAAGCCGACATTTCCGCCGAAGCGAACCGGATTATGGGCCGGCATAAGAGTCTTGATTCTCTATCGGAGTCCAAGTTCAATCAGCACATGCGCGATGCGGAAGAGCATCTGAAGGCGGGCAGTTACTATCGTGCAGCGAGCTGCTTCTCTCTGGCGTCTGTTTATCAGGCGGACAATCCTCTGGCCCTTGCGGGTCGGGGACATGCATTATTTGCCGCCGGTGAATACGTCAGCAGCGCATTGTTTCTCTCCAGGGCTCTGGCGATTAGTCCCGAATATCTGCAGATGAGAGTCGACCTTGTGGCCATGCTTGGTGACGGGAACAAACTCGCCGGCAGGATTGCCGATATTGAGCAATGGCTGGCACGCAGCGGTTCGAGCCAGTTGCAATTCCTACTTGGTTATGTTTATTACCGAACGGGCCAACTGCTCAAGGCGAAACAGGCTATTGATGCCGCCTATGAGAAGACGCCGCAGTCACCGGCTGTGCAGGCAATGAAAATTACTATTGACAATATGACGATGCGGCGGTAACAAGCGCAAACGTCTGAGTGCTATCCCGGAGACAACTCACATATCATACCCGGTGTTATTCCAGTGCCTGGCATCGGCTCCAGGAATCTCGATACGGTTCTTGTGGTAATTCGAACTTAGCGTGAGATATCTTTTTCAAGCTGTGCAAGCACGGTTCTGGCTTTTGAGATCTTGTTGCCTTCCGGGCCGTTCCAGTGAAGCTCGGCATTTTGCTGTATCATCCCTTCGATTTTTTTGCAGGCTAAAAGGACAGTGGCGTGATTTTTATTGCCCATTACCCGGCCGATTTCGGATGAGGACATCTTCGTGTGCTTTCTCGTCAGGTACATGCTGAAATGGCGGGCCAGAGCCACGGTCCTGTTTTTCTTGGAAGAGTGTATACTCGTCGGCGTGATCCCGAAAAAAGTCGCCACGGCTGATTCGATATCCGATACGTGCACAATCGGGTCGCATCTTTCCATGTGTTCGATCAGAACGGCTTTGGCCATTGAAGTTGTGATTTTTTCATTTTTCAGTGCCGTAAACGCAATTAATTTCAGCAGGGCACCTTCCAGCTCCCGAACGTTGGTACGCATATTTTCAGCGATGTATCTTATGACACTCTCGGGAACAAGTTTATTAGCGTTTGCTTTTGTATAAGCGTTTTGCGAACCGCCCCTGTGAATATTATTTGCATATTGTCTGCATATCTGGCAGCGAGTTTCCAGGTCGGGGATGTCAATTTTGACGACCATTCCTGATACGAACCGGTTCACCAGCTTTTCGGACAGTTGGCCGATCATCTTCGGATGTGCATCGGAAGCCAGGACCACCTGCTTACCGGCCAGACTGATAGTATTGAATGTATGCAGAAATTCTTCCTGCATCGAAGGCTTACTGGCCAGAAAATGGATATCGTCTATTACCAACAAATCCGTTTTACGCATACGC
>Ga0265594_1001472_pt1 | contig 18165 bp, 19 predicted proteins | sample saktaG_11_FD_190147 | JGI IMG/M metagenome (GOLD analysis project Ga0265594, IMG submission 190147) | Saline water microbial communities from Sakinaw Lake, British Columbia, Canada - sak_2011_5_24_80m | ecosystem: Environmental > Aquatic > Non-marine Saline and Alkaline > Saline ... | reverse complement strand
TTTGTAAATTAAATTTTGATTATTGCTTAAATCGTCTTATTTTTGAGCAAAATATTAATAAAAGCAGAGGTTTTTAGACAAACTGCCGTTAGTTGATTGATATAATTTTAAGTTGTGAACGGTTGCAATAAAAATTCATAAATTTTTCTGAATAAGTTAACTAATTATTTTTTACATTTGTTTTTTTTTTAATGATTTAATTAATTTAAAATAATATAAAAAGAATGAAACATACAGTATTTACAAAAATTCATAAAGAGTTAGGTGCTAAGATGCAATCTTTTGCCGGTTTTTATATGCCTATACAATATACTACTATTCCTGAAGAACACAGAACAGTAAGAGAAAAACTTGGCGTATTTGATGTCTCACATATGGGCGAAATATGGGTAAAAGGTAATAAAGCATTAAATTTTATACAAAAGGTAACAAGCAATGATGCTTCTGTATTAATTGATGGAAAAGTTCAATATTCTTGCTTTCCTAATGGAAAAGGCGGTATTGTTGATGACTTATTAGTATATAGAATCAATGCTGAAACTTATTTGTTAGTTGTTAATGCTGCAAATATTGATAAAGATTGGAACTGGTGTGCTGAAAATGCCAAAATTATGGGATTGGAAATAGGCAAAGAGCTATATAATGCGTCTGACGAAATTTGCCAACTGGCAATACAAGGTCCTCTTGCTTTAAAAGCAATGCAAAAATTAACACAAACCACAATCACTGATATGGAATATTATACATTTAAAAAAGTTGATTTTGCAGGTGTAAAAGATATTATTTTTTCAACAACAGGATATACAGGTGCAGGTGGATGTGAAATATATGCTGACAATAAAGACGGCTTAAAAATATGGAATGCTGTGTTTGAAGCCGGTAAAGAATTTGGCATCAAACCTGTTGGATTAGGCGCCCGCGATACTTTACGACTTGAAATGGGATATTGTTTATATGGTAATGATATTAATGATACTACTTCACCTATTGAAGCCGGACTGGGATGGATAACTAAATTTGCTGAAGGGAAAAATTTTATTGACAGAGACAAAATGGAAAAACTAAAAGCAGAAGGTGTTACAAAAAGATTAAGGGGCTTTGAAGTGATTGACAAAGGTATTCCCCGCCAGCATTATGAAATATGCAATGAAGACGGAGACAATATAGGAGAAGTTACATCAGGAACTTTTTCACCTATGATGAAAAAAGGAATAGGAATGGGATATATTAAGACAGGATTTAATAAATTTGATGCTGAAATATATATTAAAATCCGTAATAAACTGTTAAAAGCAAAAATTGTTAAAATGCCTATTTATAAAGGATAATTTTGTTTTGTTTAATAATACATTTTTATTTTTTTATCACTGCTAATTGGCTATTTTTTTTTAATAAATATAAAAAATTATTATTTTTGTAAATAATAATTACAAACATATTTTCAACTCCTATAACTTATTAATTATGATGAATAAATCTGAACAAAATAAAAAATATATTTATAATATTGTTAAAATTATTTTATTATTAATAGGAATAATTGGTTTTGATTACTACTTTGATTTTTCCGGTCTTCACATAGGGGGAACAAAAAATGAAAATAAAAACTATTACTACAAAGATTTTATTGCAATTTCCTCAAAAAATGACAGTATAAAAAATATTAGAGACACAATTTATAATAAAAATAATAAATTGATACAAACTCTAAAAGGCAAAAATTTATTATTAAGAAAGAAATTAAAGAAAGCAAATAAAGAGATTGATTCTTTAATACAGATGGGGAAAGATACTAGTCAATTAACAAAAACAGTACAGATATTAGTCAGAGTATCTAAAAAATATGATAATCTAAAGATAAAATATATCCAACAAGTAAAATTCCTTAAAAAAATAATCCATTATAGTGATTCTTTAAAAGAAAGAATTAAAATTATAGAAGACAATCTTGAAGGTAAAATTGATTCGTTGAAAGATATAACGAAGGAATATAAACCTTTAATTGATTCATTAAAAAATGAAGTTGAGATTTATAAAAAAGAGGTTGAGAACTACAAAATACAGAGTCAGCATTTTAATCTGGAAAATGAAATTTACGGATTGGGTGCTAATATACCATATTTCAAGAAATCTAAATCCACTATTCATTTACAAATAAAAATTCCAAATTGTGATAATTTAAAAAATAAGTTGGAAAATCCTAAAATACGACTGTGCATTCTTAATAAAACCACAGGGAAATTTGTTAACTATAAAGGAATGATTAAAATTAAAAATTTAAGTGAAAGCATTGAACATTGTAAACCATACTCTCTTTACCTTTCTGCTGAATGTACGATTGACCTTGAATTTGAGGCGATTAAGAAAATTAAAGGACGACCTAACCTTGAAGAAAAAGGTACAAAATATGCTGTTGATATCTATTTAACTGACCCAAATTTACATGGTAAAATATTGCTCGTAAGGAAAATAGTAAATATGAAAACATTATTCGGAAGATACAAATGAACTTAGCAAATATAACAATAGCAGAGGCGGACTTAATTAGACAACATATTATGAATTTGAAATATTTTGTATTATAAGAATTATTTACGTTTTATTGTTTATTTTTTGAACAAGCAAAAGAATGGAATAAAATATTAGAAATGTATCAAAATCAAAAAGCATCAAATTGATACTATGATTAAAATGGTTAAGAATTAATTTGGAAAATTATTTATTTATGGAAATAATTTATGCTTTTTCAATAACAGATATAATTCAATCTATAGGCATAGGACTTGGTTTTCCTATTGCTATTTGGAGTATTATAAAATTATTTAAAAAAGATAAAGAAAAAGAATCGCAAATAAAATCTTTAAACAATATTTCAAAAAGTCAGAATGATATTATTACTAAAATGATAGAACAAATAAATGAATTATCTAAACAAACCCAACAGTTTGAATATCAAAGTTTTTTACTTAAAGAATCAAACGATTTATTTAAAAACCAAATTAAAATACAGAATGACGCTTTAATTAGTGATAAGAATTATAAAGAGAAGTCCATAGAATTAGAAAAAAAGAAAAGAAAATCAAAAATAAAACCCTTCTTTAGATATATGGGAGGAAGGCGCGGAGCAGGTGCAACTTTTATGGCACCTTTAACTAATTATGGAGAAAGGGCTTATATTATTGGTATTGAAGAAATTAGTACTGAAAATATAAATATTGAACAAAAATGTAAACAAAAATGTACTATTGAAAAAAATCAAATATTTCAACTACAAGGAAATTCAAAAAATAACTATATAGAATATAATGTTCCTTTCGAAATAAATATTATTTTTAAAGATGAAGATGGTAATAAATATAAGCAAAATATTAAACGTCAAGATTTAAAAATGAATGTTGGTATGCCTGAAGAAATTTGATAAAAAGATTGCCTATAATATATATTAAAATTCGTAATAAACTGTTAAAAGCAAAAGTTGTTAAAATGCCTATTTATAAAGGATAATTTGGTTTTATTTAACCGAATTTTGTAAAAAAAAAATAAATAAACAGTCAGCCAGTAGAGACGATTCATGAATCGTCTCTACTGATAGTTATTATAAAATTAAAAAAAAACAATCAATAGCCCGGATGTTTACGTCTGGGATTTGAATAATTGATAATTTATAAATGTTAAACAATATAACTAATAAAAAAACTGTAGAAATTTGTTTCTCTCCAAAATTATTTCCTTATATATTAACTAAAAATAATTATATCATTGTAATAGTTGATATTTTGAGAGCTACAACATCAATATGTGCTGCCTTTGATAATAATGTCCAAGAAATTATTCCTGTTGCAAAACCAGAAAATGCTAAAAAGTATAAAGGAACAGGATATTTAATTGCAGCAGAAAGAGATGGCAAAAAATTGGACTTTGCTGACTTTGGTAACTCGCCTTTTTATTTTAGAAAAAAACAAGTCAGAGGTAAAACCATTGTATATAGCACTACAAATGGGACTAATGCTATTGAGTGTTCAAAACATTATGGAACCATTGTTATTGGCTCGTTTCTAAATATTAAAGCTCTTTCTGACTGGCTTATAAAACAAAATAAAAATGTTGTTATTTTATGTTCTGGATGGAAAGATAAGTTTAATCTTGAGGATTCTGTTTTTGCAGGTGCTCTTGCTGAAGATTTACTTAATAATAAAAATTTTAAGTCGGATTGCGATTCTGTAACTGCTGCATTGGATATATGGCTACTTGCCAAAAACAATCTACTTGAATATATAGAAAAATCTTCACATAGACACAGATTAAAAAAAATGGTGCTTGACGATGTTCTGGAATATTGCTTTACATTAAATTCTACTAATGTTATTCCTATACTCAAAGGAAATGCTTTAATTGATTGCTCAAAAATATAAATCAATTTTTTTTTAAATCATTTTCTAATAATAAAATCACATTTTTTGTGTTGATAAGTCAAGCATAATATAAAAAGGATGACATATCAAAATATTATAATAATAATAATTGCATATTTGTTAGGAGCAATACCTTCATCAGTTTGGATTGGGAAAATATTTTTTAATAAAGATATTCGTAAATATGGCAGCAAAAATGCAGGAGCAACAAATGCAATAAGAGTATTAGGACCAAAAGCAGGTATTCCCGTATTAATAATAGACATTTTTAAAGGATGGCTTGCTGTTAATCTTGTATTTTTTATAAAAAACAATTTTGTTCCTAATACTGATGCTTTTATTGATTTTCAAATTATATTGGCAATATCTGCATTAATTGGACATATATTTCCTGTTTATGTTGGATTTAAAGGAGGAAAAGGAGTTGCAACACTTTTAGGTATTGCTATTGCTTTATATCCTTATGCTATTATTGTTATTATTGGTATATTTATAATAATTTTCATAATAACAAAATATATATCATTAAGTTCTGTAATATCAGCAATAGCATTTCCTTTTATTGTAATATTTATATTTAATTCCAAATCAAATCACTGGTTAATAATTTTTTCAATAGCAACTGCTGTATTTGTTTTAATAACACACAGAAAAAATATAAGACGATTAGTAAAAGGTGAAGAAACTAAATTCAAATTCAAAAAAGAAATCTGAACGTTTAGAGAATAAAAAAAAATGTTACTATTCAGGTATCTGTTTTAGATAAATTTATTATTAATATTTAAAATTTAAATAAAATGAAAAAAAAATTACTATTAGAATTAATTGTATTTGTATTAGTATTTATTTCTGTAAATACTAATGGTCAAACTTTTAATGGAAAAAAAGCAAGTTTGGATAAAGAAGGAAGTATTAAAATTGAAAATATTTTATTGCCTGTAAGTAATAAAGAGATGACTAATTCTTATGAGATGCTTCCGGGTTTTCCAATTGGGGAGCCTGCGGATCCGTCATTTAAAAATTTTAGAGGAGCTGCAATTGCAGACATAGATGGAGATAGTGCACAAGAAATTATATTTGGTGCTTATAATAAACTTTTTGCTGTTAAAGGAAATGGTGAAATATTGTGGTCAAAAGAAGTTAGTGGAACTATTATTTATCCTCCAAGTATTGCTGATATGAATCAGGATGGTAATTTAGAGATTGTTGTAAATACCGGAGGCATGCCTTATGCGGGAAGAGTTTATTTATTAGATAGTCAGGGAAATGATTTAGCAGGATGGCCAAAAAATTTTAACGAACACTGGATGTTTAATGCGCCTGCAATATCTGATATTGATAATGATGGCTTTATGGAAATAGTAACATGCGAAAGAGTAACATCAACTTCAAATTTTTTGCATGTAATTAAAATTGATGGAAATCCTTTAAATGATAACTGGCCTGTTGAATTTCCTGGACCATTAGCATTTACTCCTTCTATAGGTGATATAGATGCAAATGGTACTATTGATATAGTATGTAGTATTTCCGCTGCATTGTATGCAATAAGTATAGACGGTAATGTCATGAATGGTTTCCCTTTGGCTGATACGAACAAAAAGCTTTCATATCAGTCGCCAATACTGGCAGATATTGACGGAGATGAAAAATTAGATATTATAGGTAGCCGTCATGGTGATTCGTCTGACTATTATGTTGTAAAATCAAATGGTACATATATGAATGGCTGGCCAATAGTATCAGAAGGTTGGAGATATTCTCCTCCAACAGTTGTTGATTCTGACAATGATGGTAAATATGAAATTTATGTTGGTCATCCAAATGTGGATTATGATGGCATACCACTAAATGTAATTTATGGGTTTACTCCACAAGGCACATCATTACCAGGATTTCCCATTAAAAAATATGGAGGTTGTGAAGGTGTTATCTCAGTGGCAGATATAAATAATGATGGGATAATGGATATTATTTTTACAAGTAATATAGCAGATAGCCTTTATAATGGATATATTCATGCTTATTCATTGGATGGAAGTGGAGAATTATCAGGTTTTCCATTACGTACTCGTGGATTAACTTTTTTAAGTTCAGCATTGCTTGGAGATATAAATAATGATGGAATGCTTGACCTATCAACTCTGTCATATACGCAATTTACAGATAACGATTCAATATTTTTAAGTGCATATAATTTAGGCGTACCATTTGATAAAAGCAAAATTTTATTTAACGGATATAAAGGTAATAATTTAAGAAATGGACTTCTAAAAGATTTTAACTTAGGAATATCGCAAATAGATAAAACAGAAAATAAAACATTACAAATATATCCCAATCCTGTAACAAATAACAGTATTGTTATATTTAATCTTTCTGAAAGTTCAGATGTAAAACTCTCTGTTTATAATATTAACGGGCAATTGGTGAGCTTACTTATAGATAAAAATATGGATATAGGAATTTATCAGTTTAATTGGTCAGTAACAGATAATTCAGGTAAAAAACTTGATGCCGGAATATATTTGATGAAATTACAAACAAATAATAGTATAAAAATTTTAAAAATAATTGTTGATTAGATTTTATCATAGAAAATTAGTAACCATTCACACCTTATTTTTTGTAAACAATATTTTGTGGTATATTATATTGTTAAGAATTTCTAATTGCTCTAATTGACCTAATTAACCTAATCAAATCCCAATATCCAATTTCTAATGTAAAGTTTTGGCATTGAGCATTATTTGGTTTATTTGTCATTGTGTATTGGTAATTTTTTAGGTTAATTAGAAATTAGGTCAATTTAATTTCAATCATTTAAGCCGTTAGTTGATGGATATAATTTTTAGTTGTGAACGGTTACGAAAATTATTTACTCTTTTTTTTTATGATAAGTTTAATCTGCCTAGTTACAAAAAAACATATAAGTTCTTTTAATTCAATAAAATATTATACTTTTGCAAAATGTTAAAAAAATCTATTGTCTGGATATTATTAATAATTCTTTTTTCTGCTTGTAGTAGCAAATATCAAAAGCTATTAAAAAGCACAGATAATACTGATAAGTATGAAAAATCAATTAAATATTATGAAGACGGAGATTATTACAGAGCATTACAGCTATTTGACCAATTAATGCCTGTTTACAGAGGCACTGAAAAAGCCAAAAAAATTTATTATTATTATGCTTATAGTTACTATGGTGAAGGTAATTATATGCTTGCAAGTTATCATTTTAGAAATTATGCTTTAACTTTTCCTAAAAGCGATAAAACCGAAGAATGTCTCTTTATGAGTGCTTATTGTGTTTACCTTGATTCGCCTGATTATAATTTAGACCAGACAGACACATATCAGGCAGTAAAACAATTACAACTATTTATAGATAAATACCCTAAAAGTAAACGTATTCCTGAATGTAATGATTTGATTGACAAATTAAGATTAAAACTTGAGACAAAAAATTATCAAATAGCAAAATTGTATTTTAAAACAGAAAACTATAAAGCTGCTATATATTCATTTAACAATTTATTAAAAGATTTTCCTGATACTAAAAATAAAGAAAAAGGTCTTTTTTACATCTTAAAAGCAAATTATCTGTATGCTTCTAACAGTATTGAATCAAAAAGGCAAGAAAGATATAATAGCACAGTTAAAGCATATAATACTTTTATATCTGTATTCCCTATAAGCTCTTTTAAAAAAGAAGCAGAATCTATTTATAATAACTCTTTAAAAGAAATTAATAAATTTAAAACTCATAACTCATAAAAAATATATGGACTATAAAAAGATTAAAATTGAAAGTAGTGTAACAACACGAAAAATAAAAGAATTTGAAAAAGATACAAAAAATATCTATGAATCTGTTGCTATAATATCAAAAAGATCAAATCAAATAGCAGAAGAAATGAAAAAAGAATTAGATGATAAACTCAATGAATTTGCTACAACAGATGACAGTATTAGCGAAATATTTGAAAATAAAGAACAAATAGAAATTGCTAAATATTATGAACGTTTACCAAAACCTACTTTGATTGCTATACACGAATTTTTAGATGATAAAGTATATTACAGAAATCCATCAAAAGAAGAAGCAAAGTAAAATATAAAAACTCTATGATGTAAATCCAACGGATTAAACAGATGGAATGGTTAAATTGTTAAATGCAAGTATTTTTTATTAAAAAAAAATGAATCAAGATTTGGCACAAATAGTTACTTATTATGCTACAAGATCGCATAAAGAATTAAATGAATTGTTATTAGACAAATCAAAAAACAATTTAATTTCAGTTTTAATTGATTTACTCACGACTTATATAAATGATAAAAACTCCTCTACTTTACGAGAATTTATTACAGTATCTCTTTCTGGCTATAACCATTTAGAAGGGAAAATCGGTTACAATGGATATAAACAAACTAGTATCTCAAAAGGGAAAACTATAAAATGTGAAGCCAAACCTAAAAATTACGACACAGAGCAGTTGAAAAAATATAAGCAAGGAAAAAGAAAATCTATTCCATCAAAATTAAACGGAAATGGCAATTTTACAGATTATACTTTTGGAAGATTAGAAAGAGATATTAAAGAAAATCCAAATATGTTGATTAGCGGTTTTGTTGATGGTAAACTAATCTATATTTTAGAATTTCCTTTTAACAATAAACCTTTTGTTTATAAATTAAGACAACAATTAAATAAAAGATTCATAAAAGGAGATATTTCAGGACAATACTTAAGAAGTGCTTATTTTAATTATTCAAATTTTGTAGAAACAAATAATTTAAGAATTGTTTATTTATTAAAAAAGGGTGAATTAGATAATTATAAAGATTACATAAATAAAAAATTCTTTGAAATTTTATTAAATTCAGCATCATAATGAATAATAATATAATAAATAAGGTTATTCAAGGGGATACTTTAACAGAAATAAAAAAAATAGAGAACAATATAATAGATTTAAGTATTACCTCACCACCATATAATAAACAAGAAAAGCATAAGGGCTGGTTAGTAAAAAATGTAAAATACGATTCAATAAGAGATATTAAAACCGAAGAAGATTATCAAGACAATCAAATTGAAGTTCTGAATGAAATATTCAGGGTAACAAAAGATGGAGGTGCTTTTTTTTATAATCATAAAATTCGTTGGGAAAAAGGCAGAATGATACATCCGATGGAGTGGTTACAAAAAACAAAATGGACTATACGTCAAGAGATTATATGGAATAGAATGATAGCAGCAAATATACGAGGTTGGAGATTTTGGCAAGTTGAAGAAAGAATTTATTGGTTATACAAGCCTATTAATAATAATAAAATAGGAAAAGAATTAGAATCTAAGCATGCTCTATTAACATCTATTTGGCGATTCCCACCTGAAAGGAATAATGAACATCCTGCACCTTTTCCTCTCATTTTACCAACAAGAATAATAACCTCAATATTAAATAATATAGATGGAATTATATTAGATCCATACTGTGGTAGCGGAACAACGCTTGTCGCAGCTAAATTGTTAGATAAAAATTTTATAGGAATTGATATTTCTGAAGAATACATAAGTGCATCTAAATATAGAATTGAAAATGCAATATTAGAAAAAAATATAATTGATGAAGAACTACAAAAACATATTGTAAATAAAACTTTTAAAGAACGAAAAAAAAATGGTGAAAATACAGGTAAATTTAAAAATAATAGAAATAAATTATTCATAGAATATAATAATCAAGAAAAAAAAATAAAACAATTTAAAATGTTTGAATAATAACAAGTAAAATTAGAAAAATATAAAATGTCAACATAATATAATTCTATTATATTTGTCATGTATAAGGCGGATATATCTATTAAAAAAGTATTTTCTTAATTTAAAAACCTCAAACCTTATAAATGTTAAAAAACAAAAAAATTATACTTGGCATCACAGCTAGCATTGCTGCATATAAAATACCTTATCTTGTCCGTTTACTTATTAAAAAAGGTGCTGATGTTCAGGTTATAATGACAAATAATGCTAAAAATCTTGTCAGTGACCATACTCTTGCTACACTATCAAAAAGACCTGTTTTATGCGATTTTTTTAGTCATAATAATAATGGCACACGAAATAGCCATGTAGATATGGGAAACTGGGCTGATATGATGATTATTGCTCCTCTTTCTGCTAACACATTAGGGAAAATGGCTAATGGAATCACTGATAATTTATTATTAGCTACTTATCTTGCTGCTGATTGTCCTGTATATATTGCTCCTGCTATGAATAAAAATATGTATAATCATCCATCCACACAAAAAAATATAAAAACATTGCAATCTTTTGGAAATATTCTTATATCTCCACAAAAAGGAGAACTGGCAAATGGTTTATCCGGTATAGGACGAATGGAAGAACCTGAAAATATTGTAAAATTTATTGCTAATGACCTTAAAAGAAAAACAGTTTAAAAATAAAAATGTTCTGATATCTGCGGGTCCAACTTATGAAAACATAGACCCTGTCCGTTTTATTGGCAATTATTCAACAGGACTTATGGGATTTTCAATAGCAGAAGAATTAGCCGGCAGAGGCGCTTATGTAAAACTAATATCAGGACCTGTTAATCTGAAAATAAACCACCCAAATATTGACAGAATAGATGTAATATCTTCTGAAGATATGTATGATGCATGTATTAAAAACTTCCTTAATTCAGATATTACTATAATGGCGGCTGCTGTCGCAGATTATACATTAGAAAAAACAGAAAAAAATAAAATAAAAAAACACAAATCCAACATTACTTTAACTTTAAAACCAACAAAAGATATTTTATCAGAATTAGGTAAAAATAAAAAGAAAAATCAAATATTGATTGGCTTTGCTCTAGAAACAAACAATGAAATTGAAAATGCCAAAACAAAATTAAAAAATAAAAATCTGGACTTTATCGTTCTTAATTCTTTAAAAGATAAAAACGCCGGATTTAAACATAAAACCAATAAGATAACTATAATTGATAAATACGGAGATATAAATCATTACGTCTTAAAGCCCAAAACAGAAGTGGCAAAAGATATTGCTGATAAAATAGTTGAAATATTATAAAAATTAATCAGTAAAGATGTCTATTATCTGTATATAATAATTTCATTTTATATAAGTTTATAATATTGTGTATCTGTTAAAATTTCAAGTTCAATATTTAAACTTAAAACTAATTTTTTAATATTTTATACATAATTATATGCGTAAACTTTTTATTATATTACTAACATTATTGTCAATTCAAACCTATGCTCAGGAATTGAAATGTAATGTTCAAGTTACTACTCCACAGATTCAAAGCAGTGACAAAAAAATATATGAGACACTTAGAACTTCTATACGTGAATTTATGAATGAAAAAAAATGGACAAATTATAAATTTGCCATTGAAGAAAAAATTGAATGTAGCATCTTAATTAATATCTCTGAAAGAATCTCTACCCAACAATTTAAAGCTACTATTCAGATTCAGTCAAGAAGACCTGTGTTCAACAGCTCATATAACTCTGTTATGTTCAATTTTATTGACAAAGATTTTACTTTTCAATATGAAGAAAACCAACCATTAAAATTTATCGAATCATCTTATACTTCAAATCTGGCATCTGTCCTTGCTTACTATACTTATATAGTTATTGGTCTTGACTTTGACTCTTTTTCTTTGTATGGAGGAACCACTTTTTATGAAAAAGCACAAACTATAGTAAACAATGCACAAAGTTCACCGGATAAAGGATGGAAAGCTTTTGAAAATAAAAAAAACAGATACTGGCTCGTGGAAAATCTTCTCAATCAGTCATATAACAGTGTAAGGAATTGCATTTATCTGTATCATAGAAAAGGATTAGATGTTATGACCAATAATCAACCTAATGCCAGAGGCGAAATAATAAAAGGATTAGAATTGTTCCAAAAAGTTAACAGAGAAAAACCGGGACTATTTATAAAACAAATATTCTTTACTGCAAAGACAGATGAATTAGTAAATATATTCTCAGAATCTTCACCAATGGAAAAAACAAAAGTTGTAAAAATCCTTAAAGAACTTGACCCTTCAAACTCTGGAAAATATAATAAAATAAATAAAGAATAGAAGTAACCGTTCACATGATTTTAAATCCCGTAGAATTATTATACAACGGGATAAATAGTTAGTTTTAAATTTTCAATGTTTTTTGTTTTTAGAGCTTTCTTCTTTGTATTTTTCCAATAAACGAATTTAAAAGTATTAGTAACTAAACACAATCACAAGCCCCAAGCACAACAGACAAAAACTTTTTAATTAACATTGTGAACAGTTAAGGATAAAAGGACTATTCATAAGTTCAATGTCAATGCTGTTGCTATTAATGATAATGAAATAACTGGAAAGGATGATACAAATTTATAAATAAAATGAATAACAAAATTAAAATTGGAATTATTATTTGCGACCGTTATCGTAATTGTGCAGGAGGCAAGTGTTTTCGTGCTATTCAAAAAAGAGAGGGTGCTTTTGATATTTATAGTAAAAATGATGAAATAGAACTTGTCGGATATACAACATGCGGAGGTTGTCCCGGTGGAAATATTGAGTATTCACCTGAAGAAATGATAAAAAATGGAGTACAGATAATTCATCTTGCAACGGGTTTTATTGTAGGTTATCCGCCATGTCCGTATATAGAACATTTTTGTAAATTTATTAAAGAAAAATATAGATTAAAAGTCGTTGTCGGCACACATCCTATTCCACAAAAATATTATAAAACTCATATAAAAATAGGTACTTGGAATAGTCCGAAATGGAAGGAATTTATTAAGCCGATACTGACAAATAAAAAAATAAGGTTGTCTTATGATTGATTAATTTCAGATTTCCTGACCCAGCAGAAAAACCGACTGGCATCTAAAAAAAAACAGACAAAAATCTTGATGCGAATGAATTAATAGAAGTAACCTTAATATTATAATATATGCACAGCGTCAGAGATAGCAGAAATCAAATTTATATTTTTTTCAACAGCACTTCCAACAACAATGATATCGGCTCCTGCTTTGCAAGTCCTGACAGCTATATCAGGAGTTCTTATGCCTCCTCCTATAATTAAAGGGACTGATATATTTTGCTTTACGTTATAAATCATTGATTCTTTAATGGATTTATCTGCTCCACTACCTCCATCCATATAAATAAGTTTTAGTCCTAACATCTCACCTGCCATTGCTGTGCATAAAGCAATATCTTCTTTGTCAGCAGGAATAGGTATTGAATTACTCATATAAGAAACAGAAGTTGACTTTCCACTATCAATAAGCATATAACCGGTAGGAATAATCTCTAACAAAGATTTTTTGAGATAAGGAGCAGCAATAACATGCTTGCCAATAAGCATCTCTGCATTCCTGCCCGAAATTAAAGAAAGAAAAAGTATAGCATCTGCCTTATCACTAATTTGCATCGTATTACCGGGAAATAATACTACAGGAATTGAACAGTTATTTTTAATGATTTTTATACAAACTTCTAAATTATTATTAGTTAATAAACTGCCACCAACAAAAATATAATCAACAAAAGAATTTTGAGCAACTGTAACTATTTCTGTAAGATTCTCTGAATTTACTTTATCAGGGTCAATTAATACTGCAAATTTTTTAGATGTTTTGTTTATAAAAGATGAATATATTTTCATTTTTTAAATTTTTTTATTTAACTGATGTTTCGCAGTTACGGGAAAACCGTTGTTAAGGGGATTTGATTATCCACCAAAAACGAACAAAAATAAGAAATAATTTTAAATGTCATCCTGTTTTTATAAAATAACCGCAAATTATATAGTTAAAAATATTTTATAATATTGCCAAAACTTGTCAGGATTTTGACTGATTGTTATATTTATTCAATAATAATAAAAATATTGATATGATTGATGATGAAAAGTTGTTGTTGTTAAAAACGTGGTTTGATAATTATGTTAATAAATTTCATTCTGCAAATCCTGAATATCAAAAGAATATATACTTAAAGGCAGAGCATACAAAACTTGTATGCAAAGAGATATTAAATATTGGTAAGAGTTTAAATTTAACAAAACAAGACCTTTATTTAGCAAAAATAATGGCACTTTTTCATGATATAGGACGTTTTGAACAATATGCTCGTTATAATACGTTTTCTGATGCCAAATCTGAAAATCATGCTTTACTGGGTGTCAAAATATTAAAAAAGACAGGTGTTTTAAATCAGTTTATTAAAGATGATGCAGTTTGTGATTTGATAATAAAAGTTATATCTTATCATAATCAAGCATATCTTTCTGAAAAAGAGACAGATAAATGCTTGTTTTTTTCCAAATTATTACGCGATGCTGATAAACTGGATATATGGAGAGTGGTAATTGAGTATTATTATAGAAAAGACAGAACAAAAAATAAAGCTGTTGAACTTGATTTGCCTGATATTCCTGATATATCTGATAAAGTTTGTGATGCTCTGTTAGCAGAAAAGATTGCAAAAACAGATGATATTAAAACTTTAAATGACTTTAAATTATTACAAATGGGATGGGTTTATGATGTTAACTTTACAAAGACATTTCAAATTATTAAACAAAGACATTATATTGAAAAAATCTTTAAAACAGTTCCTCAGACAGAAAAAATGTTAAACATATATTCTAAAATTCATTCTTACCTTGACAGGAAAACTATTTTTCAGTAAGCCCTGTTTAATGTATAAATAATATTATTCTATTAATAATTTTCTTGTCACATATAGTACGAACAATATATGAACCAGCAGGCATTATATTACCATGCGAATCCTTTCCATCCCATTCGTAAGTATAAACTAAATTCTTTTTTTTGCTATTGCATTTAAGTTTTTTAATTGGTTTTCCTTCTGTATTAAAAATCCATACATCATGTTGAATATTACTATTTTTTAAGCTAATACTAATAGTTATATTTGAACTAAACGGATTCGGATATGCAGTTAAAGGTTCTTCATTAACATTGTCTTCAGGTTCAACAGCAAGTAACATTTTATTTGATTGATTATAATATATTTCATATTCAGAACCATTATTCTCCATCCAGATATAATCAACTAAAGCCATTCTAAATTGCTTATAGGCAATACTTGGATAAATTGGGCTGTCAGTTATGCTATCAATAATATCTAAATTTACATACGAAAAAACAGAAGAATAAAAGGCCTGAAATAAAATACCATTTTGTATATATAAAAAACCAAAACCAAAAGAAGGCAAAACTGCATCATCAATATATATATTAGAAACAGGCGTATTAACAACAATTGAGCTTACAGAATCCTCCTGTATATAATCGGTTGATAATGAAGATGTATCACAATACTCTATCAAAACGGCATTTTTATCTGAATCCAAATACAATAATTTAGGTTGTGAATAATTATATTCATCCTCAAATGGATATGGATGAAAGCCAACAGAAATACAAGGATAAGAACCTGTATAATTATCAAAAATATTCCAATTTTCACCATTGTCTTTTGAATAGAGAAAATGAATCTTATTTGTGGTTTCCAGAGAATAAGCTACAAATATATCATTATCAGCATACTGTAAATTAGTTGCAATCGTTACATCTGAAATAATTGTATCAGTATATAAAACTTTGACATCTCCGATTGTATCTCCGGTAATATTCAAATATTTGACTTTATCATTATTAGTATTTTTTTCTATCCATACGATATGTACTGTTGAAGCAGAATCCAAATCAACTACAGGAATTATATTTACATTGTTACTGTCACTAATTACAATTGGTGTTGACCAATTTCCAACAGTAGATTTACTTGCATACATAATACTACTTAAACTGTCATTTGATTCATAAACTAAATGAAGTTTATTGTCAATACTGATAGCGATAGATGGATTTTTTCCATTGAACAATTTAACAGGAGATTCCCAAATATTTTCAATTTTTTTGTAAGTAATCCAATTGATAATATTAGTATCATTTGATATATCCTGATAAACTATATAAACATTTTCATTACTTCCTCTTACTATCTTCCTTTGATTATGATTTGCAGTAGCAGTACTACATTGACTAGTAGCTATAATAGTTTGACAAATAGCTTGAAATTGCAAAAAAACTATCGTGATGATTAATAATATTCCAGATTTCATACGTATAACTATTAATTATAAAATTTTGTTTATATTTCATATCCTGACTTATCAAGATTTATTTTTTTACAAAGGTAAAAAAAATATTTAATAATTTTCTCAGATTGTGTATCTGACAATTAACTGTTTACAAGAAAACCCATACCTTTTTCTTTATATATCTGTATAAAATTATCTATTGTTCTGTCATAAGTTGCCTCATCATTATCAGGAAAATAACATGCCGGCATTTCGCCTCTTTTACGGTGATATTGTATGCATTCGCAACATATTCCTTTTTTTGAGCAGGAATAAGTGCAATTGCAGTTTTTTTTATTCGTTTCAAAAGTACAAGTTTTCATTTTTTTATTTAAATTAAAATTATATAATTATATTTACTAATCAAAATATTTTTGTATAATATTAACTAATTCATTGTATATGTTGCTGTTAGAAGCAATGATTTCTTTTCCAAACAAGTAATTGTTTTTTCCATTAAAATCGCATACTTTTCCGCGGGCTTGCTTAACAATAAAGCTACCGGCTGCTACATCCCAAGGTCTTAATCCATATTCATAAAATCCTTCAAATCTTCCACAGGCAACATAACATAAATCAACAGCTGCCGAGCCCAAACGTCTTATTCCGTGTGTATTTTTTATAGTATATTTCAATAATTCCATATATTGTTCAAGTTTACTATAATCATAATAAGGAAAACCTGTCGCTAATAGAGAGTCAGACAATTTTTTCCTTTCAGATACTTTTATCTTTGAACCATTTAAAAAGCTATCACTATCTTTCCATGCATAAAAACATTCATGTAAATTTATTTCATAAACAACGCCCATAATTATTTCATCATCTTGCATCAGAGCAATGCTGATAGAATAGCAAGGTTGTGAATGAATAAAGTTTGTTGTCCCGTCAAGAGGGTCTATTATCCAGTTTAAATGTTTGCTTTTTTTTGAAACAGTATTCTCTTCTGCAATATATCCTGCTTTAGGAAGTATTTTTGAAAGCTCTTTAACAATTTTTTCTTCTGATGTTTTATCAACATAAGTAACAAAATCGTGTATGCCTTTTGTCTCTATGTCATCATTATTTATTTTATTAACCTGATCATAAATAAAATCTCCTACATCACGACTTATGTTGCAAACCTGCTCACAAATTAGTTGTAAATCCATAATTTTTTTTTAAATTATTTGTCAATATAAACTTAGAATTCTTAAATTTTCATAAAATTTCTTGTTAAAATTACACCCTTTATTATTGTAATAATTTTAAATCATCAAATTTTTAAAAAAATTTAACTATTTTTCTCTAATTTTAGATTTCTTAAAGTTCAATAAAAAACATATTATTTTTAAACATTTTTTTTATCAATAACGAAAAATCCCGAAAGGGATTTAATTTTAATAACCACAGGTGCAACCTATGGTATTTAACTAATCATATTAACATCAATCCTGAAAGGATTGAATAGAAAAATAATTATTATGTTAGTTTTATTCAACCCTTTCAGGGTTGTAACATAATTTATTATTTC
>Ga0265594_1001471_pt1 | contig 18166 bp, 17 predicted proteins | sample saktaG_11_FD_190147 | JGI IMG/M metagenome (GOLD analysis project Ga0265594, IMG submission 190147) | Saline water microbial communities from Sakinaw Lake, British Columbia, Canada - sak_2011_5_24_80m | ecosystem: Environmental > Aquatic > Non-marine Saline and Alkaline > Saline ... | reverse complement strand
GAGAGAACGGGATTAGATACCCCGGTATTCCACGCCGTAAACGATGGATGCTGGACATTGGAAGTGTCGACCCTTTCAGTGTCGTATAAAAAAGCTAACGCGTTAAGCATCCCGCCTGGGAAGTACGGCCGCAAGGCTAAAACTCAAAGGAATAGACGGGAGCCCGCACAAGCGGTGGATCATGTGGTTTAATTCGACAACAAACGAAGAACCTCACCAGGGTTTGACATGCTAGGCTTAAGCTAACCGAAAGGTTGGCTGACCGTAAAATCGGATCTTAGCACAGGTGCTGCATGGTTGTCGTCAGCTCGTGCTGTGAAGTGTACCGTTAAGTCGGGAAACGAGCGCAACCCCTACTCTTAGTTGCTACCCCTCACTTGGGTCTGTAAATATATTTATACTTATATGTATTAAGTAAGTTATTTATTGGTCCAAGTGAGGGGGCACTCTAAGAGGACTGCCAGTGATGAACTGGAGGAAGGTGGGGATGACGTCAAATCAGCATGGCCCTTATGCCCTGGGCAACACACATGATACAATGGCCGGTACAAAGGGTCGCAAAGCCGCAAGGCGAAGCTAATCCCATTAAAGCCGGTCTCAGTTCGGATTGGGGTCTGAAACTCGACCTCATGAAGCTGGAATCGCTAGTAACCGTATATCAGCTATGGTACGGTGAATACGTTCTCGGGCTTTGTACTCACTGCCCGTCACGCCAACGAAGCCGGTAATACCCGAAAGTCCGTGTTTGCGGAAATAAGGTAGGATTGGTAACAGGGGCGAAGTCGTCGGTACAAACTGTACATTGCGACCTTAAGGAGTAATCCTTAAGAAAAATCCAACTATAACGGTGAATCCTTACTCTTTATTTTCAATTATTTTTGTGTTAAAATAGAGGAATGAAGGCAACACCGTGGGAAGTCAAAAGAAAATCTCCAATTACGAATTCAAAAGTAATTCAAGAGTTTCGGAGCAATCTTTCAATTACTGCTTTTCAAGAACAAGTTTTAATTGGAACGATTTTAGGAGATGCTTGTCTAACTCCGAATGCTTGGGGAAAAAATTATCGACTTCAGATAGAACATGGTAAAAAGCAAAAAGAATATGTTTTTTGGAAGTATAGAATTTTCAAGAATTGGACATTGTCAGAACCAAAATTTATTACAAGAACTAATTCTTGGAAATTTCGTACGATAAGTCATCCTAAATTTACTAAATGGTATAACACATTCTATAAAGATCGCCGAAAGATATTACCAAAGAATATCGATAAACTCTTGATACATTCATTAACACTGGCTGTATGGTTTATGGATGATGGCACCAGGATGAGAAATGATGCTTACACTCTTAATACTCAGAATTTTTCAACAGAAGAGAATATGCGACTACAGGAATGTTTATATCAAAATTTTGGAATTAATACATCACTTCACAAGGATAAATGTAATCACAGAATATATATCCCCGAAAATTCAGCAGGAGGATTTACGAAGTTAATAGATGGATTTACCTTGCCATCAATGAAATATAAACTTCTTTTGACCCCGTAGAGACTTAAGGTTTTAAACCTTTGATAGTAGAGCTCCTAATTTATTAGGGGATTAAACTACTATCATATGTTGGCCCCTCTCTTTTTCGTACTTACACAGAAAGAAGAGGGTGAAGGTATAGTCCGTGCCCATGGAAACATAGGGAATAACATGAACAAGGCATCCGTAGCGGAAGCTGTGGATGGATCACCTCATTTAGAGGAACCAACCCTTGCTCTTATTGAGCAAGAGGTAGGGTCGACTCCATTTAAGTTTTTACGAATTTAGATGGAAAGGGTTGATTCTCTGTCTTTGATAAGTTCTTTTTTTGATTATTTATTTAAATAAAAAAATTCCAGCTGATTCAAGCTGGAATTTTTATTTTTTTTGTGATTATTGATTACTTCTCTTCTTCTACTAAGAAGAAGTAATCATTCCCGCCACCCTTTCCCTGCGAGTACTGAATGTTTATCAACTTCACTCTTGTCCCTTTTGGGATTTCTTTATACGGAATGACCATTGCGGAGAAGATGTCTCCGCTAATATTTTCTTTTACAATGATTATTCCCATCCGTAAACCTTCTCCCACTTTTTTTACGTCATTAACGGTGGTGAAACCGTCAAGGTAGATACAGGCGACCGGACGGTGTTGGAGATAGGTCAGTTTTTTAGTCTCCGAACATCCAAGAATAATGAGTCCAATCAAAAGAACGAATGCAATCTTTTTCATTTTTTTCCCTCCTTTAATTTAAGTTGTAATGAATATATTTAATTGTCTTTATTAAACCATATTTTATGTTTTTTGTCAATCCCGTTAGAAAATTTCTTTATTTTCAAGCGAGCGAGCGAAAAGCAAAAACGAAATTTTTGCTTTTCCGAGCGAGTGCAGAAAACACACCCTTTAGGGTTTATTTTATTTCAATTTGTATTTCTTCTCCAATGAAAGTTTGATCGCTCGTATCAATTATTTCAGCCCATAGCTTATAATTTCCTTTATCAGCCATGTTCCAGGTTATGGTGATATGTCCGCCCGCTTCGGGGTCAAAAATAGTGCCAAGCAGAGAAGTTTGCGATGATGTCAGGCTTTGAACAAAAAATCTGACCATTTTTATTTTTAAAGCCGGAGCCAGAATATCCAGATTTAAAGGAAAATCTTTTTGCAAGACAGAATCATTGTTTTTTATGTTTAGCCAGGTGATTTTTCGGTCAAATGTCTTGTTTGTAATAATCCAAATTTCTTGGCTTTTACCATTATCAATGTCGTCAAAAACAGAAACTTTAATTTTATGTTCGCCCGATTTAATTCCGGCAAAGTTAATGGAACATTGATATGTCAGATTGGGACTGGTTGTTTTGACGGAAACGGAATCCGCGGGAAGGCCGTCAACATAACAAATTATTTTACTAATTCCCCGGGGAGCCGATGCAGTTAACTCAACCGGCAGGACCTGCTCGTCAACAAGAGCGCCTTTTTCCGGAGAAACAATATTTAAACTTGGCTGATTGGCCGGGATGTGCAGATCATCATACTCGGTTGGGGGAATTTCTCCGGTGAATTCACTGCTTCCCTCCCGTTTTATTTTTTCAAGCCAGTTTTTTATTCCTTGTTGCCAACGGTCATATTGCGGATCAAGGCTCGGATTTTCCGGAGCGGGTCCCTGGGGATTGTCTTTATCCACGTAATGAAGAATGGAATAATATTTTTTAAACGTTTTTTTAGTCCTTTGAGAAACAGGGGTTAGCTCAGTGGCTAGTTTTCCCGAGGTTTTGTCAATTTCCAGAATAATTTCGCCCGGCATTTCTCCTTTAAGAATGGGTTTGTCTGTGATAATCGGTTCAGGCGGAGTGAATTTTTTTGCCGGAGTGTTATTTAAAGCTTTGGACATAAATTCCTGCCAAATAGGCGCGGCCACGTTGGACCCGTCCGCTTTGTCAGCCATGGCTTCATTGCGGCTGTTTCCAACCCAGACTCCGGTCGCCAAATCAGGAGTGTAGCCGATTGTCCAGGCGTCATGAAAATTATTAGTGGTTCCGGTTTTCACCGCCACGGGGCGATCAGGCAGAGTAAGATAATTTTCCTGGCCGAAAACAAAAGCCCGTGCCTGATTATCTGAAAGGAGGTCATTAATTAAGCGGGCAATTTGAGGAGAAAAAATTTCTTGAGGAGAAAAAAGTTTGGCGTCGTTTTCTTCAAGAATTTTTCCCCGACTGTCTTCCACTTTTAAAACGGCAACCGTGGGAATCTTTTTCCCCTCCCGGGCAAAAATGCCGAAAGCGGCGGTATGTTCAAGAAGTTTAACTTCTCCTCCTCCCAGAACCAAAGACAAACCGTAACGGCTTTTGTCCGTCAGGGTGGTATAGCCCATTCTTTGCGCCAGATTTAAAACCCTGTCTAAACCGCTTAAATAAAGAATTTTAACTCCGGGAATATTTAAAGAACCGGCCAGAGCTTGACGAATGGTTACCGGACCATAATATTTTTCATTGTAGTTTTTAGGAATATAATCGTCTCCAGTGCCCGAGGGACCGAAATTTGTTTTTACGTCAAAAAGAATTGTTTCTGGAGTATATCCCTTTTCAAAAGCAACGGCATAAACAATTGGTTTAAAAGAAGAGCCTGGTTGACGAGGTTGAAGAGCAACATTTACTTGTCCGTCAATTGTTTCGTCAAAAAAATTTTTTGAACCGACCATGGCCAAAATTTGCCCCGTATTAACGTCAAGACTGACTAAAGAGGCATTAGTGGCTTTAAAAATTTTTTCATTTTTTTCAGCGTATTTATCAATCGTCTGCTCGGCAATCTTTTGTTTGCCCGCGTCAAGCGTGGTGATTACTTTAAGGCCGCCTTGTTCAACCGTTTTTTCGCCGTATTTTTCAGTCAGGAGTCCTTTTACGTACATGACGAAATGAGGCGCGGCAATGTTTTCATGTCGGGAAACTATTTTTTCCAGAGTATTTATTTCTTTTGTTTTTTCCGCCGTCTCTTGGGTGATATAATTTTCTTCAGCCATGGAATCCAACAAATTGTTCCTTCTGAGAATCAATTCATCTTTATGATCGCCGTCTGGCGAATAATAGGTCGGGGCTTTCGTCAAAGCAGCCAAAAGGGTCGCCTCATCAAGACTTAAATCGCGAACGGATTTGCCGAAATAAATTTGACTTGCCGCTTCGGCTCCATAAGCGTTTGACCCATAAGGAATCTCGTTAAAATACATTTGTAAGATTTCCTGTTTTGAATATTTTTTTTCTATTTGATAAGCCAGAATAAGCTCTTTTATTTTTCTCTGGTAGGTTTTTTGCGGGCTTAAAAAAGCGTTTTTAATAAATTGTTGAGTCAGGGTTGAACCGCCCTGGACCTTTCCTCCTCTTAAGACATCAATAAATAAAGCCCGGAAAATCGCTTTTAAGTCAAAACCGGAGTGTTTGAAAAAATCTTTGTCTTCCGCCACCAGGGTGGCGTTGATCAGATTTTCGGGAATATCGGAAAGATTAACCAAAGTTCTTCTTTGTTCGGCAAATATTTCATAAAGAACAATTTTCCCGGTTCGGTCATAAATTTTAGTGCTTTGAGCGACGTTTCTTTGCAAAAGCTTGTCGGGGTGAGGAAGATTGCTGCTTAACCAAGCCAATGTTCCGGTAAATAAAACAAAAAAGATTAAAACAATTAAAATTAAAAAGAACAGAAATTTTTTAAAATTTTTCTTTCTTGTTTTTTGTTTTCCGATTGGCCGGCTTCGCCAGTTTGATTTTCTTTTTCTTTTGTTGACAAACATGAAAGTATTATATCAAAATAGAGAATAATTAAAACCCCCGTCTTTCGATTAAGAGGCGTGCACTTGACAGAAAGGGGAAAATGTGGCATAATAAAGACAATAAATAGTCGGTATGAACAAATGAATGTTTGTTTGTCCGACGACGCTCTTTAAAAATATATATAAACTAAAAATAGGAGACTTAAATCATGAAAACAGACATCTTATTAAACAATGGGGGTATTGCCCTCGAAACGAACGGTCAGGTAAGCATTTCTCAAAGAGGAATAGAAATTAAATGTGACGATAAACCGATTAATGTCAGAATGATAAAAATCGGTTTTGTCTATTTATTAATAGACTGTTCTGGCAGTATGGCTGGCTCAAAGCTTGAACAAGCTAAAACAGGCGCTCTAGATTTTGCTAAAAACGCTTTAACAAAGGAATATGTTACTGGTTTGGTTAAATTTGGGTCTGTTGCTACTCATATTTGCGAACCTATTGAAAACACGGAAATCTTAAAGAAACATCTGGAGTCGATTAGTATTGAGGGAAGCACCAATATGACCGACGCCATTATTTTAACCATTGAGAAACTGCGAAATAGGATGGGTCTCAGGGTGATGGTTATTGTAACTGACGGCCGGCCGGATGATGCGGACTCTGCTTTAGCAGTAGCGAAACAAGCGAAGAAACAGAGGATTGAGATTATTACTATCGGCACAGATGATGCTAATGAGGCCTTTCTTAAAAAGATCGCTTCCAGGGCTGATTTAAATGTCATGGTTTCCAGTAATCAATTAGCGCACGGGATTGTTTCAACAATTAACATGCTTCCCAAGCATCAGAGAGGAGGATAATCATGGAAAAATGGAAAGATTATTATTGGATATTAGACATTAGCCAAAACGCTACTTCAGAAGAGATCCAAAAAGTTTATAGGGCCCATGCTAAGTTTTACCATCTTGACAAAACAATGGAGTTTCCTGATTTTACCCGCAAAAAAATGGAGGAAAGAATGAAAGAAGTGAATGAGGCTTACGCAATTTTGAGTGATCCTGATAAAAGGAGAAAATACGATGCAGAATGGCTTCAAAGAAAAGCGGGGACAAGCGGTTCGCAACAATCAGGTGGTGGTACAGCAATGAAACCGCGGCCCAGAGTGGACCCGTCGTTTATTTCTTTTGATGACGTTGCTCCGGGGACGGTATTGACCGGTTCATTCATTGTTTATAATGATGGCGGCCCTTGTGTTAACTTCTACGTTGATCCTCCTAGTCCTCCTCTGTCCTGGATGAGAATAGCAGGAGCTAAATCTTTAGGCTCCGGGACATTCCCTTTACAGGTAGAGATTGAAGTTGAGGGCCAAGGTTGGGGAACAACCCATTCGGCAGTTTTAAAAGTACGGATGGATGATCAGGAAACGGAAGTTAAAATTCGGTTGCAGATGAAGTCTGAACCAGTACGAACATATTCCCCCTCACAAAAGTCATCGCCGCCAAGATCAACATCAACATCGCCGAGTTATCAATCAGTTCCAAAGAATCAAGGAACTTCCCAGGACATGGGATTGGGTGCTTCTATTGTTGTGGGTGCGTTTGTGGGTGTGTTTCTTTTTCTAGTGATTCTTGCGATTGTAAAAACAGCACCCTTAATGAAAGCAGACCGTGCAGAAATGGCAGAGTTTCGAAAAATGCTAGACGCACAATATGCTCCGGCTGTCGTCAGTGCGCAACCGGCGACTGGAGAGAGTAATATTCTAGGCCGCAAAAAAGATGAAACCGTTAATCCGGAGAAGAAATCATCTTCTGCGACTGTAGGAGGAAATATTACGTCAACCGAAAGTGATATTACTAATCAGGATGGCAATACTTACAAGACAGTGATAATTGGCACTCAAACCGAAATTCTGAGATTAATATCCGGCGGTAAAAACCTGCTGATTGAGTCTCTGGATGGCCAAGCGACAATCGCTGAAGCCAATAAGACTTTCCAAAACTTAATTGATGATGACTTTGAAAAGTGGGGTTTGAATAAGTCCGGACCAGCCACCGACGAAATGTTGGTGGAAGTTTACGAAATAATAGACTGGGGATCAGATGAAGAGATACTTACTTCTTTAACTACTGATCTGGATAAAATAGTGATGTCACAGGCCCAGGTTATAAGGTTTTGTGAAAAATACCCTACCTGGCTTCCTAATAATCGGGACGACTGGGGATATACTTGCTTTTTAATTAAAGCTGACGGCGAATGTTTTGTGCTTCTCGTGGACGTGAACTCGTTCTTCGGCCTGACCGTCTACGTGGACCGCGTTGATAGGGGTGGTCTTCCCTGGCGGCCCATCGCGACTAAGATTCACTTTGTTTTCCCGCAACTTATGCCTTCGGCCAATTAACTTTTGGCGGATTATCACTTTATCCCTCGGATTCTTTGAACTTATGTTCTTGAATTCCGAGGGATTTTTTTGTATAATGAGATTACAGCTTTGAATAATCTGCCGACCATAACTTGCGGATTTTAAGGAGATTGTTATACTTTAGTGGCAATCCTTATCAGAAACAATTTGAAAAAGTTTTTAAAAGGAGTATCATAAGACTATGTTTAACAATGAGAAGACAAAAATTTTAATCAGTTTTTTAATTGTTATTTTTTTAATTACCTCGGGTTTTGGTTGCAAGTGTACGCCTGAAAAACTGGCGGAAAAAATTAAACCCATTAATTTAGTTTATTGGCGGCCTCAAGACGGACAAGACGCTTTTAGCGCCATTATTCAAGGTTTCAAAACATTATATCCCCACGTTTCCATCACTTATAAGGAGATTCGGCCGGAAGAATATGAACAAGCTTTATTAGAGGCTTGGGCTGAAGACAGAGGACCGGACATTTTTTCCATTCCCAATACTTGGTTGGGAAAATATCAGACAAAAATTCTGCCCATAGATCTATCAGGAGAGGTCGTTATCGGAAGAGAAATAATAACCGGAAAAATAAAAAAGGAATCTAAAATTATTGAAGAAAAAAAGAAAGCCCCGAATTTAAGGGAATTAAGGGAAATTTTTGTTGAAACAGTTTCAAAGGACTTAGTCGTTGATAATAAAATTCAGGGCTTGCCGTTGTCTTTGGATATTTTGGTTCTTTATTATAACCGGGACATTTTGAACAGCGCCGGGATTATCAATCCGCCTCAAAATTGGCAGGAATTTGTCAATGACGTTAATATTTTAACTCTTCAGGATCGTTACGGCGATTTCATTCAATCAGGCGCGGCTTTGGGCGCTTCAAAAAACGTGGAAAACTTGACGGACATTCTTTCTTTGCTGATGTTGCAGAACGGGACCTCAATGGCTGAACAGGGTGGCCGGGCAGTATTTGATAAGCCTTTGGCTGACGACCCGGGTTATTTTCCCGGAAAAGAAGCATTAAGATTTTACACCGGTTTTACCGACCCTTACCAGGAGATTTATACTTGGAACGAGAAAATGATAAATTCTTTGGACGCTTTTATTCAGGGAAAAGTCGGCTTCATTTTAGGTTATTCCGATTATTTGCCTGTTATTAAAGAACAAGCGCCAAAATTAAATTTTGACATCGCTCCTGCCCCGCAGATTAGCGGTTCCCTTAAAGAGGTTAATTATACCCGTTATCAAGTGGAAACAGTTTCCAAAAAAAGCGGACATCCCCAAGAAGCATGGGTCTTTATTCTTTATGCCGCGGAGGCGCAGAACGCCCAGACTTTTATTGAAAGAACAAAGCGCCCTACGGCTCACCGAGTTTTAATTGAAAAACAGTTGGAGGATTTTGACTTGGCTCCTTTTGTTAAAGGCGTTTTAACCGCGCAAACATGGTACAGGGGCAAAAACTATTCTTTGGTTGAGGAATCTTTTCAAGAGATGGTTTATAATGTTTTGACCAAGGAAAAGACGATTGACGAAGCGATAAATTATTGCGTTCAAAAAGTTAATTTAACCTATTAAAAATAATGTTAATCCACGAATGATATGCGAATGCCACAGATTTCTAATAATACGAATTCCAAAAAAATAATCATATTAATCCTGGCTATCTGTTTTCTTGCTTTATTTTTTCAAACAGCCAGCGCAGAAAAGTTCACAAGCGAAGCCAATAAAGAAAGTTCTTGTACTTGCGATAACAACGGTAAAAATCTTGTCTGCGATTGTACGTGCCAAGGATCAAACAACGTAAACGATTGTTATGTCGGTTGGTTGATTAATGATCCTGTTTGCGCCTGTTGCGGCGACTGCACTTTAAACAATTTTATAGGTTTGGCAGTAAATGTCGCTGACAAAATTTTGCAATTTTTAGGGGTCTTTGCCCTGTTGTTTATTGTCGTGGGTGGTATAATATGGATAACTTCCGGCGGTTCGGCGGATAAGGTTAAAAAGGGAAAAGACATTATAAAAGGAGCGATTGTCGGTTTGGTGATTGTTTTGATTTCTTTCACCATTGTCAGAATGGTTATGAAAGCGTTGAATACAGAGGAATATTTGCCCACTAATGGAGAAAAATGCACCATAAATGAGAAAAACGACGCCGTTTGCATAGACGTGGGAGTAGAAGACTATAATCAATACAAGAAAGACAACGCGGGCCCGGAAGGTTATATTTGTAAATTTGATAGATGCGTGGGGGAGTCAACTATTTGTTGTAAAAGAGCAACAAAGTAATATTCCATTCAAATGATTAAACAAAAAAGAAAAATTTGTTTTACTCTATTCCTGGGTTTTTTTGTTGTTGTCAACTTCTTTTTGTTTGGTTTTGTCCAAGCCGAAGACATTCCGTCTCTGACAGACCCTTTGAAAAACAGAGACATACCTGATTTGGTCGGAGGCATTATTCAATATGTGCTGGGCATTATCGGCATCTTGGCTCTGGTAATGTTTATCTACGGAGGAATTCTTTGGATGACTTCCGGCGGTTCGGCGGAAAAGATTAAAAAAGGAAAAGATACGATTGTCTGGGCGGTTTTGGGTTTGGCAATTGTGTTTCTCAGTTACGCAATTGTGAATTTTGTTCTAAAGGCGTTTGTCTAGAGAAAGAGATATACACATTCAAACCCTTGACTTTTCACCTTTTATAGATTATTGTGAAAGCATATTGACCCCTGTATTGTTTTGTGTTTAAATGATAAATAATTAATAAATATAAAATAAACAACCGAGTACTAAATACTTTTAGTGCTTGGTAAAGGTCGCGATATAAAATACTCAGGGAGGGTTTAAGGAGTAATATAGGATTTTAAATGAAAAAATATTTACCTTTAGTCCTTTTAATTGCTTTAGTTTTGTTTCCGTCCGTCGCCTTGGGACAGTTAAATTTGGGGAATGCCTATTTGAACAATTTTGGAATAGGCGCGGGTTACGGAGGAGCCAGCTTAACCGACGTTGTTGGCAGAATTATTAAGATTGTTTTGAGTCTTCTTGGTTTAGTGGCGGTTGTTTTGATCGTTGTCGGCGGATTCCAATGGATGGCTTCAGGCGGGAACGAAGAGAAAATCAAAGGCGCCAAGAAATTAATGTCAGCCGCTCTTGTTGGTTTGATAATTATCATTCTTGCTTACGCCGTTGCCACTTTTATAGTAAGCAATTTGACTAACGTGACAAATTAGTTTTATTGGTTTATGAAATACCTTGGTAAGAGGAGACAAACATTGTGTCTTTTGGTTTTGCTTATAATCACTTTTTCTTTAGTGGGCGGTTTTTTGTTTCAAAAAACCGCTTTCGCGCAGATAGATGAACTGACAAATACGGCTAAACGAGCGGGACTGGGAACGGAAACGGAAGTTTCGGCAATTGTCGGCAAGATAATCGGAATCGTCCTTACTTTATTGGGAATAATTTTGCTGGTTTTAATCATTGCCGGCGGCGTAATGTGGATGACGGCCGGGGGCGGTGAAAATCAGATAAAAACGGCAAAAGCGATGCTTAGAAACGCTTTCATCGGTTTGATAATTGTCATTCTGGCTTATGCGATTTCCCAGTTTGTTATTGCCAATTTGAGCAAAGTAACCGAGTCGCAAGAAGTGCAATCGGAGCCGTAATAAAGTGTTAAATAGAAATTAGTTTCAATCAAAATTAAAATTAACAGGAGCGCGGTTTTTTAAAGCCGCGCTTTTGTCTTAATAATTTCTTTCAAATAATTAAAACTGAGTTTTAAGATTTTTACTTTTGTTTTTCTTTGTTTTTCCTGTGTCCAGACAACGGGAATTTCTTTAATGGGAAAATTGAAATGATGGGCGACAATCAAAAGTTCTATGTCAAAAAACCAGTCGTTATTTTTTGTTTCAGGAATAACCTCTTTTATTACTTTTGGCGACACAGCTTTAAACCCGCAAGCCGCGTCAGTTATTTCAAGACCAAAAAAGATTTTAAGAATAAAATTAAAAATCCAAGAAATAAAAGAACGAACGATAGAACGTTCTGTTATACTCTGTTTTTGATTGCGAGAACCGATGACCAGATGATATTTTTCTTGGTCTATGCCTTTAATCAATTCCGGGATGAATTTTAATTCGGTTGAAAGGTCGGCGTCCATGAAAATGTTAACGTCGCCGGGATAATTTTGCCAGGCCTTTTTAATGGCTCCTCCTTTTCCTGCCGCGCCAAGGTGAAAGTATTCTAAATTGGCGTATTTTTTCTTTTTTTCTTCAATTATTTTAACGGTTTGGTCAGTTGATCCGTTGTCAGCGACAATAACCAAATATTGATAATTCTTGAGTTCTTTTCGGCAAAAGTCAAAAAGTCGGTCAAGTTTTTGGCCAATAATCTTTTCTTCATTGAGAGTGGGAAGAGTAATGACGATTTTCATAAAAATTAGAGATTGACTCTATAAACACCAACCAAATTGTTTTCAAAAACTTTTTTTAGATATTCTTTCTTTTCCGGCTGGAAAAGATGGTCTTCTTTATAAATCAAAACGTAATTTAAATTATTTTCTTTTAAAAATTTTTGCTTTTTTTGATCATAATCGTTGGTTTCAAAAAACCAGTCAACCTCTTTTATTTTTCTGGCGAAATAAGCCGTTTCGCACCCGTGACCGGCATAAACCTTTCTGACGGCAAAAGCGGGGACAAGATTGTTGATTTCTAAATCAGGAGAGCTGAGGACGGCGGAATTTTTCAAAGAATTTTCTTTCAACCAGGTCATTGAGGCAATGATTTCCTGCCGAAGAGAAACGCTTTTGTGGCTGAAGAAAATTATGTCTTGAGAAACAATAAAAATGTTTGAACAGGTAAAAAGAAATATGAACAAGACAATCCAGAGAAATTTGTTTTTTAAAAAAATAAATTTCTCTTGTCTTTTTATTTTTTGATAAAGAACAAAAACGCCAAAAGCGGCTAAGATACAAATGACTAAATGAAGGCCTTCAGACATTCTTCTTTGCAAGGGGAAAGGAAGATAAATGAGCGTGATTTGGGCCAACAGCCAGGTAATCAAAAAAAGAGAAAAATGATTTATTTTTTTGTTTTTTACAAGAAAATAAATGCCAATTATGACGAATGGCCAGAGTAGACCATAACTGATAAGAAAAGGTATGAAAGGAGGCGTGAAACCTACGGGGATTGCTTGATTTATCCGCTGAATAGTCAGCCAATGGGAAGATGACAGCCAATAATAATATAAAAGGGAAGGTAAAGTAATAATAAAAAACACAAGGCCGTATTTAAAGAACATCCAGTTTATTTTTTTTTCTTGGAAAAAAAGAGCCAGCCAGAACATTCCCAAAACGAAAAAAATAGTGGGAAAGTGATAAGGATGGATTTGAAAAAGGACAAGGCCGGATACACCGGCGAATATGGCATATTTATAATTTAGCCATAAAATTTTAAACCTTTTAAATTTCAAGGTTCCTGAGCGGAGAGAAGGGTTCTTATAACTTTTGTTTTCCAGAGCCAAAAGCATGAAAAAGAAAACGGAAACGATTAGAATCAAAGAAAAAATAAAAAGAGGGTTGGTATAGAAGGTGAGAAAAGTGACGGCTTCGGGAATCCATAAATCCATCGGTTGCTGCCAGGGAGAAAAATTTTTAATGAACGGGAAAAGAACAAATCCCAGACCGCTTGAAAAACAAGCCAAGACAAGGCAAATTTTTTGTTTTATTTTTTCTTTGAACAAGAAGCTGGTAAAAAGATAGAAAATAAAAATAAAAACGGGAATTAAAATGATTCTGGCGATATGGAAAACGGCGACGGCGGAGCCGTGAAAAATTTTAGCGAGCAAACCCAAGATTAAGAAAAACAAATTAAAAATAATGCGGGGTTGCGGTTCAGTGGTGTAATAATCCTCAAATAAAAAATGCCCTTGTTTAACTTGTTCAATATAAGAGAAATAATTTGGATAATCCACCTTGTTTAATCCCGAGACGGCTAAGAAATAAGTATTTTTTGGCGATTTTAAATAACCATAAGCGTAAGGAAGAGTGGTAGCCAAGATTACAATGACAGCCATGAAAATTAAAAATAACCGCTCTTTTTTATCAAGGTTCTTAATCAAAGTTTTTATGGTCATATTTAACAAATCGGGGATCTCTTCTTATTTTTAATTTAGTTAGAATATATTTAATCAGACAGTCTAAAATGGACAAGCCATAATTAACGCTTTGTTTAAAACCGATTATTGAAGCGTCTTTAAAATAACGGGTGGTGATGGGAATTTCTTTGATTTTAAATCCATGGACTTTGAGCTGAATAATGATTTCAGTGTCAAAAACAAAATTATTTGAATTTAATTTAAAAGGAACGGTTTTCAATATCTGACGATTGTAAGCCCGGAAGCCTGAATGGTATTCAGTAAGATTAAGACCCAAAATGAAGTTTTCTATTTTTGTTAAGAAAATATTGGCCAGATATTTCCATAAAGGCATTCCTCCTTCCAAAGCCCAACCATGAACCATCATTCGCGAACCAAAAACGGCGTCGGATTCACCCCTGATAATAGGCAGAATGATTTGGGGAATGTAAGAAGGATCATACTGATGGTCGGGATGAACCATAATAACAATGTCAGCTTCCATTTTAATGGTTTTTTCATAACAAGTTTTTTGGTTGCCTCCATAACCAAGATTTTTTTTATGAATAAAAGTTTTAAGACCCAACCTTTTTGATACTTCAACAGTATCATCTTGGCTGGCGTCGTCAACCAGAATAATCTCGTCAACCCAATTTTTATCAACGTCATTCAGGGTTTTTTCTAGGGTTTTTTCCGCATTGTAGGCGGGCAAAACAGCAATTATTTTATATTGAGGAGCATTATTGGACATGATTTATTTGATAGATTATCGCTTGCCCGTCTTGATAGACTTCTTTTAAAGATTTTGATTTTTTAAGCAGTTTGACAAATTGATCATCGTTTTTGTCAGCTAAAACATAGGAGGCGTTAAATTTTTCTTTTAAAATGTCCGCGGTTTGTTCAGGACTGACCCGGTATGAGACCAAATCAAGCCAATTTTGATAAAGTTCCTTGTCATATTCGTACATAAAAGTCTGATCAAGGCCGTTGATATAATAATTCTGGGAATTAAAGTAAAACAACTGGGGAAAGATTCCCCAATTGCTTTGAAAAACGATTTCCTTCGGCTGAGCGTGATTTTTAAGCCAATAAGAAGCCTGCTGCAGATGGTTTAAGGGCCGGCTGTTCTTTTGATATTCCTGGTAGAGGTTTCTGACACTTAGATTCAAATAAAGACCCAAAGAAACGCTCACACAAGTGATTATAAAGATGCTGATGATGAAATAAAAAATGTTTTCCGGTCCTCTAAAACAGGCTTTAAAATGATTTTTAACGTTCTTCCAGTTTATTTTTTTAATAATTTGAGTAAAAACAATTCCGTTGAATAAAATTGTGAAAGGAACAAAATATTCGATGTTTCTTCTGGCTTTTAAAGCGTAAAGCAGAAAAAAAGCGGAAATAAAAGCAAAAAACCAAGACGAGGTCTTTTGTTTTTTCATTTTAAAAACAAACCAGGCCAAAGAGATAATCCAGGGGATTAAAATTGGAAGCGTGGTGACGAAGAATGTCTGAAGGTCGGAAGGATACCATTCGGCTCCGACGCCGATTTTGTTTTGATAGTTTAAAAGAGCGATTTTAAAGGTTTGAAGCCAATAAAAAGAAAACGTCTTGGGAAAGTAGGGATTGATTACCAGGCCGGCGGCCAGACCTGTTATACAGGATAAAACGAGTTTTATGTTGTTTTTAGAAAAAACAGAGCGCGTAAAACGCGAGATGACAACGTAAAAACCAAAGTTTTTGATTTTTGACATTTGACTTTGTATTTTTGGCCATTGGTCCACCGTTTTTTTAACTGCGCTTGCCAGACAATATAAGAATACCGCTACCAATATCAAGGGCCAGGCCCCGTAAGTCCAAACATAAAATAAGGATAAAAGAAAAAGCCCCAAATATTTTTTTTTGACGATAAAATAAGAGCCCAAGATTAAAATTATTATTGAAATTCCCGGGGCGCGGATTAAAGAAAGACGCAAAAGAAAGCTTGGAATCAGAAATCCAATCAGAGCCCAAATAAGAGAGCCTTTTATTTTTAACCGCCGGCAAAGCCAATAAATGCTTAAAAAAGCCAAAGCCGCAAAAAAAGCAGTGCCAACTTTAGCCTTAATCAAAGGGTCTATTTCCAAAGAGAAGTAATCTAAATTTTCCGGCGAAGGAATGCTGAGAAAAGGAATAAGAAGCAGGTGGTAAACAAAATGATGGTCAACAAACAAATTTTTGTAGGTGGTAAACTGGGTCCAGGGAAAATCCTTTATCAATCCCTGTTCTTTTATCAGCAAAGCCATTTTGGTGTGGTAAAAACTGTCCGGACAAAGGATTCCCGGAGGAACAAGCAGGTAAAGAAAAACGACAAAAGCGAAAGAAAAAATAAAAAAATACCCCAACCAAATCCAATCCTTTTTAAGTTTAGATATCAGGGAATTAGTCATTTAAACGTTTTTTAATTTTTTCTATTTGTTTGACTGGCGTTGGATCAACCTGATAAAGCATGGCTAAATAAAAACTCGTCCAATCCCCCAGTAAAACCAGAGACAACATTTGAGTCAGAAAATCGTTTCCAAAACCTGGTATTTTTTCCCAACAAATGCCCTTTTGTTCAAGCATTTTTTCAAATTCTTTTAGGATTTTTTGACGTTTATTCTCTTTTTTAAAGGTCTCAAAAATTAAAAAAACGAATTCGTCTTTCAGCCGGCAGGGAAATTGACTTTCAACAGAATTATGGAAAATTTCCGGTTCAATTTCAAAAAAAGAAAAGACCTTTCCGTTTTCCGCCATTTGCGTTTTCCACCGGCGGGCGACGCCCGACAATTCCGTGGGAGCGATGATAACGGGCAAGCGGTCAAAAATTAAATAAGCCAGGTATTTAGCGATGTTTTTTCCAACGCGCGTCTGGGGAAGAAACAATTGATTGAATTTCCGCAGCTCTTTCAGCGAAAAATTAATTTTAAGATTTTTTAAATCAATCAATCCAAGTTTTTCCAAAACGGTTAAAATCGGCATTAAAAAATAAGCAAGGGCGGCCCTGGGAGGAACCGGATAATGGAAATCAAAAAGAGGCAGATTTTTTTCTTTCCCTAATTTTTTTAATTTCCCTCCCTGGGAGATGATAAAAATTTTAGCTTTCCTGTTTATGGCTGTTTTGGCGCAGGATAACGTTTCCCGGGTTTCTCCGGAATAACTGACCAAAATAATTAAAGAGTTTTTGCCTGCTAAGCCGGGGAGTTCCCAGTCGCGGTTGATAATGACGGGTTTCTTTAACTGTTTTGCCAATAGATTTTTAACCAATTCTCCACTGATGCCGGAGCCGCCCATGCCGCAGATAACAATATTTTCAATGTTTTGATAATCTCTAGGCAGGACAATTTTTTGGGCTTCTTCATAAGCTTTCAGGCATTTTTCAGGAAATTCGGCAATGATGTCAGCCATTTTTGACTTATCTAATTTTTTAATTTGTTTTAGGTCGTCAAGAATATTCATAAAAAAACATTATTTTTAAACATAATGTTATTTTAACACTAAAAATGAAGAGTGTCCATTGTCCAAACAGATTAGATTTGGTATAATAAAAACATAATGTTAAATTGTCATTTTGAAAATTATGAGCGGCCATAGTCGCTGGAGCAAACTTAAACACTTTAAAGGGGCGCTTGATATCAAAAAAAGCGCTATGTTTACTAAATTAGGACACGCCGTTACTCTTGCCGCCAAGCAGGGTGGTGGAGATCCGGAGGCTAATTTTAAACTGCGTTTAGCCATTGAAAAAGCCAGAAAAGCCAATTTACCCAAAGACAATATAGAAAGAGCGATTAAAAGAGGAACTGGCGAATTGGCCGGAGAACAAATTGAAGAAGTCATTTACGAAGCTTTTGGTCCAACAGGAACGACCTTGGTTATTGAGGCTTTGACAGACAATAAAAATCGGACTGTCTCAAGTTTACGGCGGATTTTTAATAAGTATGGAGGCAGGATGGGCGGACAAAACTCCGTGCTTTGGATGTTTGAAAAAAAAGGGATTATTAGAATTGTCAAACAAGAGATAAATGACGAACTGGAAAAAATTGAATTGAAAGCGATTGATCTGGGCGCGGAAGACATTAAAAGAGAAGATGAAGAATTGGTTATTTATACCAAAATGGAAGATTTGGAAAAAATGAAAAAGGGACTTGAGGATCAGGGTGTTAATATAGATTATGCCGAGGTGGAGTGGTTTGCTAAAGATTCGATTAAAATTAACGAAGCAACGCAGAAAAAAATTTACGCCATATTTGCCGAATTAGACGAAGATCAGGACATCAATGATTATTATACTAATATAGAATAGACATCAAGGCAATTAATGATCGTCGTCGTTATCTCAATC
>Ga0265594_1001470_pt1 | contig 18167 bp, 16 predicted proteins | sample saktaG_11_FD_190147 | JGI IMG/M metagenome (GOLD analysis project Ga0265594, IMG submission 190147) | Saline water microbial communities from Sakinaw Lake, British Columbia, Canada - sak_2011_5_24_80m | ecosystem: Environmental > Aquatic > Non-marine Saline and Alkaline > Saline ... | reverse complement strand
ATCTCTGTTGGAGGTAAGGGAATAAATATATCAAGAGCACTAAATTGCCTGGGTGTCAGCAGTTTAGCTCTTGGTTTTTGTGGTGGAAGATTTTACGACTTTATAGACAAAACACTATCCTGTGAGAATATAAGAACTGATTTTACAAAAATAAAAGGCAGTAGCAGAATTAATATAAAAATAATTGAAAATAAAGAAAAAAATCTTATTGAGCTAAATGAAATTGGACCTTTTATCCATGCGAATGAAACTAAACTTCTGATGAATAAAATTAAAACCTTAACTAAAACAGGAGATATTTTTATCATAGGTGGTAGTCTGCCCAGAAATATTAATGTAAATATTTACAGAAAAATAATTAATATTCTTAAGAAAAAAAGGGTAACTTTGCTTCTGGATTCTTCAGGCCTATCACTTTCTGAGGGTCTCTTAGCTTTACCAGAAATTTTAAAAATAAACTTAAAAGAATTAAAAGAAATAAATAAAATCTCTGATACTGAAAAAAACAACAAGGAAACTGTAAAAATACTTAATAAATATATAGCTGAAGGAATAAAAACAATAATGATAACTGATGGTTCAAAAGAAGTAATATACTGTGATAAAAATAACTATCTTGTAGGAAAACCCCCGTATATAAAGGGCCGTCTTAGCAGTACAGGCTCCGGAGACTCAGTAGATGCTGGACTTTTATATTCAATACTGAATAGGTGTAGTGCCGAAGATACCTTAAAATTTTCTGTTTCCTGTGGAAGCGCGAACTTGCTAAATGATACCCCAGGATATATCCAACTAAATGAAGTAAAAAGGTTAATAAAAAAAGTTATTGTTTTTAATTTATAATTTTACTAAAATAACAAGCTAATATATTCTTATATAAATAATTATAAATAGATGTTATAAAAAAAATATAAAAAAAATTATTATTATTTAAATTCTCCTTAAATAATGAAAGAACTGCCATTATTTTCTTCTAAAACCCAAAAAAACATTGCAAAGCAGGTCCTTTTAGGATTTATTACTGCTATTATTATAGGAGCTATTATCCTGTCTATACCTCAAATGACTGAAAGTGGAAAAATAAGTTATATTGATGCAATTTTTACTTCCACATCTGCTGTTTGTGTTACAGGTCTTATAGTTCAGGATACTCCAACCTATTTTACTGATTTAGGTAAAATAGTAATACTTATTTTAATTCAACTAGGTGGCTTAGGAATTATGACTATTGGCTCAATATTTGGATTAATTTTAGGAAGAAAAATTCATGTAAGGGATAAATTTTATATAAACACAAGCTATGGTGTTAGAAATCACTTCAGTTCCTCTAAATTTTTCTTAATAATTGTTGGAACTACATTTACAATTGAACTGCTAGGCTTTACTTTAATGTCATTAATTTTTTATTTTAAATATTCATATCCTGTAAAAGCATCGATGACTTTTAGCCTTTTTCATACTATAAGTGCTTTTAACAATGCAGGGTTCTCTCTTTTTTCAAATAGCCTGGAAGGTTTCCAATCTGACTTACCATTAAATTTATTATTTATGGTACTGATTATTATTGGAGGAATTGGATTTCCAGTTATTTCTGAAATTATTTCATTTAGGCGAATTAAACAGCTTACCGTACATGCTAAAATCGTACTAATACTTACAGCAGGATTAATTCTGATTGGAGCAATTATGTTTTTCCTGCTGGAATTTAAAAATCCACAAACTATTGGCAATACATCAACCTCAACAAAAATAATCTCCAGTTTCTTTCAATCTGTTACAACGAGAACTGCAGGTTTTAATACTACAAATATTTCAAAGTTGAACCTATCTACTCTCCTTTTCTTAACTCTACTGATGTTTATAGGTGCATCCCCGGGCGGTACAGGAGGAGGAATAAAAACCACCACATTTGCAGCAGTTGTAGCAGGTGCATGGAGCACTATTAGAGGCAGAAAGCATGTTATACTTTTTAAGAGAAGCTTGCCCGAAAGTCTTATTAGCAGAGCATTAACTTTAACCATAACAGCAATTGTTATAATTCTTTTTTCTACAATAGGACTGCTGGTATTTGAGAAATGTGCATTAAAGGATGCATTATTTGAATCAATATCAGCTTTTGGTACAATTGGACTCAGCACTGGGATTACATCATCTTTATCTGCTCCCAGTAAGATAATATTGATACTAAGTATGTTTATTGGTAGAATTGGAATCAGCACTCTATCATTAGCTATTGCTATGAGGGGTACAGTTGATAAAATAGTACATCCTGAAGAAAAAATAACTATTGGATAATTACCGGATATAGCATAAAATTTTTATAATAATATAAATTACTATAACTTAAAATGAAAAAGCAATTTTTAGTAATAGGGTTAGGCAGGTTTGGCATCAGTGTTGCCAGAACTTTAACTGAAGATGGACATACAGTAGTAGGAATAGACCAATCAGAAAATCGTATACAGAGGGTTTCTGAAGAAATCACAGATGTTATAAAATGTGATGCTACAGATTCAGATATTTTAGATTCTATAGGTATCCCTGATTTTGAAGCAGTAATAGTATGTATTGGAGAAAAATACATACAGAATTCAACACTTGTAACCCTTATATTAAAAGAAAAGGGAGCTAAAAAAATTATTGCTAAAGCAGGAACTAAAACTCAAGGCCGAGTTCTGTCCAAAGTAGGCGCAGACATAATTGTATTTCCTGAAAAAGATATGGGTGAGAGAGTTGCCAAAAGTCTGACAAGTTCAAATGTATTGGATTTTTTAGAAGTCAGCCCAGAAGTTAGTATAGTTGAAATGACTACTCCTAATGTAATGGTCGGTAAAACATTGGTTGAATTAAACTTAAGAAATAAATATGGAGTAACTATTATCAGTATAAAAAATAATGAAAATGAAATAAAAACACCGCCTGATATTAATTACCACTTTAAAAAAGACGACATATTAACACTTATTGGTGGAAATAAAAAATTAAAAAAATTAAAATTTACAGATAATTAGCTGCTAGATTCTTTACGCTACACTCCACTAACCTTTATAAAATTGGTGCTGCCCGGAGTATTTACCATGACTCCACCAGTGATAACTAATTTATCATCTTTATTTATATATCCCAAATCTTTTGAAACATTTACAGTTTCCTCTAGCATATCATCAATATTTTTCACTAATTTAGTTTTAGCTGGAATAACACCCCAGCTTATCATTAACTGTCTTAAAACCCAATTATAAGGACTTGCTCCTATTATTATACTTTTTGGTCTGTTCTTAGATATCTGTTTCGCAGTGTATCCCGATTGAGTGGAAGAAATAATAGCTTTTGCATCCAATGAATCCGCTATTTCACAGGCTGCAATACTAATTGCTTCGGTAATATTTTGATGTTTTAATTTAAGCTTTTTTTGTAAAATTAAACTGTAGTCTAGATTTAATTCAGTCTTATTTATTATTTTTACCAACATCTTTAAAACTTTTTTTGGATACTTACCAATAGCAGTTTCTCCTGATAACATTAAAGCGTCCGAACCATCAAGAATAGCATTAGCAACATCGCTAACCTCAGCTCTTGTTGGTCTGGGATTTCTAATCATTGAATCCAACATTTGTGTTGCTGTAATAACAGGTTTCCCGGCTATATTTGATTTTGATATTATTTCTTTCTGTATATTTGGAACATCTTCGGCATTTACTTCTATCCCCAAATCTCCCCTTGCAACCATTATCGCATCAGCATATTTTAGAATATTGTTAAAATCATTTACTGCCTCATGCTTTTCAATTTTTGCTATAACCATTATATTGCTGTTTTTATCATTTATAACTTTTTTAATTTTTTTAATATCATCAGCACCTCTGACAAAAGATTGAGCAATAAAATCAACATCCAAATTTATACCTAAGTTTAAAAATTCCAGGTCCTTTTCTGTAACAGAATTTGTACTAATTAAAACTCCAGGAAGATTTATACCTTTGTGTGATTTAAGAATTCCTCCTGCGATAACCTTGCAAACTGCAATCTTCTTTGATTCCTGAACTTCCAGCACCTTGCACTCAATTAAGCCATCATCTATAAATACAGCATCTCCCTTTTTTATATCCTTTAAAAAATTATTATAATCAACAGGTACTACACCTTCAGGACCCTTATCACTTCTATAATTATTTTCTGTTGTAAAATAAATTTTTTCTCCTTTTTCTAAACAGAACTCTCTATAAAGTTTTCCTATCCTTATTTTCGGTCCCTTTAGATCAAGTATAATTGCTGTATTTTTCCTGCACCTGGCAGAAATTTCCCTTATTCTTTTTGTAATATTTACAATATCCTTTTCACTGCTGTGAGAAGTATTTAATCTTGCAATATCCATACCGCCCACTATAAGAGCTTTTATTTTTTCCTTACTATCAGTAGCAGGTCCAATAGTACAAATTATTTTTGTTTTCCTAATTACAGGTTCTTTTTTGCTATTTCCCATAACTTATCTTTTTCCCCTAAAGACATTTTCTTAAAATCTAAATTATTCTCTTTTGCATATTTTTCCATAAAATCAAACCTCTGGATAAATTTTTTTGATGTATTTTTTAAACACTGCTCGCAATCTATGTCTAAATGCCTGCTAAAATTTACTATACTGAACAAGGTATCGCCAATTTCGTTAGCAACAGCATCTTTTTTACCTCTTTTTAACTCTTCATTAATCTCATTTATTTCTTCTTTTATTTTTTTAAAAACTTCCTTAATCTCATCCCAGTCAAACCCCAGTCTTGATGCTCTATTCTGGATTTCATAAGCATAGTGAAGTGAAGGTAAAATTTTAGGAATATCAACAAATATAGAATCTTTCTTTTTTAAACTTTTTTTTCTTTCTGCCTTCTTTATATCCTCCCAATTTTCAAGAATTTCATCACAATTATTTAAAATTTTATTCTCAAATACATGCGGGTGTCTTCTTATAAGTTTTTCTATTATATTTTTCATAACATCATTTATATTAAACTCACCACTTTCACTTGCCATCTGACTATGAAATATAATTTGCAGCATCAAATCCCCAAGTTCTTCCTTCAATCCCTCCAAATCACTACTTTCAATACATTCTACAGCTTCATAAGTTTCTTCAATTAAATTCCTTTTTATAGAGTTATGGCTCTGTTCTCTGTCCCACATACATCCATCTTTTGACCTCAATTTCTTCATAATATTTACAAGAATAGAAAATAACTTAGAGCTATCATTTATCTTGTCTATATTTTCTAAATCATTTCTATTTAATTTATATCTCATTTTTCTTTACTCGCCATTAATATTGCTAAAGGTACTTTCCATATCAGTATAATATTCAATATCTGCTGCCTCTATTAGAGAAAAAACAAAGTTCTCCCAGCTTTTCATCTTTGCTTCATTATCTAAAAATGACTCTATCGCATCTTTAACTTCTTCAAAATCTTTTATATATTCTTCTTTATAATCTGTAGCTTTTATTATATGAAAACCATAAACTGTTTCGATTACTTCACTCACTTCTCCAGTATCAAGTAAAAATGCGGCATTTTCAAATTCTTCTATAGTCTGACCCCTGCTTATATAGCCCAGATCTCCGCCATTTTCTGCACTAGATTCATCATCAGAATATTCCTTTGCAACTTCTTCAAATAATTCTCCCTCATCTAGCTGTTCCTTAATATGATTTATTTTATCTAAAGCTTCCTTTCTATCTTTCTCACTAACTTCAGTACCACCTTCTGAAGAAAATCTCGCTAAAATATGACTTACCTTTATACTTTCTGGTACTTTGAACAATATTTCTTTATTCTCATTATAGTAATTTTCTATTTCTTCTGAACTGATAGAGATATCATTCGTTACAAGATCAAATATCTTAGTTCGAAGTATCTGATTTCGGATTTCACTTATTAAGAAGTCTCTGCCAATATTTTTACCTGCCAGATCTTCTTCAAAATCACTTTCTGAAGGATAATTCTCGATAATTTTATTAATCTGTTCATCAATTTCTTCTTCACCTACTTCAATATTATTCTCTTCAGCATATCTATCAAGGAGCTCTACAACTATTAGTGAATCAACTATATTTGCTTTTAAAGCCTTTAATCCTTCTTCATCATCAGTCAAGTCAACAGTTGGGTTTTGTTCCATTAAAAAATCAATATATATATCAACCTGTTTTTGTTTAATCTTCTCTCCGTTCACACTAGCTATTGTCTTACTCGTATCAAATCTGAGGCCCATAACAACAAATACGACAACAGCAGCAATAGCCATAACCACAATAACTGCTGCAGCTACTATTATTATTATTTTATTGCGTTTAGATAACTTACTCTTTAAACCACCATTTGATTTTTCTTTACTCTCGGCAAGTAATTCTTTTTTCCTGCGACTTTTTTTCCCCAATTTTAATCCTCTCTTACTATTTTAAAATTTTCTAAATAAAATTTATTATATCATTTAGTTTGCTTAATACTAAATCTAATTTAAAGTTATCTTCGGTATTCTTTATTAACACTTCCTTATGTCTCGGCTTATAAAATAGATTTCTATCCCTTTTATTCATTCTAACAGCATTTTCCTCAGTCATTATTATTTTTTTAAATATTATACCCCTGCCAGCAATAAAACTTAATTTCTCAATTCTTGTTTTCCTGAGAAGATATTTTATTTTTGCTAATATTAAAAGATTCTTGGTAACAAAAGGCAGTTCGCCATATCTTTCATTTAAACTTTTATGCAGCCTGTCAATTTCTTCGGTGCTTTTTGCATTCCCTAAATTTTTATATATATTAACTCTGTCTCTTTCAGACCTGATATAATTCTTTGGAATATATACACTTACCGGTAATTCTATTTTTATATTTATATCTTCTTCAACAGTTTTTCCTTTAAGTTTTTCAATTTCTTCTTTCATTATCTGGCAATACATTTCAAAACCCACGCTACTGATATGGCCATGCTGACGAGGTCCAAGTATTTCCCCTGCGCCTCTTATCTCCAGATCTCTCATAGCAATATTATAACCAGAACCCAGATCAGTATATTCAGTTAATGTTCTCAGTCTTTTAAAAGCAGTTAGATTTAAACTTTTTTTACTTGAGTAAAATAAATAAGCATAAGCCTTTTCCGAAGATCTTCCAACCCTGCCTCTTAACTGATACAGCTGCGATAAACCAAATTTATGTGAATCTTCAACTATTAAAGTATTCACATTACTTATATCCATCCCCGATTCAATGATAGAAGTAGTAAGTAAGATATCATACTCCTTATTTATAAAATTCTGCATTACTCTCTCTATTTTTTTACTTTCCATCCGACCATGAGTCAATGCAATTCTTGCTTCAGGTAAAAGCTGGCTTAAATTGTATTTCTTTTCATCAATTCCAACAATTCTATTATATATATAATAAACTTGACCATTCCTTTCAAGTTCTCTTTCTATTGCCATTTTTATTAGAGCATCATCTTTTTCTCCAACAAATGTTTTTATAGGATGTCTGCCCTCAGGATAAGTTCCAATTAAAACAACATCTCTAATACCCGTGAGTGTCATGTAAAGAGTCCTCGGAATAGGAGTCGCACTAAGAGTTAATACATCTACTTCTTTTTTCAATATTTTTAATTTTTCTTTACTTTGGACTCCGAATCGTTGTTCTTCATCTATTATTAAGAGCCCTAAATCCTTTGGTTTAATATCACCGGAGAGAATCCGGTGAGTGCCAATCAACATATCAATTTTCCCAAGCTTGAAATCTTGGGCTATCCTCTTTTGTTCTTTCTGCGTTTTAAATCTACTTATTAATTCTAAAATTACAGGATAGTCCTTATATCTTTCATAAAAAGTCTGGTAATGCTGGCTTGCAAGAATAGTAGTTGGTACCAGCATCAGAACCTGTTTGCCATTTTCAATGGCTTTAAATGCCGCTCTAATTGCAACTTCAGTCTTTCCAAATCCTACATCTCCACATACTAAAACATCCATTGGTCTTGACTCCTGCATAGCGCTTTTGACATAATCTATAGCCTTAACTTGATCATCTGTTTCCCTGAAAGGAAATAAATCTTCAATCTCTTTCTGCCAGGAACTATCAGGTGGAAATGCAAATCCCGTCCTGGATTTTCTCCCTGCATATAATCCAGCAAGGTTAATTGCAAGTTCATGGACTGATCTTCTAACTTTTTTCTTTAAATTATCCCATTGTCTTGAATCAAGAGCAGTAATTTTTGGTTCTCTGTCACCAATGTATTTATGTATCCTATCAGCATTCCAGGTAGGAATATAAAGCTTATCATTATTAGCATATTCCACTAAAAAATATTCTCTTTTATAACCTTTAACCTGTTTTGATATAATTTCTCTATATATACCCAATCCATGAGTTTTGTGAATAACATAATCCCCAGGACTAAAATCACTAATTTCCCTGTCTAGGGTAATTTTTTTATCATCAAATAACTGTTCGATCTGCTCGTAAATATCTAATTCTCCATATAGGGAAAAACTATCAGTGTCAAAACCCCTATATAACTTTCCATTATATATATTAACAATTTCAGGTTTTAACTTATTAAAATCCAAACCCTTTGCTGCAAATTTTCCCCCTAAATTTATAAAGCTTTTATCTTTTAAGATATTATAAGATATGGAATTTTCTAAAAGTATTTCTTTTACTTTTTCTATTCTTTTTTTATTACTAATAGATATGATTATACTTTTGCCACTCTTTAAATCTTTTTTTAAATTCTTAATAAAAATTACAGAATTTCCTGAACTTTTTTTTTGCCGTATTATATTACTGAAGATAAATATATTATTATCTTTAACCTCGCTGCCTGGTGAAATAAGATTTAATTTTAAACAACTATCCCTACTTTCTAAAAAATCCCTTTTAGCGATATGGGATTTAATTCTTTTTATGTTTCTTGCAGCTAATTTTCCTTTATCGCTGCTAAGAGCCTTCCCTACAATATCTATATCACTTTTAATCTTTAAATATACTTCTAATGGATCACAAATTATAATTCCAAAATTTTTAACATATATCTTTAATATATCTACAAAATTTAGCATCTTCTGACAGGAATCATTATTATCATTAACTATAGAATTAACTTTTACAACTTCCCATGGATTTAAATTAGGAAATATTGAAAACCTTCTAATACGCTTAACAGGATTTTGATCTACATTATTATAAAAAAATAATCTATCTACATTATCATATGTAAAACTAATCCTTACAGGATTTTCCTGAGTTATATCAAAAATATCAATAACATCACCTCTTACACTAAATTCTCCTTTATCATAAACCTTATGCACTCTTTCATATCCACTATCAGCAAGTCTTGAAATTAACTCTTCCCTGCTATAATCTTTACCAGTACAGATATTAGTTAGGTTAAATGAATTTATTCTGGACGCAGGAATTAAATTTAATAATGAGCTGGTTGCAGCAAATATAATAATAGGCTTATCCTTTTTATATTCAATTATATTTCTTATCACTCCTAATCTTTTATTTAGATTACCAGAATCAATAGTTTTATTCCTAATATAAACTCCATTTCCCAAACCTGGATAATTAAAAATTTTTATACCTTTCACTATGGAGTTAATCTCATCAGCAAGCTGGCAAGCTCTATCTGTAGTTGAGGTTACCACCAATAGCATAACCTTAAAAGAATCAAAAACACCTCCTATCACAAATGGCCAGATACTTTCATCAGTAGCTATACTATTAATAAAGCTGCTATCTTTTTTATCTATATTTTTTTCTGCAGATACTGCTGTATTCTTAAATTCTTTTATGAATTTTTTCCACAAATTATTGTCACAGAAATTTTCTAAAAATATACTTCTCATTTTCTTATTAATATTAAAAAAAACCTGAAATATAATTATACATGAATCTGTATAAAATAAATCAGATTGACACTTATATGATGATTGAAGATATTATGAAGATATTTTATATGAAGATATTATATTTAGAATAAATTATCATTATCCAAGTGAAAATCTCATCAAATGTATAATTTTAATTATAATTATTCATACAGTATTTTATCCCATATGTTATATAATCTTTTATAGCATCCACAGCTTTTACAACATTAATTTCAACATCACTAGTTTCACTCTTTTTAAAATTACTCAGTACGAATTTAGAAGCACTTTTTCTGCCAGGAGGTCTGCCAATCCCAAACCTGAGTCTATCAAATTCTAATTCTTCAAATCTTCTAACTATAGATTCAAGACCATTATGGCCTCCTGTTCCGCCACCCAGCTTTAATCTGATTTCTCCAAAATCAATATCCAAATCATCATGAATAATTAGTATAGATTCTATATTTTTGTCAAAAGAGTCATACACTGCAGATACAGCAATTCCGCTATTATTCATAAAAGTTAATGGTTTTAACAGCACTATATTTTTCCCATCATAATAGGATTCTATTACCAGGGAGTTGAATTTATGGTATTGAGTTTTTCTATCAAGAACTTCTGCAAATTTATCCAGTATAATAAAACCAATATTGTGCCTGTTAGATTCATAATCTTTCCCAGGATTGCCAAGACCAACTATCAAGATCATAATAGATATTACTCTACTTTCACTTTTCAATCATTTATTTCAGCTATATTTATTGCTTCCCTGCCGCTGCTTCTGCTATTATAGTTACTGCTGCCTTATGCCTTACTCTTACAATTATTTCCGTTTTTGTGATGGGTGCTGCTGCGGCTGTTGCTGTTGCTGCGCCTTTGGAGGTTCTTCTTTTTTGAGTTCTTCCTCTTTTGGTTTTTCCCTGTCTTCTTCTTTGCCCTTACCAATTATTTCAGGCTCTTCTTCAACAGCTTCTTCTTCAACCTCTTCAACCTCTTCTTCAACTACTAAATGAGTAGGATGTATAATTGATACTACAACTTCATTCGGGTCATTTAAAATTTTTACTTTATCTTCAACTTCTATTTCAGAAACTCTTACTATATCTCCCATCCTTAAATCTTTTATATCAAATTTTATTTTCTCAGGAATATCCACAGGCAAGCATGACACATGAAGTTCCCGAAGTCCATGCTGCAGGACACCGCCATCCTCTTTCACTCCAAGTGATTCTTCCTCATTTACTATTAAGATAGGAACAGAGGTTTCTACTTCTTTTTCCATCTCTATCCTTAAAAAATCCAGGTGTTGAAATTCCCGTGTTATTGGATTTCTCTGGACATCCTTAAGTATTGCTGTTTCTTTTTTATTATTTCCAGCGCCATTTATATGAATATCAAATATGAGACTTAGAATGCTTCTATCCTTTAGCATTTCTTTAAATTTTTTCTCATCTACTTTAATATTTACTGGATCACCACCTAATCCATACATAACAGCAGGAATAAAATCACCACTTCGCAATCTTCTGGATGCATTTTTCCCTATTTCATTTTCATCTCTTTTATCAACTAATAACGCTAAATTTCCCATAAAATTACCACCTTATTATTTAATACTTTATTTAAACAAGATCTTCACCTTTAAATAACTCACTTACCGACTTGCAATGATAAACTTTTTTAATAGTTTTTGCAAGCAATGCTGCTATAGAAACAACTTTTATTTTTTCTGGATTGTATTTACCATTTATTTGCAAAGTATCTGCTACTACTATTTCATCTGCAGCACTTTCTTCTAATATTTTAATAGCATCCCCAGAAAAAATAGCGTGGGTGGCGCCAATATAAACCTTTGTTACCTTAAATTTTAAGAGTGTATCTACTGCTTCAATAATAGTACCACCAGTATCTATCATATCATCAAATATTATCGCCTCTTTTCCTTCAACTTCACCAACAATATGATCTATCTTTGCCATATTGGGAGCAGGCCTTCTCTTGTCAAGAATAGCCAGTGGAAAATGAAGTTGCTTTGCAAATATACTTGCCCTTCTCACACCACCAACATCAGGGCTTATCACAACTCCATTCTCTATTTTCTTTTTTTTAAAGTAATTAGCAATAATAGGTATCGCAGTAATATGATCAACCGGAACATCAAAAAAACCTTGGATGGGTGCAGAATGCAAATCAGCTACAATCATTCTATCCATACCTGCTACTGATAGTATATCCGCAAATAACTTTGCCGTTATAGGTTCTCTCCCCTCTGATTTTTTATCCTGTCTGGCATATCCATAATGAGGAATAACAGCATTAATCATCCCAGCAGAAGCTCTCTTTAAAGCATCTATCATTATTAAAAGTTCCATTATGTTATCATTAACAGGATTACTACATGTTTGAACAATGAAAACATCAGCCCCTCTTACACTTTCATCAAACCTAACATAAATCTCTCCATTCTTAAACTTAGTTCTTCTCATCTTTCCCAGTTTTATACCCAGGTTTTTTGCAATCCTACCAGCAAGCTCTGGATTAGAAGATCCAGAGAAAAGCATCATCCTCCTATTGCTTGGATAATCTCTCATTTATTTTAGTCCTCCCATTTATTATTACTTTCTTTTTTCTTTTTCCTATACCTAATTGCACCATCTTTGATATTTTTCTGTTTACTTCGGGCAATTGCTAAACAATTAGGCTCAACATCTTCTGTAATAACAGATCCTGCGGCTACTATAGCTCCTTTGCCTATTCTTACAGGTGCTACAAATATAGTATCTGAACCAATAAATACATTATCTTCAATTATTGTTTTAAATTTTTTAAACCCATCATAATTAATAGTCACTGCAGAGACGCCTATATTTACACCAGAACCAATCTCGCAATCAGTTAGCTGGGAAAATGAACCTATAATGCAATTTCTTCCAATCTTTGTTTTACCTTTAATGAAACAGAATGGTTCAATAACTGAATCTCTTCCTATTTTAACTTCAGCTCCAATGTAGCAGGAATCTGGATCTTTTATAGTTACACCATTTTCCATGAATTTTATATTAATTCTTTTTTGCATAAACTTTTCTGTTCTGTAAAGTTGTACCCTATCGTTTATTCCAATTGCTTCCCAGTTATTTTTAGCTTTCAGGCATGATACCTTTAAACCTTTTTTAACCAATTTCTCCACAATGTCAGTAAGATAATATTCCCCTTGCTGGTTTTTAGTATTAATATTTATAATATTTTTAAATAAATCTATCTTATCAAAACAATAAATAGAAGAATTGATCTCATTTATTTGTTTTTCTTCTTCAGTTGCATCTGTTTCCTCAACAATTTTTAAAATATTTCCAGATTTATCCTTTATTACCCTTCCATAACCTTCAGGATTTGGAGAAACAGCAGTTAGAATAGAAGCTGAACTTTTACCTGCAGTTTTTTTATTTACTAATTTTTTTAAAGTATCTGAAGTAATTAATGGACTATCACCAGGTATTATTAAAATATTATTTCCCAAATCGCTATAGAATTTTTTTACCATACTTACTGCATGCGCAGTACCCAATTGTTTTTGTTGGTATACAGTTTCAATTTCAGGGAATTTATCCTCTATATATTCCTTAATACCTTTTGCTTTATGACCAACTATTAAAAAAATGTTTTTTGGATTTATTTTCTTTACTGAAGATAAAACATAATATAGTATTGGCTGGTAACAGATATAATGAAGTACCTTGGGCATCTCTGTCTTCATTCTTTTGCCTTTTCCAGCAGCCAGTACAATAACACTTAGATTTTGACAATAACCCATTTTAAATAATAATCATACTAGTTAAAATTTAATAAAAGATTTATACATACCCTATTCCACAAACTCCCCGCCTGTAATTTCTTTAGATAGGATATTAAAACCAGATCCAAAATATACATCAATATATATCAGATTATTACATTTTTCCCCAAGTACCTCTTTCCTTAAAAAGTATTCTGCACCAGATTGTCCTTCTCCTTCATACAACCTTGATATATCGCTGGTCTTGCTTGCTTTTATAGTAATTTCCTCACCGCACCTGCTGCATTTTACTTTAAAATTAATAAACTTAGAACTGCTATCTCCAACTGGCCCAGTAAAAAAATTTTTTAAACTTTTCAAAAAACCTGCCATTATAATTCCCTTCTCTATTCATGCATATTTTCCACAGATTTCTTTATCTTATACCATATGGATTATCATGAGGTCCTATATCAACAAACTTAATGGTATCATCCGGACATTTATTACAATCACTGCAAATGACTATTTCGTCATCACCTTTCTTTCGGCATACCTTACAATATAAATAAATAATAATAAAATTTCTTCTAACGGAACAGCTATAATACCCTCTGAAGTTACCTTTAAGTGGTTCTCCTAAAGCGATAGGTTCTTCTATAATCATATCCACTTTCTTTTTAACTGCCTTCTTTGTTGAGCTGAACTTTTTTAGGGACTCCTTGAAAGTATCACTGAAAAGTATATTCATTAAAAGACTTCTTTATAACTTAACCATTTAACTTTACCTGATCTAATTCTTGAAATAGTTTCTAAAAGACTTTCTTTAAAATCTGGATCAGAAATAATTGCTTCAGTAGGATTACCATCTTTTGTACGTTTTAATCCCAAAACAAATTGGGTAAATATTTCAGAGACAGATGTTCTCTGCTGCTCTGCATAAATCTTTGCATATTCTATTAAATCTTTATCTAATGTTATATTTATTTTACTTTTACCCATCGTGATCATCCTCTATTTTATATTTATAATATACGCCTTTTATACACCTCTGTCAATATTTTCAATAATTTATCTCAACTTTTACTAATTTCTACACAATAAATATACCAGTAATGCAAACATACCGGTAAGTGATAGAATATCTTCTATTGAAACCCATCTAATAATGATTGATTATAATCATGTAAAGTATAATAAATATCCAAAACTTAAATACTATTTAATATATTATTTTGGTCCCACTTTTACAGGAATAGCAGTAACCTTATCTGCAGTAATGTTCACATTATCCCTGGGATTCTTACGCAGCTGCAGCAGCGTTGATGGCCTGTCAAGTGTTGGGGGATGCATGCAAGCTATTCTAAAGGTTGCTCGCTGCCATCTTAAATCTCCGCCATCACAATACAACTCTATCCTTTTTGCATTAAATATCGGCTTCATCCCAATAGTAACAGCTTTTGGGGGAAGATCGTAGCTATTACCACCTATTCCGCATAGACTATTAATAACAAAAGTATCTGAGTTCAGATCAAGAACCCTGGTCCTGGATTTTAGGAATTTTTCAATAGTCATCCTTCTGTAATATGTATCATAGGGTTCATTAAATGCAATATGCCCATGATAACCAATACCGCCATAGCAATTATCTATACCGCCCAGTTCATCTATTTTATTCTCATTATAATCCAGATCATACGGGTTGGGCCATATTACATGATCGGGGTTTAATCCTAAACTACTATCAAGTAATGAAAACAGGATTCTATCCATATATCCCCTAAAACTCATAGGGTGAGACTTGGGCACCAATCTTCCTTCCCAATCTAAGTATTCATCCATAAAGAATATCCAGAGGTTTTTAAGATTAATTTTTTCTTTATTACATATACCTACCAGTATTGGATATTGAGGTGTAGGACCAACAGGAAGAATTATCTTGGTTAATCTATCTTCATTATTATTACTGATTATAACATCCGCTATTGACCTGGCCATTTTACTATGCAATGCACCGGCATTTTTTACTACATCCACTTTAACATTACTATATTTATCAATATCTTCAATTGGTACTGTCATCATTTTTTTAAAATCTTCATCACTAACAGTTTGGTGGGTTACTATGCCATTAAACTTATTCATATCAATCTCTTGTAAATTATTATCTCTTATTAAATATAATTTTAATACAGTTTTACTATCTTATTTTCTCTTGCTAATTCCCTACTCAACATACCCAAAGCTTTTTAAGAAATCATACGATTTTTTTACAGCTTCATTAGTTTCTTCCAAAGAATGCTCTTTACCATCAAATTCAACTTCCAGGCTCATTGGACCATTAAAGTCTTTTACCAAATCAAATATTTTTCTAAAATCTATGTTCCCTTCGCCAAGTGCAGGAAAATTCCATTCCTCGACTCCGCCAGCACGCTCTTTTAGATGCACAAAACCCATATATGGCAAAGCATACTTAATATCTTCTTCAGCTTTTACACCACCGTAATACATAACATTTGCAGTATCATAATTAAGTTTAACATTTGGATGATTAATTTTCTTTATTATTTCAGCACCTTTTTTGCCAGTATTAAACCAATTACCATGCATTTCAAGACATACTGTTACATCCATAGATTTAGCGTAATCTGCAATTTCACCTATATCTGAATAAAATCTCTTCTGATCTTCTTCTGTTTTAACTTCTCCTGTATCAGTAGTTGCAAAATTTGCACCAAATAACCTAACAGCATCTATAACCTTTTTAAAATTACTGACTGCATTTTCTTTCATCAAACGGGTGTGGCCTGCGACACAATGAACTTTAAGTCCATAATTGCTGCATAGTTTTACAATTCTACCAGCATCTTCTTTTGTCATCTCTTCAGGATCTGGTTTAATATGAGAAAAGTAAGCAGGTGCACTGGTTAGCTCTATATATTTAAATCCAGCTTTTGATATTCCTTCAGCTATTTCTTCCAAGCTGTACGGGGGGTAAGTTGTTGTGACAACTCCAACTATATTTTTCATATCTTTCTCCTTTTTAGAATTAATATTATTTAATTTATATGTTAACTACACTATTTAGCAGACATTCAGCCATTAAGGTAAAACTCTCTTAGTCAATCCAAATGGGTACATCTGCTGCTGCACAAAAGCTTCTGCATAAGGAACTCCAGCTTGATATCCTCTAAATCTTGCTATTGTTTTTATAAACTCTTCAACATTAGTATTATGCATTTCCTTTAGCCAGCCTAGCTGTGACTGCATTTTTAACATCATTTTTACTTTAATATCTATAGTTTTAGATATATCAACATACTCTACCGGAGTAAAATTAATCCCCGCTAAAGTATCCATGTAGTATAATATAGGTACTTTATCTGAGTGAGGATATTTAGTCTTCCATAGTTTAATACTTGCCAGGTAAGTAGCCTCAAATACAAGCTTGCTTGCATTTACATGGTCAGCCATATAATCATTAGGATGATGGGTAATCACTACATCTGGATTAGCCTGTCTGATTACATCAATTATCTTCACTCTGGAATCCAAATCCAGTACTACTTCTCCATCAGCCATTCCACCCCATATTGATACAGCTCCAATTAATTTTGCTGATTCAATAGCTTCGCCTCTTCTGATTCTTGCAATTTCCTCAGATTTGTATGTCAGGCTTCCTTTATTTCCATCGCATACATGGCACATGAAAATTTCGTGTCCGTTCTGTTTGTATAGAGCAAGTGTGCCTGCGCACAATAACTCAATATCATCGGGGTGAGCACCAATTGCTAATATTTTCATAGTATCCCTCCATATATACTTCATAGAATTATAGACTGCTATTGATTTAATATATTATAATTTTTCAGTAATATTGTCTATCTTCAAAAATATCTTCTTTTTCTATTCCGTAATAAAAACCCTCACTTAATATAATAATTAACAATCATAAAACAAGAAACTTCTAATATACCTGCTGCTGTTGTTTAGTGATATTATCACCTCTGAATTGTTATTTTGAGCTCAATATAATAGCTATTTAGCAGAAATGTCACTTTTAAGAATAAGGTAAAGTATGAGGACTAACTAGTAAATTATTTTTTAATATTATTTTTTTCCAGATTTAATAAAAACCTCTTTATCTTTTCTCCGCCAGTAAATTTTCCTAAAGAACCATTGCTTTTTACTACTCTATGGCATGGTACTACAAGCATTATAGGATTTTTGCTTAAAGCGGTCCCAGCAGCTCTCCATGCACAGGGATAACCAGCAAGCTCTGTTATTTCCTTATAGCTAATTATTCTACCGTATCTGATATTAGAAGTTTTATTCCATATCTTTCTTTCAAATTTCGTGCCTGTTAAAAATTTAACTTTTATATTAAGATCCCTGGACCTGCCATTCAAATAATTGTTAATAGTAGATTCAATTATTTGAGATTTCTTCTCGATAAATACTACCCTATTTATACCCTTGCATTTA
>Ga0265594_1001469_pt1 | contig 18169 bp, 14 predicted proteins | sample saktaG_11_FD_190147 | JGI IMG/M metagenome (GOLD analysis project Ga0265594, IMG submission 190147) | Saline water microbial communities from Sakinaw Lake, British Columbia, Canada - sak_2011_5_24_80m | ecosystem: Environmental > Aquatic > Non-marine Saline and Alkaline > Saline ... | reverse complement strand
CTTAGCTAATGTTGATTTATGGAGACTGAGGACGGGCAGACTTTCTAGCGAAGGTGAAGATAATGATTTTTTAAGAATTCAGCAGGCTTTGAGTATTTTATCTGAGGCCCCAATTTATATTGATGATGCCGCTGTTTCAAACATTTTGCAAATGAGGGCAATGGCCCGCAGATTACAGGCAGAGAAAGGACTGGGGCTAATTATTGTTGATTATTTACAATTGATGGAGCCGAGAAATCCGGCAGCCAATATGGTCCAACAGATGACCGAGGTTTCTCGTTCTCTAAAAGCTTTGGCCAGAGAAATTAATGTTCCGGTTTTAGCTTTATCGCAATTATCAAGGGCGGTAGAGCAAAGATCTCCCCAAATTCCAAGATTATCTGACTTGAGGGAAACTGGCGCGCTGGAACAGGATGCAGATGTTGTCCTCTTTATCCATCGTGAAGATAGATACCGGCCTGAGACTTCAAGGAAAAATATTGCCGATATTATAATCGCTAAGCATCGCAACGGGCCGGTGGGGCAAGCTGAATTATATTTCGATGAAAGACGAATCAGTTTTCGCAATTTAGAAAAAGAACACCAGGAGTAACTTTATATGTATCCGCCATCTATCCAAAAACTCATTGATATCTTTTCTAAATTTCCAACGGTTGGACCGCGAACTGCTGCCCGCTTTGTTTTTTATTTAATTAAAACACCCGGGGAGAAGACTGAAGAGCTTATAAAATCAATTGAAGAATTGAAAGCTAAAATAAAAATTTGTCCGCTTTGTTTTAAATCATTTGAACCTGCCCAAATTCCAGAGAAACTTGAAGCGGGCAAGGATGAAAGGGAATTTTGTTCCATTTGCCAAGATAAAACCAGAAATAAAAGTTTAATTTGCATCATAGAAAAAGAAGTTGACCTGGAAGCTATTGAAAAAACTGGTAAATTCAAGGGGTTCTATTTTGTTTTAGGAGGCACAATTTCTAGGATTGAGAAAGCAAAACAAAAAGAAGAAATTGAAAAAAGAATTGATAAACTGCTCAAAAGGGTTGAAAAAGACCAAATCAAGGAAATTATTTTAGCGCTTAATCCAACTATTGAAGGTCAAAATACAAGTTTATTGCTCCAGAGAAAGTTAAAAAATTTGGGAATAAAAAAAATTACCCGGCTTGGCCAAGGTTTACCAGTAGGCGGGGAATTAGAATACGCTGATGAGGAAACACTATCTTCGGCCCTTGAAAGCCGAAGATAATTTCAGACTATAGTTTTATAATCTCTATTTCAGTAAAGGGCTGGCGGTGGCCCTTTTTTACTTTGTAGCGAGTCTTTGGCTTGTATTTAAAAATGATTACTTTTTTACCCTTGCCGTGGCGAGTAATTTTCCCGGTAACCTTTGCCCCCTTGATTAATGGACATCCGATGTCCATTTTTTTGCCCTTTTCCAATAATAAAACTTCTTTGAAGGTAATTTCAGAACCTTCTTTTTTATCAATTTTCTCAATCTTTATTTTGTCGCCGGGCTTAACAAGATATTGCTTGCCCCCAGTTTTAATAATAGCTAACATAAATTTATTCTGTTGATGGTTTTTCTATTTGCTTAACTTCTACTTTAGATTGGCCTTCAGTAATTTTTGCTACATCTTTATCGATTTTACCAAATTCTTTATAGGCATTATTGTAGGTATTTACGGTCGTGCCAAGATTGTTCCCAAGTTTTTGAAGATACTCTTCGTAACTTGCCAAATGCCGTCCAATCATCTCTACTCTTTTGCGGATTTCTTTAGCTGATTCTTCAATCTTCATAGCCCGTAATCCTTGTAAGATTGTCTGTAAGTAAGCATAAAAAGAGGTCGGAGAAACTATATGAACATGCTTTTCCCTGACTGCGTAATCGATTAAATCTCGAGTATTACTCTTGACCGCTCCAATTTTATTGACTAACAAATCATAATAAACAGCTTCGGCCGGTATAAACATAAAAGCAAAATCTAAAGTTTTCTCACTGGGTTTGATATACTTAGACGTTTCATCAATCCGATTCTTTAAATCCTGTTTAAAAATCTTCTCCAATATCTTCCGCTTTGTCGAATTATTCTCTTCAATAATCCTGTTATAGTTTTCCAAAGAAAATTTTGAATCTATGGGGATAATTTTATCTTTTAAGAATATCACTGCATCAACTACTTCACCATCCTTAAATTCATATTGCATTTGATACTGACTGGGACTAAAGACATTTTTTAATAATTCTTCTAAATAATATTCTCCTAAAACACCTCGCTGCTTGGGATTTTTTAAAATATTTTCCAATGATTGCAACTGCTCGGCAAAATTAATTACTTGCTTATTAGTATCATCAAGTTTGGTTAATTTTTCGGTAACATCTTGAATAATTTTGGCGCTTTGACCAAACTGTGCTTGCATAACCCTGGTTGATTCTGATAATTTACGGTCTAAAATTTGATTAATCTGGCTTAACTGTTGCTGAAGCATTAATAAAGAACCATCTTCTTTTTTCGGTTTTTTCTTCAGTAATAAAAAAATCACCGCCGCCAAGCCCATATTAACTAAGATTAAAAAAAGTAGAATTACTAATTGTCCCATGGAATTATCTTCCCATTTACTTTAGCACTACCTCATTAAAATTTCAACTGTCACAAAAAGAATATAAATTCCCAATAAAACTAAAGCTTCTTTTTTGGTAATTTTTTGACCGCTTCGGACCACCAATAGAAAAAATATAGCTGAGATTATCAGAAAGAGCCGGCCTATGGCAAAAGGTGAAAAATCAACAATCTCAATTGGGCAAATTAGAGCGACAATCCCGACTACCAGAGTGGCCGGAACCATAATTGCGCCCATCAAATTGCCGAGAATCATCCAGGTCTGACCCTTTCTGGCAGAGGCAATTGCAAAATAGGCCTCGGGTAAAGTATTTCCTAATCCAACAATTAAAATTCCAATTATGGCTATTGGCAAATTAAAACTTCCAGCAAAAAATTGAGCTGATTTAACAATTCCTTCAGAAGCTACCAATAAAAAGATTATTCCCAAAATTACTTTTCCGAGGTTTTTTATAAAAACCTTAAATTCTTTAGTAGTAGAAATTTTGTTTTCGTCATAAACTTTTTTAAATCTTTCTTCTTTGGAAAAAAGCCAAAAGGTATAAAAAGCGAAGGCTAAAATTAAGAAAATTCCGTCTCCCCTGCCCAAAACCCCATCTGAAATTAAAAGTAGGGGTAAAATGGCAATGCAGATAGTAAAAATTGAAGAAGTTTGAACCATCCTGCTTTCAGCCGGAAGTCCTTTAGCAATTAAAGCCGCCAAAGCTACAACTATTGTTAAGTCAACGACATTTCCACCAACTATCTCACCAAAAGAAAGTTGAGGAATTTTATGAAGGGCCGAAGAAATCCCAACAAAAAGATTGGGTAAAGAGCCCGCTATTGCCATAACAAAAAAAGCTACCACAAATTCCCTCCATTCCAAAAATCGAGCCACCCTAGTTAAGGCATCAACTAACAATTTCCCCGACCAAAAAAGTAAGGCGAAAGAGGCTAAAAAAATAAAAATGTAAAACCAAAACATATTATTTTACAAAATAGATTATCTCATAAATAATTCCTCCTAAAAATATTAAAACTAAAGGATAGATTAAGAATTTCCTTTTAGGTCTAATTTTCCGGTACATTAACAAAATTAAAATTCCATCAATACCAAGCATTACTCCGCCAACAACAGATATTACCGAAATAAAACTTTTAACTCCAATTAAAAAAAGAAATAGGGGCAGAAAACAAGCAGCTACCCAGGCCAAATTTTTTCCAATTTTTAAATCATACCAAAAAACCTTTTTTAAAGTAAGGCCTAAGGCGATAAAAGATGTAAAAGTTGTTAAAAGCCCGAAAATGAGAGCCAAAGAAACTATTCCATCGCCCAAAACATTTCTAAGTCCGGTTAAGGCCGATTCTGTGGTTTGGGGTCCGGTAATGCCTAAAATTAGATAGATAAAAAAGAGATAAACAACTATCGGAATTAAAATAGCAATGGGGATAATCCATCTTAATGCCTTCTTTTCTCCTCCCAGCATTTCTTCAACTTCGGGAATTAAGGCCGCTCCCCAGATAGAAAAAAGAATGGCTCCATAAGGCAGAAATATAAAAGACCAGTCGGGAACGGGAAAAAGATTTTGGATATTCAAAAAATCTTGACCCCGGAAAAATATGACAATCAAAATTAAAAAGAACAAAATCAATCCCCAGAATTCCACTTTGGCGATTGCCTTAATCCCGAAATAAATAATACCAGCCCCAATTACAAAATAAAAAAGGGTGTAAAGGGTTGTGTTTCCTCCGAAAATTGGAAACAAAAGTTCTTTAAAAAATTCACCGCCAACAATCAAATAAGCTAAAATAGCGCCAAAAAGCCCTAAAATGGTTGAAATTAAAGCTAATTTTTGACCCCATTTTCCCAAATAAAGCTTGGCAAAGCCAGGCAGTCTTTTAAAATCCGGAGTTTTTAGGGCCAATTCTCCAAAAAACAAATGAATTAAAATAGATACGGCTCCTAAAATTAAAAAATAGCCGAGAATTATCCAAAAACCCACTTTGAAAGTGATGTAAGGCAGAGCAAAAAGCCCAACTCCGATAATGGTGCCTGAAAGAGTAGCCATCGGATAGATAAATGTTTTAATGTTTTTAAACATATTCTTTTTTAGTAATAAAATGCCATTTAGTTGCTTCAATTAAAATTATATTTAAAAAGCCCAGTCCTAAAATTAGTTGCCAGTCAAAAAGATTTAGGGGAACTGTTTCCAAAAGTGCTTGTAATGGAGGAAGATAAAGAGCGGATATCAACATTATAACACCGAAAATCCAGGCAGAAACTAAAAATTTATTAGAGAAAGGATTTATCCTCCAAAGATTTTTTCTTAAGCTCTTACAGGATAAAACATAAAAAATTGAATCAATGGTTAATCCGGCAAAAATTATTGACCTGATATGAGGAATTTCATAACCAGAATATTTTATTAACCAGAACAATAATCCTAAAAGCAAAAGGTCAGTCACTAATCCAATAATAAAAATTAGAGCCTTCATTTCTCGGGTTAAAAGAGGAATATCATGACCTTGCGGTTTTTGCCGCATTAAGTCTTTTTCTTTGGGCTCAAAAGCTAAAGCAATGCCTGGGAGACCGTCTTCAATCAGGTTCACCCATAAAATTTGAACTGCTGTAACCGGTAAAGGAAAACCGGCTAAAATACTTACACCAACTAAAATTATCTCGGTAAAGCTATCAGAAAGTAAATAAGTAATAACCTTTCTGATATTATCAATGATTGCCCTGCCTTCTTCAACTGCTGCCACAATAATTGAGAAACTGTCATTTAATAAAATCAAATCTGAAGTTTCTTTTGCTACTTCGGTTCCAGAACCTAAAGCTACTCCAATGTCAGCTTTCTTAAGCGCTGGAGCGTCATTAATTCCATCTCCGGTCATTGCCACTACTTGTCCTTTTCCCTGCCAGGCCTCAATAATTCTTATTTTCTGTCTTGGCTCAACCCTGGCATAAATTTGAATTTGAGGTAAAATTCTATCGAAATCTTTGTCGGATAATTTATCTAAATCTCTTCCTTCCAGAATATTTTCTTCTTTTATCTTAAAGCCGAGTTCTTCAGCTACAGCTCTAGCCGTCAATTTATGGTCTCCGGTAACAATAATTGGTTTCATTCCGGCTTCACGGCAAACTTTCATTGCCTCTCTTGCTTCTTTTCTAATCGGGTCTTTTAAAGCAATAAAACCGAGAAAAATTAAATCCCTGCATGATTCCTTAATAGATAGAGACCCGGTCTCTGTCACTTTACGATGGGCAGCAGCTATTACTCTTAAACCTTTTTGAGCCAGTTCTTCTAATTGCTTTTCTAATTTTTCTTTTTCTCTTTCCTCCAAAACCGAGAGTTCTAAAATTTTCTCCGGAGCTCCGCAAACATATAGGAAATTCTTGCCATTTTCTTTATATAAAGCGGCTGAAAATTTATTTATTGGGTTAAATGGTAATTCGGCTAACCGCTTTTTCTCAAACTCTCTTTTTCGGCAAAGGGCTGCCTCAACCCCGGCTTCTAACAATGCTCTGTCGGTCGGCCTTCCCCTGATAATCCATTTATCCTTGGGTTCATCGGGATTTTCAATAAAAGCCTCGGATGTTAAAACAGCAGCTTTTAAAGTTAAAAATTTATCTCCAATTATATCGCTTACTTTCATTTTTCCTTCGGTTAAGGTAGCGGTCTTATCACTACAAATCACCGAAGTACTCCCCAGTGTTTCTGCTGAATCTAATTTTCGCACCAATCCCTTCTTTTTTAAGATTCTCTGCATTCCAAGAGCCAAAATTACGGTCATAGCTACCGGCAACCCTTCAGGAATAGCAGCTACTGCTACTGCCACGGCTGTTGTAAACATCTCTATAAACTTTCCGCCAGTGAGCATTCCTTCAATAAAAATTCCAATACAAATTATACTAATAACTATTCCAACAATCTTTGAAAAATGGGCTAATTTTTTCTGATAGGGCGTTTTTTCTTCTCGAGCTTCCTTAACCATTGTGGCTATCTTACCAATTTCTGTTTGAATTCCAGCTTCAGTAACTATTGCCTTTCCTTTTCCATTCTCAGCTACACAACCCATATAAACCATATTATCCCTATCAGCTAAAGGTGCCTCTTTTGGTAAAACCTCTGACAATTTTTTTGCTGATAACCACTCCCCTGTCAAAGCCATTTCATTAATTTTTAAATCATGACATTCAATGATCCTGCCATCAGCCGGGACTTTATCTCCTGGATTCAAAATAATAATATCGCCGGGAACCAATTCCTCTGAGTCAATAATTTTTAAATTTCCTCCCCTCAAAACTTCAGCTTCATGCTTGACTATTTTCTTCAATTCTCTTAAAGCTCGAGATGCTTTGTTTTCCTGAAAAAATCCAACAATTGTATTCAAAAAAACGGCGCCAAAAATAACAATGGCGTCGGTATAATCTCTCAAAATTAAAGTGATAATCCCGGCAATAACTAAAATATAAATTAGGGGACTTCTAAATTGCACTAAAAATATTCTTAATCGAGAAAAGGGCTTCTCTTCTGGGAGTGAATTTTGACCTAATTTTCGTTGTCGCAATTGAACTTCTTTCTCAGATAAGCCTTTCTTGAAGTCAGAATATAATAATTTTGTTACTTCTTTCCAAGTAATATTATGCCAGGAGATTTTTCCCATATTAATTTACTATACTCAAAAAAGAGACCAATTAAAAGTCTCTTAAAAAAAATGGCGGCCCTATCGGGATTCGAACCCGAGTTACATGGATGAGAACCATGCGTCCTAAACCACTAGACGATAGGGCCCATAGGGAGATAAGAACCATTATCAAACCTATCACAGAATTTAAATTTTGTAAAATAAAGAGCCGCCCGAGTAACTGAGATTAACTGAGACGGGCGGCATATGTATTTGGCAGTAATATTACTGTCCTTTCTTTTTCTTTCTTCGGTGTATTTTTACTTCAAGGTGAGTATAAGGGTTGGTTTTTACTACTTTCACTTTCAGTAATGTTTTACAAAAAGGACATTTCGGAAACGTTTCGTTACTTATAAAGAATCCCTGGCAATTTGGACATTGAGTTAAGGTCTTTGCCCTTGTGTTTTTCCTACTCACTCTTCTCCTTTCTTTCCTTTATTCGAAAAAGAATTTAAATTATAAAAGATCTATTCACCTTTTTCCCTTGTTATTATATCAAATTAAAAAATATTTTCAAGTACCCGAGCTGCAGCGAAGAGTAAAGAAGAGGATTTATCCCCTTTGACTGCCATTCATTTTGCCAGCAATTCCCTGATAATTTTTTAATAGCTGGGAGATTTCAACCAAATTTAAATCGAATATTACTCCTATGCTTATAGCAGATAGGCTGGCATAAATTTGTTCCTTGCCGAAAAGTTTCTCTAGGCGATGAAGTTCGCCTCCTTCGGAGTTTGCCTTCATCTTCAGCCACCGAGTCCCGTTTGCGGGACGAAGGTGGAAAAGAGCGCGAAGCGCTCTTTGACTTCGCTGCGGCTCAGGTAACCAAATTGGAACAATATTCCCTTTGTAGTTTATTTTAAAATTCGTTCCATTGTTTAACCTTATATCGCTGGCTTTAAAATCAGCTCCTTCTTGAAAACCAAAGGTTAGAGTGTTGAAATTTGTGATGTCTTTTATTTCTCTAATAGCTTCGTCATCAAAATTTAAAATTAAATAACTCTGGGAAGGTAAAATTCTTGCTAATTTTCGAATTTCAGTTGTTTTTTCGCGCTCACCAGTAAAAAAGTCTTTATCAGGAGGAATGTCTCCAATATAAGTTACTACTAAAATTGGCAACGAGGATCTCTTAATTAGAAAATTAAAATTTTCCGCCTTTTCTATTTTTGACTCAAAAATTAGAATTTCTTTCCCTAAAATTTGCCCATAACTCACAGAACATGGAAAATTCGTCAATCTCCCGACTTTAAAATGCGGCCTTAAAACCTGAAAAATAGCTTCAGCAGCAAAATCACGTCCCCTACCAGCAACAATAATGATTTTAGGTTTTTTAAAATAGAAAATGAGTTTTGATAAGAAATCCATAATTATTATTCTTCGTAATCGGGGGGAATCTGATAGTAATCTATAATATATTTAGCAAGTTCTCGAAATATGGGGGTAGCCGAATATTCAGCTGTTTTGGTTTTTGGATTATCTAATTTTACCAAAACCAAAAACCGGGGATTAAAGGCCGGAGTAAATCCAGCAAAAGTTTGGATAGTTTTTTCAGAATAACCCGATTTATCAATTCCTAAAGCCGAAAAGGATACCTGGGCAGTTCCGGTTTTACCAGCAATATAATATCCGGGAATCTTAGCTGCTTTCCCGAAACCATTCTCTACCACGCTAACCAACATCGCTGTTAATTGAGCGGCTGTTTTTTGCGAAATTACCTGTCTTGTCTCTATTTTATCTAAATTAGGGTTAGGGGGTTCTAACAGATAGGGTTTAACCAATTTCCCCCCATTGCTAATAGCTGAAAAAGCCCTGAATAACTGTATTGGAGTCATTTCAATTCCTTGTCCAAAAGAAGCTGTAGCAAAATTTACCTCATAGCCCTTTTTTAAATTTGAATTCGTAGAAAAGACCTCTCCTTGTAAATCAATTCCGGTTGGTTCAAAAAAACCGAATTTTTCAATATAATCTAAAAAAATCCGGTGATCAATTTGTCTCTCGGCAAATACCGCTCCGGTATTAATTGATTTTTCCAAAACTTCGGTCATAGTTATCTTGCCGGGATAGACCCTTTGGTCATAATTATAAATAGGCCAGCCTCCGATTTTAATTATTCCCGGATCAATATAGGTAGTCTGGGGAGTTATTGCTTCTTGGTCTAAAGCCGCAGCCATGGTAATGGGCTTAAAGACTGAACCCGGTTCAAAAAGCTTCTGGCTTGCCGAATTTTGGAAAATTTCTAAATTCTCTTCTTTCCAATACTGATTAGGATTAAAATTCGGGAAATTAGCCAGAGCTAAAATTTTTCCTGAATTAGGGTCTCCGACTATAATTTGACCCCCATCAATACCTAAATTTTCTTTAGCTTCTCTCAATAGTTTTTCAGCCACAAATTGGATATTGTAATCAAGAGTTAAAATGAGGTCAGAGCCTCTTTTAACAGAGCCAGAGGTCATATTGACTAAATACCCTTGAGCACTCTTTTCTCCCTCTTGGAATCCCTCCGACCCTTCAAGAAGCCCGTTGTAATATCCTTCTACCCCGTATTGTCCAATATTATTTCCCCCTAAAAATCCAATCACGTGGGAGGCTAGAGTTTCTTGAGGATAATATCTTAAGGTCTCTGACCCCAAATAAACTCCTGGTAAATTTAATTTTTTTAAAAGTTCTATCTCTTCCTGAGTTAATTTACTTTTTATTAATTCATAGAGACTGTCTGATTTTTTAATTTTTTCTAAAATTAAGTCTTCATCTAAATTCAGTATCTGGCTCAAGGCTTTGGCTGTTTCCATTGAATTCTGTCCTTTAGTAGTAATTTCTTCCGGAGAAATATAAACTAATTCCCAATTTTTATTGGAAGCTAAGCTATATAAATTTCCTTCTTTTTTTCCTTGCAAAAAAATTTCTCCTCTATCTCCCTGAATTTGGGCAAAAAATTTTTGTTGGCCCTGAGCTAAAGCTTTCCAATATCCATAATGGAGTATCTGGATAAAAAAAAGCCTCCCTACAATAGCTGTTCCAAATAATATTATTAAAACCAAAATTAGATTTATCCTCCCCCTTTTCATTAAATAAACAAGGTTAAGTTTTTTTTGCTCTCTATCTACCTTGTAAGAATTTATTTGCAACAACCTGGCTTTCCAGAACCTGGATATAATGAATTCGTTCTACTTTTTCAAAATTTAGATTTTTTATTAAGCTCTCGATGGTAGATAATGAATTTGCCTGATAAAAATTAATACCCAGGGTTTTATTTTCCCGAGATAGCTCGTTTATTTTTCTTTGATAATTTTGAATCAGATAAGTTTCCCCAATCATCGCATTGACCTGGAAAATATAAAATATTAAAAGTGATATTATTGAAATGAAACTTAAAATCCAAAAAAATTTTAAACCAACTTTTGGAAATTTTGGTAAAACTACTAACCTTTGTGAAATAGATTGAGTTAAAGAATAACTGTTCATTGTGTCTATATTTTTAATATTGCTCTTAACTTTGCCGACCTTGATCGAGGATTAATTTTAATTTCTTCCTCTTTCGGACTGATTGGTTTTTTAGTTAAAATTTTAAATCTTTGATTGGCTTCGGAAGCTTGGTGATTGGCGAAGAAGACTTCATTTTCTTCTTTCCCTTCGTTTCCATAAATGGAAACTTGGGTTCGGAAGAAATTTTTGACGATTCTGTCTTCTAAAGAATGGAAAGAGATTATTACCAAGAAACCCTTTGGCATCAAAATTTCTAAAGCTTGAGGTAAAACTTCTTTTAGATTTTCCAATTCGTCATTTACGGCAATCCTTAGGGCCTGAAAGGTTTTAGTTGCAAAATGTAATCTTTGGTGCTGATACCAACCAGGAACTGCCTTTTTGATAACGTCGAGCAATTGAAAAGTGGTTTCAATTGATTTAAATTTTCGTATTTCAACAATATTTTTAGCAATTCTTTCAGCAAATCTTTCTTCTCCGTATTCTTCCAAAACTTTTTCGATATCTTTAGCTCTCCATTTATTAACGATTTCTTCGGCCGTTAATTCATTTTGAGCTCCAAATCTCATATCTAATGGTTCATTTCGCAAAAATGAGAATCCCCTTTCGCTTTCTTCTAAATGCCAGCTTGACATGCCCAGGTCAAATAAGATTCCGTGAACTGGTTTGAATTTTTCCCTATCGACAATCTCTTTTAAATTTACAAAATTATCATTAACCAAAACTAATCTATTGATAGTCGCTCTTGATAAATTTTTATACAGTTCAGCATCCCATTCAATTCCTAAAATTTTTCCCTCAGGTTTATTCTTTTCTAAAATTGCTAAGGTATGGCCGGCTCCACCAATTGTGCAATCAATAAAATTCTGATTGGGTTTAGGGTCAAGATATTTGAGCACTTCTTTTTGCAACACGGGGATATGAATCATTCCTTTCAAATTAGATTCCGAGCTCTCCCAATTTAGCTGCGAAATCACCTACTTCTTTTTCCACTTTTTTCTTATAGGTTTCCCAGTTTTGACTCTCCCAAATTTCTAATCGATTATAAAGACCGCAAATTACTACATTCTTTTTTAAATTAGCATAAGTTTTTAAATATTCCGGAATAAGAATTCGGCCCAGCCTATCGAGTTCTACCGCCATAGCTCCGGCTAACATAATCCTGGCGAAACCTCGAGCCTCAAGTTGACTGGCTGGCAGCTTCCCTAACTTATCAGACACCATCTGCCATTCTTTTGAAGGATAAACAACTAAACAATTATCCAAACCGCGGGTAATTATTATAGTTTTGCCCAGTTCCTTTCGGAACTTGGCAGGAAGAGCTAGTCTTTTTTTGATATCAATGGTATGTCTATATTCACCTATAAACATAGGAATTAAGTCTTTTGACACCGAGCTTCCGAAGGAAGCAAAGGTTAAGAAGAGGAAGAAATCCTCTTCGCCTTAGAAGTTATCCACAGATTTAGGCCTTTATCCCACTCTTATCCACAATCTACCCTTACACCTTTACTATATTCCACTTCATAGCCCTCAGTCAACCTAAATTAAAATACCTTAAAAATAAGATAAAAAATCATTTCTTTACACAGTATATCCACAGGGGCAACTTAAAATCGCCCCTAAGGCGATTTTAAGCTTTCTAATTCCTTAAATTTTTCAAGACCTTTTCTCCCAGAGTCTTTCTCGAGATTTAATACTGAAAATAACTTTTTTTAAGACTCTGTTTGCCCGATATTCAATCGCTCCATTTTTTCTTTTTTCAAACCATTCATTTAAAAAGATGAAATGGTTTTTGAAAACCAAAATTATTATGAAAGTTATTATCAAAGGAAACAGAATATAATCTAAGGCCCGATCAACAATACCGGTTCCTACTTCGGTGGCAGTACCGGCTACAGCCTTTCTGGTAACAATAACTTGGGCCGTATCGGTTTTGGCAGTATTTACATTATAAGCCAGGGCTGAATTCGTTAAAGTAGTTATTCCATAAATAAATTTATCTTCTGAAGCAACCTGGGCCTCAAAAGTAATTACCTTTGACTGACCGGGAGATATTGTTCCCAAATTTAATCCTGTCAAGATATCGCCGGCAGAAGATACTCCGTTAATCTTTAAATTATTCTGATATGTTAACTGCCAAGGCAAGCCGTCTTTTACCATTACACTTTGAACCCCGGTGCTTCCAGTAGAAGTAATTAAAATGTTAAATTCTACCCTCTCCAAGGGATCTGCTGAGACAGATTCTTGAAAAGTAGTATTATCATTAATGTTTCGGACAGTTTTTGAAATATTTAATACAGTATAATTTTGCTGGCAGTTTGCCTGGCAGGAAGTGGAGCTGGAATATGTTCCTGAAGGACAGTAGTATCCTGAATAAGTTTGGGAAGAGCAGGTATAATTATTTGTATTACAGGACCAGCAGGTGATTGAAGACGTCTGACAGTTGTTCTGGCAGGAAGTGGAGCTGGAATATGTTCCTGAAGGACAGTAGTATCCTGAATAAGTTTGGGAAGAGCAGGTATAATTATTTGTATTACAGGACCAGCAGGTGATTGAAGATGTCTGACAGTTGTTCTGGCAGGAAGTGGAGCTGGAATATGTTCCTGAAGGACAGTAGTATCCTGAATAAGTTTGGGAAGAGCAGGTATAACTGCTTGTGTTACAGGACCAGCAGGTGACTGAAGATGTCTGACAGACGTTCTGGCAGGAAGTGGAGCTGGAATATGTTCCTGAAGGACAGTAGTATCCTGAATAAGTTTGGGAAGAGCAGGTATAATTATTTGTGTTACAGGACCAGCAGGTGACTGAAGATGTCTGACAGACGTTCTGGCAGGAAGTGGAGCTGGAATATGTTCCTGAAGGACAATAGTATCCTGAATAAGTCTGGGAAGAGCAGGTATAATTATTTGTATTACAAGACCAGCAGGTGATTGAAGATGTCTGACAGTTGTTCTGGCAGGAAGTGGAGCTGGAATATGTTCCTGAAGGACAGTAGTATCCTGAATAAGTCTGGGAAGAGCAGGTATAATTATTTGTGTTACAGGACCAGCAGGTGACCGATTGAGGTGCCTGGCAGTTGTTCTGGCAGGAAGTGGAGCTGGAATATGTTCCTGAAGGACAGCTGGTGCCGGTATAGCTCTGGGAAGAGCAGGTATAATTATTTGTGTTACAGGACCAGCAAGTGACTGATTGAGATGTTGATTTAGGTGTAAGTCTCAAATTTACTACAGTCTGGCTTCCATTTATTGGAGAAAAAGTAGTAGAGTTTGAATAATAATTAGGGTGACTTACGCTTAATCTCCAAGGAGCAGAATAACCCCAGCCACAATTAACAAAACAGTTAAGGCCGTCAATTCTGGCAAAATTGTAATAACCGCTTGAATTACTTGTTGTGTTTCCCGACTTCGGGCCACACCAGCCATGCGCACTTGAACTGGTGCTTGGACATTGTGTTCCGCTGCTTGCTGTTGTTGTAACTGTAACCGTTGCTCCCGATATTGCCCCACCAGTATTAGCATCGTAAATATTCCCGTAAACTCGTGCTCCTTTGCAATTGACACAATCTGCACAACTCGCTGCCGCGGCCTTATTTTGATATCCAACAGCCGATAATAACAAAATAGCGATAAAAAAAATATCCAAAAAATATTGGCTCTTTTTAGAATTTTAAATTTAGATAAATTTAAAGACATAGTTTTTTAGAAATTTTTAGTTTGCTAATTCTGCCCCCACGGCAATTCTTTTATAATCTTTTCCTGGAGGCCAGCAACTTAGTAAGTTTAGCATATACTTAGAATTTGTCAAGCCCTGAGGAATATCTTCTCCGGGATTAAGAAAAAATTCTTCAGTAACCGTATAAATATATTGACTTTGATTAAAATAAATATAAATCTCATCCCCGGCGTTTAATTTACTTAAATCATTAAAAACCCAATCGTAATCTATTTTCGGCCAGTTAGGAGGAGCGCTGTGACCCAGAATGATTGTTGTTCCTTCTTCTCCCGGTAAAGCAGATTGAGGATAATGTAAAACTCCCCTTTTTAAAGCTTTTTCAAAGTCTTTCTCGCTATTATTTTCCTCAAAAACAATAGGAGCTTTAACTCCAATTTTGGGAATCTCAATACTATCTTCTTTATCAAAATAATCAGTCCCCCTTATTCCCTTTACTGTTTCTACTGCTTGTGTTTTATTTTTCTCAAAGAAATTAGATAATCCTCGATAGACAACTTTATAATTAAAAATCCAGGAAATATCTGACCAATTTATAATTATAAAATTGACTAAAAACAGAAAAATAAAAAACTTCCAAAGTTTCTTACTTTTTCCCCTTATTTCTCTTAAAGACGCCTTAAAATTTTTGTTTATAAACATAAGAAAGTCAACTTTTTAATAAATGCTGAAATTATGAGGTAAAATTCGAATTATTAATTCTTTATCAAAAAAGATAAATAAAACTAACAAAGTACCAAAGAAAAGTGTTTTTACAATCAGGTCTTTATGCTGAATATCAAATTTAACAAAGATATTCAAGATTAGAGAAAGGATAATGAGGAGTAATGAATAAAATATAATCTTTTGAACTATATCATTATAGTTTGAAGATAAAAATTGAAAAAAATTAAAACTAAAACTATTTTTTGTCCCATTTTCTGTTTCTGTGCCCTTAATAAGGGAAACATAACCTTCAGATACGGGCTCCTCTGATTTATTAACTACCTCCTCAGAAGCAACTTCTTGTTCAATACCAACCGGCGGTTCTTCTTGAACCGTTTCTTGCTCCGTAGGATGAACAAGGGATTCGTCCGGGGTTTCCTCAACAATCTCTTTATTTGCTTCTGCTTTTACTTCTACTTTTGGAGTCGGTTTTGTTTTGAGAGAGCCAAATAATTGAACCACAACATAGATTTCATTGCCCTGAAAATCTCCCTTAAGTACTGCAATCCCAATATCTTGATACTTTGGATTTAAAAGATTGGCTTTGTGAGAAGGAGAATCATCCCAGGCCTGATAAACTTCTTCCGAGTCTAAAAATCCTATAGCTAAATTCTCTCCGGCACATTGGTAATCATAATTTGCTGATTTTATCCAATACCAAGGCAACTTTCCTTCCGGGCTTTGATGAGCAAAATAATCTTTAGCTATCATGTCTTGAGCCTTTAGAGAAGCTGCTTTGTCTAATTGCGAATTTTCTGTTAAAGGGCCAAAGCCTAATGCCCCTCTTTCTTGATTGGTCAATTTAATCAAAGAGGTGCTGCTGATGTCAGCGAAATAAATGGTCTTGGGAAGGTAGATTAAATAAGAAACGGTAAAGAGCTTTAGAATAAGTAAAAATAAAAGATAGTAAAATAAAAATTTACTTTCTAAAAACTTCGGTCTATACCGATTTTCTGGGCAGGGAATAAATATTAATTGAAGTTTTAAGATTATTCTTTTAGCCATCTTATCTTTCTACACCATATCACAATTTTTAAAAAATGTCAATAGTCAAAAGGAGGTTTTTTTGAACCTTCATTTTATTAAAATTGCCTCCAATTATACCTTGATGGGGTTGGCTATATCAAGATTTTAATATTAATTTAAACTGCTTGTCTTTTGGCACAATTTCAACCTTATCTCCTTTTTTTAATTGACCTGACAAAAGAGCGGTGGCCAAAATGTTCTCCACCTTATCTTGAATAACCCTTCTCATTTCTCTTGCTCCAAGAGTTGGATTATAGCCCAGCTCTGTTATTTTCTTTTTCAGGGACTGGGTAATAATAAATTCAATATTTTTTTCTTCAAGATTTTTCTTTAATTTTTGAAGCAGAAGTTCTGAAATCGCCAAAAGATTTTCTTTAGTTAGGGGCTTGAAAACAACTACTCCATCAAATCGATTAATAAATTCTGGCCGGAAGACTCCTTCCTTGAAGAGATAACCCAAGAGATCTTCTTTCACAATGTCTAATTTTTTATTCAGCCTAATATCCTCCCAGATAATTTCTGCTCCGGCGTTTGAAGTGGCGATAATTATCGAATTTTTAAAATCAACTTTTCTGCCTAATCCATCTGTTAAGTGGCCTTCGTCAAAAACCTGTAAAAATAGATTTGAGACATTTGGATGGGCCTTCTCAATTTCATCTAATAAAATTAAGGAAAAAGGATTTTCTCTAACCGGGGTTGTTAAAAGACCCTCTTGGGAGGTGGAGCCAATTAATCTTGGAATATCTTGAGTATCTTGAAATTCTGACATATCTAATCTTATCATCTTCTGTTCTGAGCCAAAGTAAATTTCAGCCAGCGCTTTGGAAGTCTCGGTCTTCCCTACTCCGGTTGGCCCTAAAAATAAAAAGCAACCCATTGGCCCTGCTCTTATGGTAAAGGCAGCCCTGGCCCTTCTCATAGCCGCTGAAACTCCATTCACTGCCTCTTCCTGGTCAACAATTCTCTGATGAATCAAATTTTCTAAATTTAACAAAATTTCTCTCTCCTTGATTTCCAACTCCCCTACCGGGATTTGAATTTTTTCAGAAACAACCCTATCTACGTGCTCTGGTAATAAAATTTGCTCTTTTGCCTCACTGGCCAAATAGACCATAATTTCGTCTAAGAGATCCATTGCCGATTTCGGAAGGGGAATGGATGATAAATATTTCTGGCTATAATTTACTATTTCTCTCATTGCCGGGTAAGAAACAAACTTTTTGTATTTTTGTTCAAGGATTAAGGCCTGGTTTTCCAAGAGCTTAATTGTGTCTTTGGCCGAAATTTCAGAAACTTCAACTTTTTCAAATAAAGATAAAATAGACGGATTTTGCTCAATATATTTATGCAGACCTACAAAGGTAGTTATGGCTACAATCTGAAACTGGGGAGATTTTAGATAAGGAGATAGGACTCCAGAAATGTCGATAATCCCCGGTCTGGCCAGCTGACCAATATAGTTATGGAACTCATTAATTATTAAAATAATATTTCCGGCAAAAATTGCTTCTCGTAAAATTCGGTCTAAAGTTGCTTCTATCTCTTCAGAGTTTTCAATTTGAGTTAATAAAGCGGTCATATCTAATTCAACCACTCTTTTATAATTTAAACTGGGTAAGCTTTCGCCAAAAAGGCTTCTTTGAGCCAAGGCCTGGATAGTAGCTCCCCGACCGGTTCCCGGTAAACCTACTAATAAAACATTATTTATTTCTGACTTAGCCAAAATCCGCGTAATTTGCTTAATAGTTAATTTGTGGCCAATAATTTCTTCAAATCCTCTCCTTTTAATAAAATCAGTCCAATCAATCGAATATTGGTCTAAAGTGATAGTGTAACCTGCCGCCCATTGTTTGGCTAAATTTCCTCTTTTGGCTAAATTTTTGTACTCCCAAAATTTTTTTCTCTCGGCAATTTTTTCTTTCAGATTTTCTAACCAGTCGGCTAAATTTTCA
>Ga0265594_1001466_pt1 | contig 18183 bp, 16 predicted proteins | sample saktaG_11_FD_190147 | JGI IMG/M metagenome (GOLD analysis project Ga0265594, IMG submission 190147) | Saline water microbial communities from Sakinaw Lake, British Columbia, Canada - sak_2011_5_24_80m | ecosystem: Environmental > Aquatic > Non-marine Saline and Alkaline > Saline ... | reverse complement strand
CTCAAGCAGATAAACAGCAACCTGGAACAGCTATGGCGGCTGGCCGTGCTCCCCGCCAGTTTGGGTAACCGTAATTATGACGCAATAAGGAGGCCTTCGGTAACAGTTTAATTTGACGCAATACGTCGTCAGCGAAGTCCCTGCCATAATCTCTTCACCTTCACCCTCAACTCATCAAGACTACCGTTATTATTGATTACTACATCGGCATGCTTTACCCGCTCCTCTGAAGGTAACTGGGAGTGGATGCGAGCCAGAGATTGCTGCTCAGAGAGCCCAACCCGCTGCTTAAGTCGCCTGAGCACGGTGGGCTCAGGGGCTACAGTAACCCAAACCTCATCAACTAACGAACTCCAGCCAGCTTCTATCAAAAGAGGGGCTTCAAGCACTACCACACTCACTCCTTGCCGCCGGTATTCCTCAAGCTGAGCCTTTACCATCTCATATGTGCGGGGGTGCGTTATCTGGTTCAGCCGCAGTAGAGATTCGGGGTTGGCAAACACCGTCTCGCCTAGTTTTTCACGGTCAACATCACCATTGGTGGTGAGAATCTGCCTACCAAAGGCAGCCACCACCTCACGCCAGACATCGGTATCAGGCTTGAATGCTTCATGCCCTACCCTGTCAGCATCCACAATGACTGCCCCCAGCTCAGCCAGGAACTGCGACACGGTGCTCTTGCCACTACCGATGCCACCAGTAAGACCTATAACCTTCATCATTCACCAGCCTTATCAGTCTATCTACAAGTAGCCAAGTAGTCAAGAAAGCAAAGCCCTTTGATGCCAGCCGAGCTTATCGGGTGGTAAAGGGATAGGTTGAAAAGTGAGCCTTGGTGAGGTATAGTATATGGCAGTCGCTGTACGACGGAGGGGCAGATTTCTGAACCTCAATACTAAAAATGAAGGGAGCCAAGATAATGGGAAACACAGTCATCTATGAGAAAAAGGATAAGGTTGGGATTATTAAACTTAATCGACCTGAAGCGCTAAATGCAATAAATGACCCGCTGATTGCTGACCTTTTGTCGGCACTTAGGCTAGCGCGTGAAGATGAGACCAGGGTCATCATACTGAAGGGAGAGGGAAGGGCTTTCTCCGCCGGAGCCGATGTTAAGGAAGGCTCTCAGCCTCGGAGCATAGAGGATTACTTCAATCATGCCGAGCATATGCAGGAGGTGAGCCGGCTTATTGTTAATCTGGGGAAGCCGGTGATAGCCGCCGTGCAGGGTTACGCCCTGGGCGGGGGGTGCGAATTAGCCCTAGGCTGCGATATACGGATAGCGGCTGAGGGAGCTAAATTTGGGTTTCCGGAGACAACAGTAGGAGCAACCATCACCAATCTTGGCACGCAGAACTTGCCCCGGTTAATAGGGATGGGAAGAGCCAAGGAATTAGCTTATACCGGTAGAAGGGTGGATGCCAAGGAAGCCGAAGAGTGGGGATTAGTTAACAGGGTGGTTCCAGCAAGCGAGCTAGATAAAGTGGCTATGGAAATGGCTGAGGAGATTGCCTCCCGTGACCCTCTTGGGATAAAGCTAACTAGGCTAAGTCTGGATACGGGTGCCGAGGTAGGTTTTGAAACCGTGCTCAGACTTGAAACTCTGGCTGCTTCAACCTCATTTGCCAGCGGTCAGAGACAGACAGGAATGAAGGACGCTCTCAAGAAAAAATAGTAATTTGTACCTTTAGATAAAGGAGGGAAAACATGTCTCAATCACTGGAAGCTGTATTTAATCCCAGCTCGGTTGCCATCATTGGCGCATCTGAAGACCCCAGTAAATTTGCCTTCCGAAGAACAAGAACCCTGATTGACGGGAGCTATAAGGGCAAAATCTACCTGGTGAATCCCAAAAGGGCTGAGCTTTTCTCCCGAAAGGCATATCCAAGTATTCTTGATGTAGATGGGCCTGCCGACCTAGTGGTGGTTATTGTGGCGCCTCGATTCATTACTTCGGTTGTGGCTGACAGCATCAAAATGGGAGCCAAGGGAATCATTATTATGACGGCAGGGCTGGGCGAAGCCCAAGGTGAAGCTGGAATAGAGGGGAAGAGGATTGAACAGCAAGTCTTGGATGAGGCATCTAAAACTGGTGTCCAGGTTATTGGCCCTAATTGTATTGGTATATTCAGCGGGTCGGCAAACCTGAATCTTATTGGTTATCATATTGAAAAGGGGCCACTGGCGCTAATAGCTCAAAGTGGCAATGTCATTGACTCGCTCGTCCGTTATGGGCAATTGAGAGGGATTGGCTTTAGCAAGGCAGTAAGCGCTGGTAATGCCATCGGGGTCAAATTCCATGAGTATCTTGAATACCTGAAAGATGATCCGGAAACCAAGGCCATAGCCTTTTATATAGAGGGGATAAAGGAGGGGAATGAATTAATTAAGGTAGCCCGAGAAACAGTTAAGGAAAAACCGATTGTAGTGCTTAAAGCCGGGCGGTCGAAAGCAGGGGCAAGGGCTACCCTGTCCCACACCGGTGCCTTAGCTGGAGACGACCGCATTGTAGACGCAGCCTTTAAGCAAGCCGAAATAATAAGGGTATCAAATGTGGATGAGCTGTTTGATGTAGTTGAGGTGCTTTATAGCTGTCCGCTGCCTCAGGGAAATCGGGTTGCCATTCTATCAGAGGGGGGTGGGGATAATGCCATTACTGCCGACAATGCCCAGAAATATGGCATGGAAGTGCCTATTCTAGCTGAGGCTACCCAGGGAAAAATAAGACCCCTTTTGATTGAAGGGATGTCGGCGGTTAATCCGGTTGATTATGGTGGAGTGGCTGAGGGGAATCCTCAGGTGATAGAACAATGCGTGAGAGCGTGCATGGAGGATGACCAGGTGGACGCAGTGCTGGTAACTGGTCTGCTCGGGGGTCTGGCCGAAATCCTTAATGCCTGTCCACCGGCTGCGGAGGAGCAAACCTGCCAAGAACTGGTTAATTTAGTAAGTAGATATAAGAAACCGCTTTTTGTTCACAGTTGTTTTGGCAAGGAAACGACCAAATCCCTTGATATACTGAGGTCAAGCCAGGTGCCTGTGTTTGAGTCCTCAGAGCGAAGTGCTATGTGTCTGGGTATGCTGATGAAGTATGCTAGTGATAAGAGGAAGACAATGGAGATGAAAATACCGCAAGGGGTTGAGCCCCCGAGGTCAATAACAAAGGTTGCTCAGATTATTGAAAGGGCAAAGGCTGGGGGACAATCCAGCCTGATTGAGACAGAGGCAAAGGAAATACTAAAGGAGTATGGGATACCTGTCCCCGAGTTTAGATTAGCCAGAGGTAAGCAGGAAGCCACCAGGCTTGCCGAGGAGATTGGGTATCCGGTGGCAGCCAAGATTGTTTCTCCCCAAATCATCCATAAATCAGATGCTGGTGGCGTCAAACTGAACCTGAAGGACGAGGATGAAGTAGGAAAAGCGTTTGATGAGATTATTAACAGTGCCAAAGCATATAACAAAGAGGCACAAATTGACGGGGTGTTGCTCTCCCCGATGGAAAAGAAGGGGGTGGAAGTTATCATCGGCATGACCAGGGATGCGCAGTTTGGGCCGGTGATAATGTTTGGGCTGGGGGGGATATTCGTTGAAGTGTTAAAGGACGTCTCATTCAGGGTGGTGCCGTTGACTAAAGGCGATGCCTACGAAATGGTGAAACAGATAAAGGGGTATCCCATTCTTGAGGGGGTAAGGGGGGAGGAGCCAAGTGACATTGAGGCAATCGTTGACATAATTATGAAGGTGTCAAGGCTGGCCAGTGAGGATGAGGCAATCAGTGAGCTTGATTTAAACCCGGTGTTCATCTTCAGGGATGGGGCTTCAGTTGTTGATGCCAGGATGATACTGTCTAAATGATGCTGCTCATAATTTCGCCATCATGGTGCTGGGTAGCCAGGTAGCCAACTGGGGGAATACCATAACCAAAGCTAGCCCAAGAATCTGAAGCGGGATATACGGAAAAACAGAGCGATAGATATCAACCGTGGTTATCTCCTCAGGGATTTGGTCCTTTAGCTGGGTCACAACTGCCCTCATATAGAACAGGTTGAAGCCATAGGGGGGTGTTATATAGGCTATTTGCATGTTAACGATAAACAGGATACCGAACCACAAGGGGTCAAAACCCAGAGCCGTGATTATGGGAACATATATGGGGCAGGTAATGAGTACGATGGCAGCATCATCCATCAGGCAGCCCATGATCATGATGGAGAATTGCATAAAGGCAACAATGAGCAAGGGGGCTACATTTAAACCCGTTACTATTTCCTCAATGAAGTCTCGAGCTCCCATAACAGTATATAGGTTGCTGAAGCAAACGGCAGCAACGTAAATCCAGAAAATCATTGCCGTAAGCCTGAGGTTGAACAGAGCGGCATTTTTGAACAGCTTCCAGTTAAATTTGCGGTGAGCGACGGCGCAAAGGAGGGCACCGACGGCACCTACCGCTGCTGCCTCAACAGGGGTAGCCACTCCCAGGTAAATCGACCCCAGAACCAGTAAAATGAGTATTATGGGTAAGACCATCGCTCTGAGTGACACCAGCTTCTCGCCCCAGTTAGCTCGGCGTTCAGGTGGCAGTGGCGGACCCAGCTCTGGGTTTCTCCAGCACCTGATAGCTATCAGAATTATATAAAAAATGGCAAGCATAACGCCGGGGATAATCCCCCCCATAAAGAGCTTGCCTACTGAAACATGGGTTACTACGCCATAAAGAATCATTACGTCACTTGGGGGGATGAGGATCCCCAGTACACCGGCAACCGTTATGCAGCCAGTTGCCATACGCCTGTCGTAGCCACGCTTTATCATTGACGGGATGGCTATCATTCCCATAGACACGGTGGCGGCACCACTTACCCCAGCCATAGCAGCGAAGATAGTACAGATTATCACTGACGCCATTGCCAAGCCACCCCTTAAGCCACCCATCCATTTGTAGAACATGTCATAGGCATCATCAGCTATTCCTGAAAACTGCAGAAAGCTTCCCATCAGCAAAAACAAAGGGCAAGCTATCAGTAGGTCATCGGTAAAACCTATAAAAGCGCTGGTAAACAGATTGGCGGTCATGTCAAAGCCAAGGAACACAATGCTACCTAAGGTGGCGAGGGCACCCATGACAAAGACAACCGGTAACCCTGTTGACAGGATAAGAAACATTGAGGCGAAGATAAGGATGGTGAATAGCTGGATGCTCATAGGAGAATATCCTCTTCAATCTCAGGTCCTATTGCCTTACCGGTGTAGGCAGTATAGACGCTACGCACCAGGTTAGCCAGCACCTGCAACAAAAACAAAGAGGTCCCAATAACTATTATGGTTTTGAAGGGATATACCGGTGAGCGAAACATGGATTTGGTAGTTTGCCTTACCTGTATTGAATACCAACTCATTTCAGCGCCCTGCCATAACAGCACACCCAAAAAGGTGATGGCTAGAATAGAAGTAACCGAATCTAAAATTGCTTTGGCTCGCCGGGGAAGAAGATTATAGACGACATCGACCCTCACGTGGGTTCCTTTTAGCAGAGCATATCCTCCCCCCATAGCACAGGCAACACACAGGAGCTCGGTATTTATTTCCCAGGCCCAGTTAGTGGGACGACTAAAGACATACCTCATCATTACCTCATATGTTCCAATTAGGGCGATAACGGGCATTATGATGAGGAAAATCTTCCCCATCCACTCATTAATGTTATCAACTATAGCTGAGAAACGAAGCAAACCATTCTCCCTTTGCCGTGTGCTGTGAAGTGTTTGGCACTAAAGAAAGCTTTTACAACATATAAACCTCTTCCCCGCGGAACAGTAGTTACTTTCACTGAGTGTTAAACCTCAGTTCAACGGGTGAGCTACATCCATCAACAACTAAATTTGTACACTAAGTCGGGTAGGCCTATTCCAGACCATACCAATCCTTTATTAACTCAATTGCCTCAGCAGATAAGGGACTCAGTGCTGCCATATCAGGCCAGACCTTATCATAGGTCAACTGGCGCATCTCGTCTACATCGGCATCAGACAGGGTGATTACCTCATAGCCCCACTCGTCAGCCATATCCTGCACCCTCTGATAAGCGGCATTAGTGAAGTCTGTACTCTCCCTTGCGTACACTCTTTGGCCTTCTTCTACAATATCCTGAATATCAGCGGGCAATGTCCCCCAGGCATCCTTATTAACCAGGCTGACGCCCACCTCGGTACACCACTCGGGCAGGATGAGGTAATCCATCACCTCATTCCAGTGCATATCCTCTACAGCTTCAAAAGACCAGGTAGCCATATCAATGGTGCCTAGCATTAGCGCCTCATACTGGTCAGCACCGGGAATCCAAACTGTGGAAGCGCCGAGCTCCTCATAGAGCATAGCGTAACAGCCATAAGACCTCACCTTCACCCCTGCCCAGTCAGCATTGCTGCGGATGGGCTTATTAGAACACATAAGGGGGTAGGGACCGAAGGTCTCAAGACCAATAAGGCGAATGTTATATTCACCGAGCAAACCTCGCCACAGCTCAGAAAGAGGACTCATCATCTGAAGGGCATAGGTATCTCCCCCGGTAGGAGTACGTAAGTTAGAGAACGGAGGACCACCCCAGATATCGCAGGCTGGTTCAACACCGGAGAAATAAGTGGGGTCGGCGTCACCCATCTCGGTTAGCCCTTCACCTAAGCCACTCAGCATGTCCTCACTGGCATAAACCTCACCATCATAGAACTTGTCAATGGTGAGCCGCCCATCGGTTTCCTTTTCAATAAAGTCAATAAAAATGGGGATTCCAACATCCATCGCATGGTCTCCGGCACAGAAACTGCCCTGCAACCTCCACTCAAAAGTGGTTGGTGCTGCTACCTCCTCTTCTGGTGCGGCACAGGCTGGAAGGAGCAGTGCTGCCAACACCAAGGTCAGGCAGATACTACCAATTAGCATCAATAGTCTTTTTCTTTTCATTCCAATTTCTCCTTATAAGATTTTTAGTCACCTTGGTTTAATCTAGTCACCTCATTTCTCACCCCCTTCCTCTTTAAGTTTAGTTCTAAGGTAATTTTAAACAAAGCCTAATTAAACCTCCCCATTAAATACCCGCGAAAGGTATTTGTCAATAGGAGTAACAATCATTCATTCTCTAATAGCCTTGCTCCGCTCAGCATTACTAGCTCCAAACCCCTCCCACCGTAGTATTGTTACCTGCAGGCTTCAGACTACCTCCTTTGCCTAACTAATCCGAACCACTATTTTACTTTTAGCTCAACCACCAGCGGCTGTATGATGTCAAGGGCTTTATCTGCTTGTTCAATAGTCATTGAACACGGCCACGGCGGGCAGAGGAACATTCAGTTGCCCACGGCACCGGCTCGGCAATGACAGCCGCTATGTTATCTGCCCCCTCCATCCTAAAAACCTGCTCAAGATAGCGGGCACACTGGCCCTTCCGCTATGACTTATAGCTCAACTATACTTTCTTTAAAAAAGATGCCCCTTTCTTCTAATTCTTTCATTACTCTCCGATATACTTTATGCTCTTTGCCTAGAAGTTCTGGCGGGCAAATACCCTTGCCTGTATATTCTCCTTGAGCTACAAGCCGAGCTACAATTGCGCAAGGAAATCCAGTTGTACGTCCCATAGAAGTAGTCTTCGTTTCATCATCAAAATAGGTCAGCAAATCGTAGGTGTATTGCAGTTTTTTCTGGTCTTTTTTACCTTGGATAACCACTCTCATAACAGTCAGTTCTTTCTCACCTTCTTTTAACTCCCATTTTGGGAAGAGCAATTTAGCTGTAAAATCAATTGGTTTTATTTTTACCCCTCCCAGCTCGATGGGCTTGTCACTAAAGAAGCCGGTCTCCCTAAACAAACGCATTTGCTCTGCAAAACCAGGATAACGTAGCGTTTTCTCTTTTATAAAAGGAGCGTTAATGGTAGAGATTAAGCTGTCGAGTCCAATCGTATTAAATGCCTCTAGAGTTCCAACACCCGGCAGGTCTACTAGTTCGACCTCGGAAAGAGCTGGTTTTTCTACGATTTCTCCATACTCTCGTTGTTTTACCGGTTCTACATATAGTCCTATACTATCCATAGGTGACCATGATATCTTATATTCAAAAGGCAATTCTCTTATCACGGGAAGCCCCCCGCACAAAATCAGTACACTTTCCGTCTCATCAAGAAGGCTGCCCACATAACCTATAATCATGCCGCTCATCCCAGGGGTAATTCCCATAGGGACTACTGCTGTCACTCCATTTTTTTTAGCCATTGCGTTTAGACTCGAATAGTCATTATCTATAGAAGAAGAAACACTAACCATATTTTTTCCAGCCTTAATAACAGAGCGTAACGCATTAGTTCCTAAAGCGAAGGCTGGCACAGCAACAACCACTATATCTTGGTCAGCTACAAGTTTCCTGATAACCTCCGAATCAGACAAATCCGCCACTATGCCGCTTATTTTTGCCTCATCTGCTAACTTGTTCAGCCTTTTTTCATTAATATCCACCACGGTTACCCGCAACTCCCTGTCTCTTGCGAGGTCTTTAGCAATTACACCACCTATCAAACCACCACCTAGTACTATTGCTTTCATATCTGTTACTAATCCTCCATCTAAGATTTTAGTCACCTTAAATGCACAATCCAGCTATCTCATTTCTCACCTCTTTCCTGAGTTAGTTCTGGTGTAACTCTAAAGCTAGAGTTGAGATACTCTCTAAATTAAATACTATGAAAGGGTATTTGTCAAGAGCTGGTGCTCAATTAGCGTGACCGCTATTTGGCTTTTAGCTCAGCCACCAGCGGCTGTATGATGTCAAGCGCCCTATCTGCTTGTTCAATAGTCATTATACATGGCGGGCAGAAGAACATTCGGTTGCCCAGGGCTCCGGTGATGCGCAGAAAGATGCCGCTCCTAAACAGTTTCCACCGGAATTCCTCTTTCACCGCTGAGGGGATTATAGTCTTGCTCTGTTTATCAGTCACCAGTTCAACCGCCTGAAACATACCCTTGCCGCTAATAGTGCCTACGCAGGGTAAGGGCAAGAACTCTTTGTCAAGGCGCTGCCTAATATGGCTGCCCACCTTAGCAGCATTCTCCGCTACCTTGTCTTCAACATAGATGTCCATGGTAGCGCAGGCAGCGGCAGAAGAAATAGGGTGTCCTGAGTAGGTGAAGCCATGCTCAAGGTATCTGCCTTTTAAGCCTTCATAAACCTTGTCGCCAACTGCCACCGCCCCGAAAGGTAAGTAGGCAGCGGTAATCCCCTTGGCCATAGTCATTACATCCGGCTGGACGTTCCAATGCTCTATGGCAAACATCTTACCGGTTCGGGCAAAGCCAGCCATAACTTCATCATCTATCAATAGTATGTCATACTTGGTGCATATCTCCCTTACTATCGGCCACCACTCATCCGGGGGGGTGATAATGCCGGCACTGCCCTGTATCGGCTCAGCAATGACAGCAGCTATGCTATCAGCACCCTCCATTTTGATAACCTGCTCCAGATACCGGGCACACTTGATATTACACTCAGGATATTTAAGGTCGAGCATACAGCGATAGCAATTATAGGAGGGTATGTGGAGAAAGCCCACGGGCGGTGGACCAAATGGGTTCTGAGATTCACTTATCGCCTCACCGGTAACATAGGTAGAAATACCAGACTCCCCGTGGTAGGAATCATACAGACTGATAATCTTGTACTTGCCCCTTTTGCCGACATTATGCCAGTATTGGCGGACAAGTTTTATTGCTGAGTCTATAGTTTCCGAACCACCAGAGGTGAAGAAGAAATGGTTCAAGTCGCCCGGGGTGAGTTTGGTCAGCTTCCGACTGCACTCAATATTTGGTATATTGCCAACGCCCCAGAAACAAGTGGTATAGCCGGTTCTATTGATAGCCTCGGTTACGGCATCAATTATCCTCTTCTGTCCGTAGCCTAAATTACAGCACACCAACTGAGATGACATGTCAATATACTCGTTGCCATCGGTATCCACTAAGGTTATCCCTTTACCCTTCTCAAAAACTATATCCGTACCCTGACCAGTTATACATGAGGGGTGTATTATATGCTCCCTGTCCCACCTGAGAAGTTCCTCTGTCCGTTTACTAGCCAATTTTATTGCCTCCTTTTACTTATTCTTTTAAAGACTGTAAACGCATCTAATTTGCCTGGCATTTTTGGGTATCAGTCATATCATTCCTTGCCTGTTACATTATAGCAGAATAGCAGAAATGTCAAGCATGGTTATGCCCTTTTCCCCTAATTCATTCATAGATTTTTGGTAGAGTTTTCCTCCTATAGCATCCTGAGGTAAATAGGTTACCTAATTTGGTGCTCAATTAACCGGGCAATTATTTTGGCTTTAGTCCAGCCACCAGCGGAAGTATGATGTCAAGCGCCCTGTCGGCTTCGTCAATAGTCATTGTGCACGGCGGGCAAATAAACATTCGGTTGGCTAGAGCCCCAGTGATGCGCAGATAAACGCCACCCTGGAGTATCTTCTTAAATAGCTCTGTTTTCGCATCCAGGTCAATCACAGTCTTAGTTTTCTTATCATTTACTAACTCAATTGCCTGAAACATACCCTTACCATCGACCAGCCCCACGCAGGGGAGGGGCAAGAACTCCTTATCAAGGCGTTGTCTAATATGAGCACCCACCCTGGCGGCATTGTCAACTACTTTCTGCTTTTTGTAGAGGTTTAGAGCGGCTACCGAGGCAGCCGAGGGGATAGGATGTCCGGTATAAGTTACACCATGCCAGAATACATTACCCTCTAAGGCTTCGTAAATGTTATCATTCATAGCCACTGCCCCAAGAGGCAGATAAGCACCGGTAATCCCCTTAGCCATAGTCATTATATCGGGCAAGACATTCCAGTGTTCTGTAGCAAACATCTTGCCGGTTCTGGCAAAACCAGTCATAACCTCATCAACAATCAACAGCACATCATGGTCGGTGCATATCTTTCTTACCATTGGCCACCACTCATCTGGAGGGGTAATAACACCGCCACTACCCTGTATTGGCTCGGCGAGGAAGGCAGCTATGCTATCGGCACCCTCACTCTCAATGACATCCTTAAGAAATCGGGCGCAGAGCACATCACAATCGGGGTATTTGGCACCAAACATACAGCGGTAGCAATAGTATGGGGGGATACGGAGGTAACCGGGGGGCTCTGGGCCAAAGCCCATCTGGGGGGCACCCCGCCCCATACGAGTAAGATAGGTAGAAATACCGGTTTCACCATGGTAGGAATTATACAGGTTGACAATTTTATACTTGGTGTCTTTACCTTTATAGTGCCAATATAAATGGGCTAACTTTATCGCCGAATCTATGGATTCCGAGCCGCCAGAGGTGAAGAAGAAGTGATTCAAGTCGCCGGGGGTGATTTCAGCTAGCAAGCGAGCACACTCAATAGTGTACGGGTTGCTAAAGCCATAGAAGGAAGTAGTATAGTCGGTTTTATGGATGGCTTCTGATACAGCGTCGGCGATTTCCTTTTGCCCATGACCTAAATTGGAACACATCAACTGGGATGAAACATCAAAATACTCCTTACCCTCTGTATCTACCAAATATACTCCGTGAGCTTTCTCAAAGATTATCCCCATATGCTGACCAACAGCAACATAGGGGTGGACAATATGGTCTAAATCGAGTTTGATAAGTTCCTCTGTTCTCTGGCTGGTCATCGTTTCTTACCTCCTTAAGTATTTGTCTTAGATTATCAGCCATGGCAAAACTTGTCAAATAGATGGGAGGCAAGGAGGCAGAATTAGAGACTCTAAGTTAAGAGAGGATAAACTAACACATTTTTGGTGTGAGGCTATAATTGACAATAGGTGAGTGATATAATTAGGTTATAGGGGGAAAAATGAAGGAAGCAATGCGTGAGGCAATGCTCTACGAAAAGCTGTCCGGCTCCAGAGTGCGGTGTAATATCTGTCAATGGCGCTGCATCATAAGCCCGGGTAAGTTTGGTGTTTGCCGTATGTATCAGAACAGGGGTGGTGCCCTGTATAACCTGAACTATGCTCAAGCATCATCAGTGGCGGCTGACCCTATTGAAAAGAAGCCCCTATTTCACTTCTTTCCTGATACTCTAGCCTTCTCCCTAGGCGGCTGGGGTTGCAACTTTCACTGTCAGGACTGCCAGAACTGGGAAATCTCCTGCCCTGAGATTAGCCAGCCGTGGCGTAACTCCCAGGAAATCCAGCCTCAAGCGGCTATAGAGCTGGCTAAACACTACAACTGCGATGGCATTGCCTGGACATACAATGAGCCCACTGTGTGGTTTGAATATACCCTTGACTCAGCCAAGCTGGCTAAAGAGAATAAGCTGTATACTGTCTATGTAACCAATGGCTACCTGACTCCAGAGGCGCTGGATACCATTGGACCCTACTTAGATGCGTGGCGGGTGGATGTTAAGGGCTTCACTGACACCTTTTATCGCAACCTAGCCAAGATACCCCGCTGGCGGGGGGTGCTAGAGGTTGCCAAACGAGCTAAAGATAAGTGGAATATGCATGTTGAGATTGTTACCAACATCATACCCACCATGAATGATGATGACCAGCAGCTTGAGGGGATAGCTAACTGGATACGAGACGAACTGGGTGAGCTAACCCCGTGGCATGTAACCCGGTTCTACCCCCAGCATCATATGATGCATTTATCCCCCACCCCAGTATCCACCCTGGAACGCGCCTACAATATCGGGCAAAAAGCCGGCCTTAAGTTTGTCTATGCTGGCAATGTTCCGGGACACAGCAGTGAAAGCACTATCTGTTACAACTGCGGTAAGCTTGTGGTGCAAAGGTTTGGCTATCAAACCAGGGTAGTAGGTCTGGAAGGTTCAAGATGCCGCTTCTGTGGGGCAGAGCTCAATTTTAGGACATCCGGGGCAAAGGGAGGTCACTATGATTAGGAGTCCAGTGGTATCAGGACAATTCTATCCAGAATCGCCTTCACAGTTAAAGTCTATGATTGAGGGATTCGTTGATAAGGAGGCAGTAAAAGAGGAAGTGATTGGTCTGGTTTCACCTCATGCTGGATATATTTACTCGGGACCAGTAGCCGGTGCCGTTATATCCAGAATCAAATTTAACGATACCTTTATCATCATGGGTCCCAACCACACCGGGAGGGGAAAACCCCTCAGTATTATGACCGAGGGGGTATGGAAAACGCCACTGGGGGAAGTAGAGATTGACTCAGAACTGGGTAAACAGATTTTGGCTACATCCAAGCACCTGGAAGAGGACTATGCAGCGCATCAATATGAACATTCTATTGAGGTTCAACTACCATTTCTACAGTATTTCAAAAAAGATATCAGGCTCGTGCCCATTATACTCTCCTACTATCCTGGCGCCACCTATAAGGAGATTGGCAAGGAAATAGCTAAAGCAGTTAAGGAGTTAAATAAGAAGGTGGTAATCATAGCTAGTAGTGACATGACCCATTACGAGCCACAAAAATCTGCCCAAAAGAAAGATAGTCAAGCAATAGAAGCCATACTGGATTTGAATGAGGATGAACTATTAAAGCGGGTTGATGAATTAAATATATCAATGTGTGGCTATGGACCAACAGTCAGCCTTCTCTCTGCCGCCAAGGAACTGGGGGCAACAGGGGCAGAACTGGTTAGATACCAGACCAGCGGTGATACCACCGGCGATTACTCCGCTGTAGTCGGCTACGCCGGTATAATAATAACGGGGATGTCGCCATTGGTGAGATTAGCCAAGGAAACAGTAGAGGCCTATGTCAGAAGAGGCAAGACCCTAGACATAGGAGAGCTTACTCCTGAAATGAGGGACAAGGCAGGGGTCTTTGTCTCTATTCATAAGTTTGGTGGGCTAAGAGGCTGCATTGGCACCTTTGAACCGGCTACAGAGAATATAGCCGAGGAAATTATCGCCAATGCTATCAGCTCAGCTACCAGAGACCCCCGCTTCCCAGCCGTTGCTGCTAACGAGCTTAAAGACCTTAGTTACAGTGTGGATGTTCTGACCAAGCCCGAACCGATAGAGAGTCAAGACCAGCTAGACCCAAAGAGGTATGGGGTTATCGTAGAGGCTGGGTGGCGGCGGGGGCTACTACTCCCTGACCTTGAGGGGGTAAATACTGTGAACTATCAGATTGACATCTGCCGCCAGAAGGCAGGCATAATGCCCAATGAGCCGATAAAGCTATACAGGTTTGAGGTGAGGAGGTATAAGTGATTTGGAGGTAATTTAGGTGATAAGAGATTTGGTAATAGAGAACAGGACCTGTCGGCGATTTCATCAAGAAGTTGCCATAGAACTTGAGACACTGAGAGGGCTTGTTGACCTGGCGAGGTTCTCTGCCTCAGCTTCAAACCGGCAACCATTGAAATACATCCTTTCTTGTGACCCTCAAAAGAATGCGTTGATATTTTCGTGTCTTGGCTGGGCAGGTGCTCTTAAAGACTGGCCCGGTCCGCCTGAAGGAGAACGGCCATCAGCGTATATCATTATTCTTGGAGATACAGAGATAGCCAAATCTTTTTTCTGTGACCATGGCATAGCGGCTCAAAGTATTCTTCTAGGTGCCACAGAGAAGGGTTTAGGCGGCTGTATGCATGCTTCGGTAAAAAGGGATAAACTCAGTAAAGCTCTCGGCATACCGCCGCGCTATGAGATACTCCTTGTATTGTCTCTTGGTAAGCCCAAGGAAAAGGTGGTGCTTGAGACTATCGGGCCTGACGGAGATTTCAATTACTGGCGTGATAGTGATAATGTACACCATGTGCCCAAGCGACCCTTAGATGACATCATCATAAGTTAGTTATGTGGCGTGCGCTCTATCGGTTTGAGGTGAGGGTGTGTAAGTGATGGAAGGAGGAGGAAGAGACACAATATAACGATATTATTAAAAATAAGGGAAACAATTCGTATCTGATTAGCTTTGATTTGTTTTTAGAGTTATGTTAACCTCTTTGAGGTGAGGAGGTATAAGTGATAGCTAAAAGCATTGACCAAATTACAGAAGAAGATTTGCAAGCTCTGAAAGACAACTCGGTGTCAGAAGGAAAAACTATAGAGTATAAACAATCATTGCCGAGTAAATCAGATTCTGGTAAGAAAGAATTTCTTGCTGATGTTTCATCTTTTGCTAATGCAAGTGGCGGCGACTTAATATATGGGGTGAGTGAAAGCAAGGGAATTATTACAGCAATAGATGGTTTGGAAGTTGATGATATAGACCAGGAAATTTCAAGGTTAGAGAACATCATAAGGACTGGAATTGAACCAAGAACACCTTCATATAGGATTCAGCCAGTTGAACTTAAAAACTCAAAATACGTTTTAATTATCAGAGTGCGGCAGAGCTGGATTGGTCCTCATAGAGTCATCTTTAATAAAGACTATCAGTTTTACTCCAGAAACTCTAATGGTAAACATCCCTTGGATGTCGCAGAATTACGAGTAGCCTTTAACCTGTCTGAGACAATTACGGAAAGGATCAGAAAATTTCGAGAAGATAGGTTAGCGAAGATAATTGCAAATGAAACCCCTGTACCTATTGGAGACAACGCAAAAATAGTTCTTCACCTCATCCAAATTACTTCATTTAATCTCGCACAAAGCGTTGATATAGAAAAAGTATTTTCAAGTGATATTGGGTTTATGCCAATTTCATGCAAAGTAGCTAACAAGCATTATGAAAGGAGATATAACTTTGATGGTATAGTATTCCATTCGTATCAATATGATGCTAGTCCCTGTTCCTATGCTCAATTATATAGAAATGGGACTATTGAAGCGGTAGACGGAATAATACTTCGACCAAGAGATCATGAACTACGTATCAGAAGAAAGCTATATGAAAAAGCACTAATTGAATCGCTTGATGATTATATTACTGTACTCAAATCGTTAGAGGTCGAACCACCAATTTTTATCTTCCTAACTCTGTTAGGGGTAAAAGGCTATTTTATGGATGCCTATTCGGATCCTGATATTGATGAAATTCACACAATCGATAGAGATATCTTGCAGTTACCAGAAGTTATCATAGAAAAATATGATGACAGAGCAGAGGATGTTCTAAGACCTTGTTTTGATTCTATTTGGAATGCATGTGGCTTCCCAAGGTCATGGAATTACAATGATGAGATAGAATGGGCTCCGAGATAAGAAATTACATCATGGATATGTTTGAGGTCAAAAGATACAAATGACTAACTAAAGGGGTAGATTGAAGGGGCGAAGCCCCTTTAAAAAATAATCCTTCCCCTTCATGCAAGGAAGATGTTCCTATCATGGAGAGGGGGATAAAGGGGGTGAGGATGATAGATACAGAGGGGACTTGTAAGATTTGTGGGTATGTAAGTCATCTTGGGGCGGTAGCCCAACACCATCTTATTCCAAAGGACATTACACAGCAGGCCGGTATGCCAGAGTCGGCAAAGATAAGCCTGTGCTGTAATTGCCACTCTGAGCTTGATATCTGGTGTAGAACGAAAGTTACAGACACGGTTTATGAGCCTCAGACCAAACGATTTATAGCTAAGTCGTGGGATGAAAAGGCTAAAGACTACCAGTCTGCCTTTAATGAGTTTAGGAAATTTAAGGAAGAGCAGAGCAAAACCCGCTAGACAAAGCAGACAATGGTAAAGCCTGATTAACGCTTTAACATAAAGGGGGCGCCGCTGGGGGGAGATAAACAATTGTTATCCTAGACATAATGATATATATATGCTATAATATACTATAATATACTATCTTATTGTTGATGAAGGAGTAAGTGATGAAAAGGACTATGATTTATCTCCCCGAGCAAACTCATGAAGGGCTGAGGAAGCTAGCCTTTGAGGCAAATACCTCAATTGCTGAGCTAATCAGGCAAGCCATTGATACAGTATATAGTGAGGATATTGAAGATATTCAAGACATGGAAAGGGAGTTGATTAAATATCAGGCTCACCCTGAATCAGCAATAGAGTTAGAGAAATATTTGCTTCAGAGGAAGGCGCATGTATCGGCTTGAGTTAACATCTCAAGCGCAGCGCCAGCTAGATAAACTTTCTGTAGCTAACCTAGAGCGAATAGTAGCCGCTATACAACGGCTTATAGATAACCCCAGACCCTCTGGAGTTAAAAAATTAAGGGGACCTATATATAGAATACGAGTTGGCGACTGGCGAATAGTCTATGCTATTTTTGAGAAGGATAACCTAATAGTTGTTGGTAAGATAGCCAAGCGCTCAAAGGATACGTATAAGAAAATAAAGGGCTTATTCTAACCTTAAAGGGGTGCATTATGGATATGTTTGAGCATAAGTCTGAGGAAGAAAAGAGGCAGGAGGCGCCGCTGGCAGCCAGGATGAGACCTACCACCTTAGGCGATTTTGTCGGGCAGGAGCACCTTATAGGTAAGGGGCATGTGCTGAGGAAGGCCATTGAAGCCGACCAGCTACCTTCAATTATCCTGTGGGGTCCGCCAGGTAGCGGCAAGACTACCCTGGCTTACATTATCGCCAATGCTACTGATTCGCGCTTCAGTCCGGTAAGCGCCGTTAGTGCTACTGTGGCTGACCTACGCCGAATTATAGAAGAGGCTAAGGAATGCCGTAAAATGTATCAGCAGAGAACCATCCTGTTCATAGATGAGATTCATCGGTTTAATAAAGCTCAGCAGGATGCAGTTCTACCCTTTGTTGAGGATGGCACTGTCACCCTTATTGGTGCCACCACCGAAAACCCCTCGTTTGAGGTTACCTCCCCCCTCCTCTCCCGCTGCCAGGTTCTCACCCTGAATCCGCTTACCGGGGATGAGCTGCGCATCATAATCCTGAGAGCACTAAAGGACAGGCTGCGAGGTCTTGGTGCGTTAAACATAGAGCTGGCTGCCGAAGCCCTGGGGCATCTCATTACTATGTCAAATAATGATGCCCGAGTTGCCCTTAATGCCCTGGAGATGGCAGCCTTGACTACACCGCCTGATGCTGATGGAAAGCGCCGTATCTCACTGCCTACCATTGAAGATGCTGTCCAGCACCGGGCTCTGCGCTACGATAAAGCAGGGGAGCAACACTATGACGTCATCTCAGCCCTCCACAAGTCAATGCGGGGCTCAGACCCGGATGCCTCGGTCTACTGGCTGGCAAGAATGCTAGAAGCAGGGGAGGAC
>Ga0265594_1001463_pt1 | contig 18197 bp, 19 predicted proteins | sample saktaG_11_FD_190147 | JGI IMG/M metagenome (GOLD analysis project Ga0265594, IMG submission 190147) | Saline water microbial communities from Sakinaw Lake, British Columbia, Canada - sak_2011_5_24_80m | ecosystem: Environmental > Aquatic > Non-marine Saline and Alkaline > Saline ... | reverse complement strand
GCCGTTTAAGGCATAAGCCCGACGACCTATTGGATTCTTTTGAAGTAGAGAAGATAAAACAGAAATTAATGGCCTATTTTTAATCAAGGAGAGGTCGCATAGTGGCCGAGTGCACCGCCTTGGAAAGACGGCATACCGCAAGGTATCGCGGGTTCGAATCCCGCCCTCTCCGCCAGTTTACAATTTCGAATTAATTTACTTTTTTAATTAAACAAATATATGCCTCAAGATAAAAAAGTTGGGGTTAAAGCTGGTGTCGGCGTTATGATTTTAAAAGATAATAAGGTTCTTTTGGGTAAACGGCACGAAGATGCTAAAAAAGCTGATTCGGCGCTTCACGGCGAAGGCACCTGGACTATGCCGGGAGGTAAAATTGATTTCGGCGATACCCTTGAAGAGGCAGCCGCTCGGGAAACGATGGAGGAAACCGGCATTAAAATCAATCAGGATAAATTAAAATTTATCAGCTTAACCAATGAGCGGGTTAGCGACGCCCATTTTGTGACTATCGGCTTTTTATATGAAGGATTTGAGGGCGAGCCGAAAGTGATGGAGCCCGATGAAATAACCGAGTGGCGTTGGTTTGCTCTGGACAAATTGCCGGAAAAAATATATTTTCCCAGCGCTAAAATTCTTAAAAATTATTCAGAAAACATAGTTTATAATCGTCACCAATAAAATGTATGCCCTTAAAAGAAATACAAAAACAAGTTGATGATTGGGTTAAACGATACAAGATTGGCTATTTTAAGCCGTATGAAATATTGGCTCATTTAACGCAGGAAGTTGGTGAATTGGCCAGGGAAATTAGCCATCTTCATGGGGTTGAAAAGAAAAAGTATGGTCAAGGAGCCAAAGATTTAGGAGATGAAATAGTTGATGTTATTCTTGCGCTGGTCTGTTTAGCTAATTCCAAAGACATTGATTTAGACAAAGCCTTTAAGAAAATGATGAAGGAAAAGCTTAATAAAAGAGATAAAAATCGTTGGGAGAAGAAAAAATGAAAATCAAGGATAAAAAACTTCATCGGATTGCTTCCACGGCGATTATTTATCGAAAGACAAAAGGCGAAATTAAATACATAATTACTCAGCGAAGTTTGGAAGAGAATGCCTTTCCTGGAATGTGGACCGTGCCCGGAGGCACGTTGGAGACTGATGACTATATCAACACACAAAAGACGACTAAGGACCAATGGTATTTTGGTTTAGAGAAATCTTTAAGAGGAGAGATAAGAGAAGAAGTTAATTTGGATGTTGGAAAAATTAAGTACTTGCTAGATATTGTCTTTATTAGACCAGATGGAATGCCGGTAGTTATCCTGAGTTGGTATTGTCCATACAAGTCAGGCCGGGTAAAATTAGATGAAGATAACATTGATTATGCTTGGGTTACTTATCCAGAAGCTAAGAAATACGATTTAATTGAGGGAATTTTGGAAGAAATAGCCATGGTTGATAAAATACTTAAAGGAAAAAATAAAGATAGCGTGCAATATAGATGCTAAAATAATATGAATAAAAGACTTATCGTTATTATTATTTTAATAATTATTTTGGGCGGCTATTGGTATTTAAGTAAGGGAGAAGAGGACTCTGAATTAAATCAAGATTTATGCGGCAATGGTATTTGCGATGAGGGGGAAAATTTTGAATTATGTCCAAGCGATTGTAAAGAAATCCCCGAGCGAGAAACATGCGGACCAGATAATAGCGGCTATTGTATTGATTTCAGAGAGGAATGCGAATTAAGTTATCAAGGTATCGGACCAGATAAATGCAAACGAGGCAGGTCAGCAGAGTGCTGCGTGCCAAAATATTAATTATTATGATTAGTTCTCCAGTAGATGAAATAAAAAATAAGTTGGATATTGTTGATGTAATTCAGGGATATATTCGATTACAGAAAGCTGGCCAGAATTACAAGGCGCTTTGTCCTTTTCATTCGGAAAAGATGCCTTCTTTTGTGGTTTCGCCGGAAAAACAGATGTGGAAATGTTTTGGCTGTGGGGCCGGTGGTTCTATTTTTGATTTTGTTATGCAAATGGAAGGAGTGGAATTTGGCGATGCCTTGCGGATGCTGGCTCAGCGGGCCGGGGTAGAATTGAAAAAAGTAGACCCTAAATTGAAAACCGAAAGAACGCGGCTTTATGAAATTTGTTATTTAGCCAATCAATTTTTTATCAAGCAGTTGGCCGCCAGTCAGGCAGGTAAAAATATTCAAAAATATCTGGCTGTTCGCGGGTTAATGGCAGCTGCCATTAAAGATTGGCAGATTGGTTATGCGCCTAAGCAATGGAGAGCTTTGATAGATTTTTTAGGGAGCAGGGGATATTCTGATGATGAAATTTCAAAGGCAGGTCTAATTGTTAAAAAAGAGGAAAAAAACGAATATTACGATAGATTCCGCGACCGAATTATTTTCCCTATTCATGATTTAAACGGTTTGGTTATTGGTTTTACGGCCCGGGAAAATCCTGAACAGCCAGACAGCCGAATGGGTAAGTATATCAATACGCCCAATACCTTAATTTACGATAAAAGCCAGGTTATCTACGGGCTAAACAAAGCCAAATTGGATATTAAAAAAGAAAATCTTTGTGTTTTAGTAGAAGGGCAAATGGATGTTTTAATGGCTCATCAAGCCGGCTTTAAAAATGTGGTGGCCAGTTCTGGGACGGCTTTGACGGAAAAGCAACTAAGAATTCTCAAACGCTATACAGAGAATTTAGCCACGGCTTTTGATATGGATTTAGCCGGGGAAATAGCCACTAAACGAGGAATTGATTTAGCTCTTCAATTTGGCTTTAATACTAAGGTGATTAACTTGCCTGAAGAGCAGGATCCGGCTGACTGTTTGCAAGAAAATTCTTTAGTTTGGTCTCAATTAGTTAGTCAAGCGACCAGTTTGATGGAATTTTATTTATCCAATACTTTAAAAAGATATGACGGACAAACAATTGAAGGCAAAAAGGAAATAAGCCGGATTCTTCTACCGGAAATCAAAAAAATTCCCAATAAGATTGAACAGGCTCATTGGCTTCAGGAATTGGCCAGACGGCTAAGGGTTCAAGAAACGGTTTTGGTTGAGGAAATGGCGAAAATAAAACAAGTTGATCGTGTTGCTATTGAACAAAAAACTGAAGATAATGGCCAGCCAAAAATAGTTAATCTGGAAGAATATGCCTTAGGTCTTATCCTGACTAATTTAAGAAAAATGAAAAGGTTTAAAAGGGAGCCAGCTTATTTATTTATTAACTCCGAGTTAGCGGAAATATTCAAAAATTTAAAGAAAGGCAAAGGTAAGGGGAATAATTTAAAAAGTTTCCGAGAGAGATTACCTATTAATTTAGCTAATCAATTAGATGAACTTGTTTTTAAAACAGAAGCCCAAAAGAGTTTATCGGATAAATTTGAACCAGTTAAGGAAATTAGATTTTGTTTCAGCCAATTGCGCAAGCGCTATTGGCAGGAAAAATTAGACCAGCTTAATTTATCTATTCAGGAAGCTGAGAGGGAAAAAGATAAAGATTCTCTTAAAAAAATGACTGAAGAATTTAATAAATTAACTAAGCAAATTAGTTTATCTGATAGCTAATTAAAATTTAGGAGTTTGACCGAATACTCTGTAATACTGTGGGGTGCTCGGTCGGACTCCCTTAAACTATGCCTAAAAAGAAATCTGCCAAAAGTCGGTCTGTCTCTGGCCGAAAAACAACTAAAAAGAAAGTCGTCTCAAAGAAAACGACTAAAGGAGGTAAAAAACGAACCCCTCCTAAGAAAAAAATAAGAAAGTCAGCTAAGAAGAGAATCACCAAAACAATCAAGAGAAAAGTCAGGAAGCCGGTTAAGAAAAAAGTAGTCAGCCGAAAGAAAAGACAAAGAAAAATTAGCCCGTCTCGCAAATCAATACGGCCTAGGTCGAAAAAAAAAGTTAGCCAACCGAGAAAGAAAAGAAAAAAAGCATTAATCACCGAAGAGAAGATTCAAGAATTAGTTAACCGAGGCCGCCAGCGAGGTTTTGTTACTGAAGCAGAGATGCTTCAGCTGGCTCCTAGAATAGAAGAAGATATTACCGGCTTGGAAAAAGTGGTTCAGAAATTAAAAGAGAATAATATTAAAGTAATTGAATCAGTTGAGTTTTTAGAAGTCCTTTCTCCAGAAGAAAAAAAGTCAATAAAAGAAAAAATTCCTCTTAAAATGGAAACATTTGATAATGTTCAGATGTACTTGCGGGAAATCGGTAAAATTTCCTTAATCAACGCTCAAGAAGAAGTTAAATTAGCTAAACTAATTGAAAAAGGAGATGAAGAGGCTAGGCAAAAATTAACTCAAGCTAATTTACGGCTGGTCGTCAGTATTGCCAAAAGATATGTTGGTCGAAGCCGTAATTTAAGTTTGTTAGATTTAATTCAAGAAGGGAATATCGGGCTTTTTAAGGCAGTAGAAAAGTTTGATTATCATAGGGGCTATAAATTTTCTACTTACGCTACTTGGTGGATTCGTCAGGCAATTACCCGAGCTTTGGCTGACCAATCCCGAACTATTCGTATTCCTGTTCATATGGTTGAAACGATTAGTAAATATACTCAAATCAAGCGGCGGCTTTTCCAAGATTTAGGCCGGGAGCCCCTGCCCGAAGAAATAGCCGTGGAAATGGGAGAGAGTATTGATAAAATTAGACATATTATAAAAATTTCTCAAGATACTCTTTCTTTAGAGGCGCCGGTTGGCGACGAGGATGAAGAAAGCAGTTTAGGCGAATTTATTGAAGATAAAAAAACTGTTTCGCCATCTCAGGTAGCCGCTCGTAAATTGCTGCGTCGCCGGCTGAAAGATATTTTGACTGATTTATCGCCTCGCGAACAGAAAATTTTAGAAATGCGTTTTGGTTTAAGAGATGGTATTACCCATACCTTAGAAGAAGTTGGTCAAGAATTTGGCGTAACTAGAGAACGCATCCGGCAAATTGAAGCTAAGGCCCTGGAGCGAATGCGCCAGCATCATGCTTCCAAGAAATTGAAGGGATATTAAATATTCGTCCACGAGTCGCCAAAGGCAACGAGTGGCTAACGAATGCTTAACCCAGCTCTCTAAGCTGTAAATTTGAAAGATAAAACTATTTTTAAAATAAAGCGCCTTTGATTTCTTTAAACTGATCGGTTACAGCCTAGAGAGCTGGGTGCTCAATTTTTTAGCGAAATTAATTTCGCTATCGCTCATGAATTTAGAAAAAATTGGCACAAAAAATCTGGTCATTATCTTAACCGAATTAGCGGCTATTTTTTTAATGGTTTTTAATATTCTGCCGCGGGAGACCGGTCTGGTGATAACTGGTATCTTGATTTTTTATTTCATTTTTAGTCCTTTAGCTGATTCGCTTTGGGTTTTTATTGCTTCTATTCCTTTGTTTATCGCTTTGCCTATTACTGAAAGTTTTGACACTATGGCTAATTGGCGAATTTTATTAACGGTTTTATTTTTAGTTTTATTTTTTAGACACGGTCTATCTATTGGTTTAGTTAAAAATACTCTTGGTCAGTGGAAATTAAAAGAGAAATTTAAACATTATCGTCTGGAATATTTGACGGGGATATTTTTGTTGATTGGTTGTTTATCACTTCTGGTAGCTGATGATGTTTGGATAGGTATAAAAAAACTTCTTTTTTTAATTAATATTTTTTTCCTCTATATTATTATTAGGAATTTAGTTGCTAAGAATAAAGAAATTATTTTTAAGATTTTTGGGGCAATCAAAGTAGCCATAGGAATAACTTTAGGGATTGGTTTTTTACAGCTAATTATGGTTTTTTTTATTAACCTTCATCAATTTTGGTATCTTTGGGATAAAAATGTAATTAGTGTTCTTTACGGTCAGGCCTTGAGTAATCTTTTGTCATATAGCAATACTTGGTTTTCGTATTATTCCTATCAATTGCCAACTTTACGAATGTTTTCTGTTTTTCCCGATTCTCATTCTTTTGCTTTTTTCTGTGTTTTAGCTTTACCTTTTTTCTTAACCATGATTTTCCGGCGGCCAAAAGCGGCTAAAGAAAAAGCAGCTGTCTATTATTTCTTCTTAATTATTTGTTTACTGGCGATTATTTTTTCTGGTTCCAGAGGAGCCTGGATGGGCGCCTTGGGAGCCTGCTTGGTATTTTTCTTTATCATTTTTCTTTATTGGTCGCCAAGCGTTCGTTCCTGGACAGATTTTTTTATTCCTAAATATATTAAAAGGTGGTGGAAAGAAATCCAGCTTATTTTAGGCTGCTTGGTCATATTTTTTATCTTATTCCCAATTGCTTCAGCCATTCTTTTTCTGCCCCAGTATATTCAGTTGGGCCAAGAAGCAATTTCCGAAGTTTCTTTATTTGAAAGGGCTAAAAGTATTTTTGATTTTATGGAGACGTCAGTCAAGGGTAGGCTGGAAATTTGGCAAAGAACAGTTGATTCAATTATAATTCATCCTCTGTTAGGAGTTGGTCTAGGCAATTATCCTTTAGTTCTTAAAGAACCAATGTCTTCGGCTAAGAGAGGCGCTTCCGCTCACAGTTTATATTTAGAGATAGCTGCTGAAATGGGCGTTTTTGCTTTAATTCTCTTATTAATTATTTTTTGGCAGATATTTAAAGATACTTGGCGGGTCTTTACTCATTATAAAGAGCTGTTTTTTCGCATTTGGGCTGGCTTTTTCCTGCTTGCTTTGATTTGGATTTTGGGCTATAGTTTATTTGATATTGTTCTCTTTAATGATAAGGTCCTTTTATTTTTTATAGCCAATCTTGGTTTATTATATGCAGCGAAATCATCCTTTAGTTTCCATAAATCTTCTCACTTATAATGCTCTTCCGTACATTAAAGATTGTTTAAATTCAGTTTTGAGGCAAACTTATCCTTATATTGAAATTTTAGTTATTGATAATTCTTCTTTTGATGGCACAGTTAATTATTTAAAGCAAGTTGGGAGTGAGAATCACAACTTAAGAGTTATTTTTAATCAAAAGAATTTTGGCTTTGCCGTCGGTCATAATCAAGGAATTGAAGAAAGTCAAGGAGAGTTTATTTTATGTCTCAATCAAGATGTCGTTTTAGATCAAGATTTTGTTAAAAGAGCAGTGGATGTATTAGAAAAAGACAGCCAAGTAGCAGCCATCCAGGGAAAAATTTTAAGAATGCCTTTGACTTCTAAAATAATTGATGTAACAGGTTTGGTTATACTAAAAAATCGACGGGTTATTGCCAGGGGTCAGGGACAAACAGACCGAGGTCAGTTTGAAAAAATTGAAGAAATTTTTGGGGCTGATGGAGCAGTCCCAGTTTATCGGAGAAAGGCCTTAGATGATGTTCGGCTTGCCAAAGTTAAACCCTTGCAAAAATACAAAGGTTTGACCTTGGCAAACTTTGAATATTTTGACGAAGATTTTTTTGCTTATAAAGAAGATGTTGATTTAGCTTGGCGAATGCAGCTTTATGGCTGGCAGACGATTTATCAGCCAATGGCTATTGCTTGGCATTGGCGAGGTTCTGGTGACAGTGCTGTCAGAACACCTTGGGGAATTATTAAAGAAAGAAGAAAAATTAACCAATTCTCTAAATATCTTTCCTTTAAGAATCAGCGTTTGATGCAGCTTAAAAATGATCAAGGCTGGCTTTTACTAAAACACCTGCCTTGTTTTTTGTCTAAAGAAATCGCTTCTTGGTTTTATGTCTTGCTTTTTGAGAGATATACTTGGCGGGCGATTAAAGATTTATTCAAGCAAATGTCCCGGGCCTGGCAAAAAAGAAAAATGATTATGGTTAAGAAAAGAGTAAGTCTTAAGGAAATAGGCAGATGGTTTAAATAACAACGACAACCTTGTCGTAACAAAATGGAATACCAATCAAACAAAAAAAGATATATTTGGTTATGGATTTTCGTATTAATTATAACAGTATTATTTTGTTTTTTCTTTTTTAAGACCAGCTTTACCATTAGTCAAATTATGGGCTGGGTTAATACTGCTCAAGTTCTGCCTTTTGGCGATGATTTGCCAAAATTGCCGGAAAAAGACCTTAATAGAATTAATATCCTACTTTTAGGAATGAGAGGATTAGAAGATCCCGGTGAAGGGAAATTGCTTTCTGATGCGATAATTCTCTTAAGCATTAAAAAGGATACTGGTCAGGTTGCTTTAATTTCTTTACCGCGAGATATTTATTTGAGGATTTGGTGTTCCCAAGAAAAGAAAAAAATTAATTTTGCCTATGCCCAAGGCGGCTTGGACTGCGCTAAAAAAACCGTTTCTTACCTCACCGACCTTTATATTGATTATGCGGTCAGCGCTAATTTTGATGCCTTAAGGAAAATTATTGATAATTTGGGAGGGATTTCTCTTTATTTGGAAGAACCCTTTGAAGAAGATTTTCAGTGGGCCAAAGAAGGCCAAGAAGAAGATGAGCATTGGTTTATCAAGGAAATTGACGAAGAAGAAAAATGGGTTTTTTATTTGCCTCAAGGGGAGAACGTCTTAGACGGCCAAACCACTCTTTATTATGTTCGTTCTCGTTATTCAACCGATGACTTCGATAGAATGCGTCGGCAGCAGCGAGTTTTAATGGCTATTAAAGAAAAAGCTTTTTCTCTGGGTGTTTTAGCTAATCCAGTTAAAATTTATAATCTTTTAGATATTCTTGGTAAAAATATCCGGACAGATGCCAGTTTGTCTGATATTAAAGATTTAATCAGTTTAATTTCTAATTTAGATACCGTAAATATTAAAAAAAAATATTTTGATATCAGTCCAGAAGGATTACTTTATCATACTTTTATTAACGATGAATATGTCCTTTTGCCTATCAATGATAATTTTGAAAAGATTCAGCAGGCCTGTAAAAATATTTTCGATTAGAAAATGTTATCTATTATCATTACTCACCATCAGACACCAGTCCTTCTAAAAATTTGCTTAAAGTCGATTAAAGAAAATATCGGCCAGCTTGAACATGAAATAATTGTCGTTGATAGTCAGGCCGAACTAATCAATCAGGATTTGATTAAAGAAAAGTTTCCTTCGGTCAGATTTATCTCTTTTTCTGAGAATCTTGGTTATGCTAAAATTGTTAATAAGGGGATTGAATCATCTCGGGGAGAATATTTACTAATTCTTAACGCTGATGTTATTATTCTTAAAGAATCAATCAATCGCTTGCTTGAATTTATTAAAAGTCATTCTCAAGTAGGCATCGTTGGTCCCCAATTATTGACCTTTAGTAATTTTGTCCAGAGTTCCTGTTTCCGTTTTCCTAATATAGGAGCTATTCTGGCCAGACGAACATTTTTGGGAAAATTAAATTGGGGTAAGAAAAAAATAAATCAATTTTTAATCAAAGAAGAAGATTTTTCTTCTATTAAAGCAGTTGATTGGGTTCAGGGTTCGGCCATGCTCGTCCGAAAAGAAGCTGTTGAAAAAGTAGGTTTAATGGATGAACGATTCTTTATGTATTTAGAAGACGCTGACTGGTGTCGTCGTTTTTGGCAAAATGGTTATCGGGTGGTTTATTTGCCTTCTGCTCAAATGGCCCATTATTATTATCGGAGTAGTAAAAAATGGGGTGGTTTTTTGGATGTTTTTCTTAATAGATATACCCGCCTTCATCTAATCAGCGCTTTTAAATATTTTTGGAAATGGCGAAACCTTAAGGTTCTATGAAAAAATACATTTCTATTCCAATTTTGATTATTCTGTTAGCGACAGTCTTTGGTTCTGGTTTTTTTATTGGGCAAATTAGTCGACCTTCTATTGAAAAAGTGGAAGGGCTAACCAATAAAGAACTTGGTCAACCGGCACTGATTGATTTTAGTTTATTCTGGGATGCTTGGCGTATTATTGAAAAGAAATATGTTAATAGAGATGACTTAGATCGTCAAAATATGATTTATGGAGCCATTGCTGGTCTGCTTAAATCATTAGACGACCCTTATTCTGTCTTTATGGAACCAGAAGAAAGCAAGAAGTTTATTGACGATATGGGCGGCAGTTTTGAAGGAATTGGCGCGGAAGTCGGCATTAGAAAAGGAGTATTGACAATTATTGCTCCTTTAGAGGGAATGCCTGCTCAAAAAGCCGGTTTAAAAGCCGGTGATAAAGTCCTTGAGATAGATGATACTCTAACGGCTGATTTAACTCTTGATGAAGCGGTTAGTTTAATTAGAGGACAAAAAGACACAGAAGTGGTTTTGCTGATTATGCGGGAGGAATGGGAAGAAGTTAAAGAAATAAAAATTATCCGAGACACTATTAAAATTCCTATTATCAAACTAGAAATTAAAGAAGATAATATTGCCTATATTCAGTTCTATCACTTTACGGAAAATGCCTCTAGGGAATTCAGTAAAGTAGTCCAAGAAGCTTTAAGTTCGCAAGTTAAGGGAATAGTTTTAGATTTACGCAATAACCCGGGCGGTTATTTGGAAACATCCGTTGATATAGCCAGCTGGTTTTTGCCCAGCGGCGAAGTAGTGGTTATTGAAGATTTTGGCAATGGCCAAGATAATAAATATCGCAGTAAGGGATACGGATATTTAGAAGATATCCCGACAGTTATTTTAATTAATCAGGGGTCGGCTTCCGCTTCGGAAATCTTAGCCGGGGCCTTACGTGACATTAAGGGAATTCAAATTGTTGGTCAAAAAAGCTTTGGTAAGGGCTCGGTCCAGCAATTAGAAAAACTTAAAGGCGGCGCCAGTATAAAAATTACGGTGGCTAAATGGCTGACTCCGACCGGCTTAAGTATTTGCGAAGAAGGAATTACCCCGGATATAGAGGTAGAATTGACTGAAAAAGATATTAATGAAATGCGCGATCCTCAATTAAACAAGGCCTTGGAATTATTGAAGGAGGAAATTAACCCTTAATCTTTATGGAAAAGAAGATTAGAAATGATTATCTGACTGTTCTTAAATCGAATCAAAGAGCAACAAAGGGATTTCGCTATACCATGCCTTCTTCCTCTGTTTATCCTTACCAATGGCTCTGGGATAGTTGTTTTCATGCTATTATTTATACTCATTTTGATATAAAATATGCTAAAGATGAAATTAGAGCGCTTTTGAGCAGTCAATGGAAAAACGGAATGATTCCTCATATGATTTATTGGGCAAAAGGCGAAAAGCATCATGTAGATTGGGGAATTGAGGGTAATACTTCTTCTATTACCCAGCCGCCGATGCTCGCTTACGCCATAGAAGCTATCTTCAAAAAGGATAAAGATATTGCCTTTGTTAAAGAAGTTTTAGATAGGATAGATAAATACTATCAATGGCTTGAGCAAGAAAGATCATCTCCTTATCTCTTATCAATTATTCATCCCTGGGAGTCAGGTGAAGATAATCTTGTTGCTTGGGACGAGATATACGGACTGGATAATCCGTCCAAGGAAGAATTGATGAAAATAAAGTTAAAGCTGGTTAGTGATTATAATAAATTAAACCATAATACCAGAAAATTCTTAAAAACCAATAAATTTAATGTTCAATGCCTTTTGTTTAACGCTGTTTATCTCAGAAACCTTAAATCAATGCTTTTTCTCTGCCAAGCAGCTAATTCTAAACATCGCCAATATTACAAGAAAATTATTCCCCAGGTAAAAAAAGCTTTTAAAGAAAAATTATATAATGAAGAAAAAGGGCTTTTTTCATCTATCTATGATAATAATAAGCATGTCAGTCAAATAGAAAATTCATCAATTTTCTTGCCGCTTTTTGCTGAAATTTTTACAAAAAATCAGGTTAAAAATTTAATTGAAAAATATCTTTTGAATGAAAATAAATTTTGGTTAAAATATCCTGTGCCGACTATTTCAGCAGATAATCTTAATTTTCAGCCAAATCTTTATTGGCGAGGTACCACTTGGCTCAATATTAATTGGTTTGTTGTTAAGGGACTGGATAATTATGGTTATAGAGATTTAAGCGACCAACTTAAAAAGAAAAGCATTCAATTGATAGAGAAGTCGGGATTTTGTGAATATTTTAATCCAGTCACCGGTTTTGGTCACGGTCCCAAAGATTTCACTTGGTCGGGTTTAATTTTTGACATGTAAGATTAGAAATATCGTCTTAAAATGATAGAAGATAATCCGGATAAAATAAAAAAAGCTGAAATTGTTGTCGGTATCCCTTCGCTTAATGAAGCTGATAATATTGCCTTTGTTACTAAACAAGTTGATCGGGGACTGACTAAATATTTTGGTCGTCAAAAGGCAGTTATCATAAACAGCGACAATGACTCTCCCGATAATACGGGCAGAGTTTTTTTAGAGACCAAAACCAAAAATCCCAAAATCTATATTTCCACTCCCAGCGGTCAACGGGGCAAGGGGAATAACTTAAAAAACTTATTTCTAAAAATTAAAGATTTAGGCGCCAAGGCAGCCATGACTATTGACGCAGACATTAAAAATGTTAAGGCGCAATGGATAAAATGTTTTTTAGGAACGATTTTTAATGGCTATGATTTTATTACGCCATTTTACCATCGCCATAAATATGACGGTTCAATCACTAATCATTTTTGCTATCCATTAGTTTACGGGCTTTTAGGATATGATATTCGTCAGCCCATCGGCGGCGATATGAGTTTCTCTTTAAAAATGGTTAATCACTGGCTTAATCAGAAGTGGCCGCCAACAGCTAAAGGTTATGGTATTGATATCTTTATGACCAGCCAGGCGATTAGGGATGGTTTTAAACTGGGGCAGGTTGATTTGGGCTCAAAAATTCATAAGCCCAGTTTGCTTAAATTAGACAATATGTTTTTAGAAGTAGCTGAAACTCTTTTTGATTTTTTAACTAATCATAGAGATTTATGGCCAAAAGAAATAAGTTTGAAAAAACCACCCTTGGTTTGTCGAGTCAGCGGTAAGATAAATTTACAAAAACTACCGCCGATTGATTACAAAGAGATTGAAGAAACGTCTCTGGCTGATTTTCCTGATTATTACAAAAAACTTAAGAAATATCTCCCCTCAGAAGTCAGAGGTCCTCTGGAAATAATGTTTTTCCAAAAAAAGTCTTTAGAAATAACAGCTGACTTTTGGTCAAAGATAGTTTATCAATTATTCTATCTTTATCAGATTAAGCCGGAGAAAGATTTAGTTATTAAATTATTGCGCTCTCTTTATTTTGGCCGAATGGCCTCGGCGATTAAAGAAAATCATCTTAAAAGCCAAAAGGAATCAGAAAAATTAATTCAAAAACAAGCCGCTCATTTCTTTAAAAACAGAGATTATTTATTATCCCTAATTTCTCAAGATGCTAATTAAAAAAAAATTAGCCAAATCAGCTTTGCTAAACATTCTTCGGGAATATGATTTAGGTAAAATTGGAAAAATTAAATCAGTTCCTACCAGTGGTAATATCACTTTTTTAATTACTACAGCTTCGGGAAAATATATTCTTCGTCTTTGTCCAGAAGGGGAGAGATGGCGTTCTCGAAAAGAGATTTTAGCCGAATTAGAATTGATAGATTATCTGAATAAGCATAATTTTCCGGTCCCTCAGCCAGTCAATAAGAAAAACGGAGAAACAACTATTGAGTATAAGAATAAATTTGGCTATCTACGCCAATACGATTCCGGAAAAGAAATTTTAAAACCGAATCCAGAACAAGTAGGTCAATTCGGAGAAATTTTAGGTTGGTTCCATAGTTTAATTGAAGGTTATCAAACCAAACACCCAAGAGAACATTTTTGGGATTTACAAACTACTCAAAAAAACTTTTTAGAAGTAAAAGAAGATATTTCAAAAAGCAATTTTCCTCAAGCGGAGAATTTTGTCAATAAATTAGAAAAGGAGCTTTTTGATTTATCTTTTCCCGAAAAATTGCCTCAAGGAATGATTCATGAAGATTTGGGTAAACGCCATGTTCTTTGGCAGAACAATAAAATTTCCTGCCTGATAGATTTTGACCGTTGTTATTATGGCCAATTAGTTTTAGACTTGGGTCAAGCGATTCGTGGCTGGTGTTTTACGGATGATTGGCATAAATGGAGCAACCAGAACTTAACCGCCTTGCTTAAAGGATATTCTCAAAAAAGAGAATTAACTGATTTAGAGAAAAAATATCTTTTTAAGGCAGTAAAATTTGCTGTTTTAGAACGTGGTTTATCTTTCTGTTTGCGCTATATTGGTCTTACTCAAATGCCTTCTGATGAGCAATTTGCTCGTCGGAGTATTTCGGATACGGATTTATTAGATATGATTAAGAGAAATAGAAAAGAATTTGAGAAAATTTCAAAACAAAATTAAAAGCCGCTTAGGTTTTCCAAGCGGCTCAGAAGAACTGAATGAGATTGAATTTGATGCCTTTCAGTGTCCATTGGGGCCGAACTAGAACAACGTTTTTGAATGAATAGAGAACTTCGAGATCATGGGCTAGCCAGAGACGGCGATGGCGAAAGTCGTAAATCATTAGCTTTACGAAAAGAGAAACATTTAAAATATCGTATCTTTTACCACTGCCAAGCCATCCTTGTCTGTCTCTATCCCAACTGCCTTTTCCTTCTTTAAACCAGATAGTCATTCTTTTCAGCCAGAAAATCAGATGGCTAAAGGGAGTAGGTAATAGATAAAGGATTAAGCCATAGGCCTCTAGAGGCAGATAAGCTTCTTCCGTCATTGTTCCATGGACATCTTCAACGACGTAGGTTATTCCTTCCTTGAAAATAGGCATTTTCTGATAATCGCTATCGATGTCCTCAACGGATATTCCTATTTTAGAAATTAAGTTTTTTACTCTTCGCCGCAAAGTACTTTTGCCAACAACTCCTACGCCAGTAATCAATATTCTCATTATTGCCTCCTTTAAAGTACTGTTATAATAATATCATACTTAAATAAATTTGTCAATATTATGATTAAACAAATAATCTTAATAATTCATGGTCGAGTTCAAATGGTTCTTTTTCGTGATTCAACAAAGAGAAAAGCCAGACAATTATGTTTGACTGGCTGGGTTGGCAATAAATCTGATGGGACAGTCAAAATAATTGCCGAAGGAGAGGAGAAAAAATTGGCAGAATTAATCAAATGGTGTTATAATGGACCTATCATAGCTCGCGTCGATAAAATAGATATTCAGTGGCAGGAGGCGACTGGTCAATTTGATAAATTTGAGATAAAATATTAAAATATTAAAAAGATAATTATGAAAATAATTTTGCTTAAGGATGTAGAAAAATTAGGTAAAAAAGGCGAGGTTAAAAATGTGGCTGACGGCTATGCCCGTAATTTTTTAATTCCCAATAAATTAGCTGTTTTAGCAACTAAATCAGAATTAGTCAGATTAGAAGAACAAGAAAAAATTGAAACGGAAAAAGCTGAAGAAGAATTGAAATTTTATCAGGAACTGGCCAGCCAAATAGATGGCTTAGAAATAGAAATACCAGCCAAAGTCAGTGAAGAAGGTAATCTTTTTGGCACAGTCACGGCTAGTCAAATTGCTGAAAAACTAAAAGAAAAGAATTTTGAGATTAAAAAAGAACAAATTAAATTAGAAGAGCCAATTAAAGAAATAGGGGAATATGAAGCAATCATTGAATTTCCTCATAATTTAGAAACTAAAATTAAAGTTATTATCGTGGAAGAAAAATAATATGGCTAAATACATTTTTGTGATGGGAGGGGTCATGTCTGGCATTGGTAAGGGGATTGCTACGGCTTCTATTGGCAGAATTCTTCAAAGCAAAGGTTATCAGGTAGCGGCCATTAAAATTGACCCTTATATCAATGTTGATGCCGGGACGATGAATCCGATTGAGCATGGTGAGGTTTTTGTCACAGAAGATGGCGTTGAAACAGACCAAGATATTGGTAATTACGAAAGATTTTTAGACCAGGATTTCTACGCTGATAATTATATGACCACTGGTCGGGTCTATGAAACAGTCATTCAACGAGAGAGAAATCTTGGTTATGACGGCCGATGTGTGGAAGTAGTGCCGCATATTCCAGAAGAAGTAATTAGGCGAATCACTAAAGTAGCTAAAAAGGACCGACCTGACTTTGTAATGATAGAAATAGGCGGCACCGTTGGCGAATATCAAAATGTTTTGTTTTTGGAAGCAGCCAGAATGCTCCACTTAAGACATCCAGAGGATGTTCTTTTTGTTTTGGTCAGCTATTTGCCTGTGCCAAAAAAAATTGGTGAGATGAAGACTAAGCCGACTCAGTCAGCAGTCAGAACTCTTAACTCGGCCGGTATTCAACCGGACTTTATTATTGCTCGTTCTGAATATCCCTTAGATGAACCGCGCAAAAGAAAAATTTCTATTTTCTGTAATTTGGAAAAGGATGATGTTGTTTCGGCTCCGGATATCCAAAGTATTTATGAGGTGCCGATAAATTTTGAAAAAGATAAATTAGGACAGAGGATTTTAAACAAATTTAACTTAAAGCCCAAAAAAAACGATTTAAGAAATTGGCAAAATTTAGTTAAGACAATTAAAAACGCTAATAAGCAAGTTAATATTGGTATTGTTGGTAAATATTTTAGCACGGGAGATTTTATCTTGTCTGATGCCTATATTTCAGTCATTGAAGCGGTTAAACATGCAGCTTGGTATCATCAACGAAAAGCCAAAATTCATTGGTTGAATTCAGAAGAATATGAAAGTCGCCCCCAGAGAATTAAAGAATTAAAAAAGCTTGATGGAGTGATTGTGCCCGGTGGTTATGGAGAGCGGGGGACTGAAGGCAAAATTAAAACTATTGAATTTTGCCGCAAAAATAAAATCCCGTATTTGGGACTTTGTTATGGTTTACAATTAGCCGTGGTGGAGTTTGCTCGGAATGTTTGCCGAATGAAAGGGGCTCATACAACAGAAATTGATTCGCAAACAAAATATCCAGTCATTGATTTAATGCCCGAGCAAAAAATTAATCTTCGAGACAAACAATACGGCGGCTCAATGCGTTTGGGGGCTTATCGTTGCCGACTGACCAAAAATACCCTGGCCCGCCAGGCCTATAAATCCCAGGAAGTTCTTGAGCGACACCGCCATCGTTATGAACTTAATAATGATTTTAGAGATGTTTTAGAAAAAAATGGTTTGATTATGGCTGGCATCAATCCAGAAAAAAATTTAGTGGAAATTATTGAACTTAAAGACCATCCTTTTTTTATGGCCAGCCAATTCCATCCAGAATTTAAATCGCGACCCTTGCGGCCTCATCCCTTGTTTCGGGAATTTATTAGAGCTGGGTTGAAAAAATAAGGGGGCACCATTTGGCGCACCCCTTCAATGTTTAATCAATTCCGGCAATAGATTTTTCCATCCTTTCTGTTAATTGTTCGTTAAATGTTTTATTTTTTTTCTGATCTCCTTCATGAAATACAGCCTGACAGTTTTTACATCTTCGTTGGTTCTGTTATCGAACTTTCGCAGACAGGACATCTAAATATTTCCGTTGTCATTAGCTCAAACCTCCTTTACAAGGTTTTTAAGGTTCTACATTGACGACTTTGGCTATTCGCCGGGAGCCGTCAAACTTTCTGATTCTTTTTGTGGCAAATTTAACTACCCCCTTAACAATAGCGTAAAGGGTGTCATCTTTACCTTGGCGGACGTTTTTACCAGGCAGGAATTTAGTCCCTCGCTGGCGGACAATAATACTGCCTGGTTGAGCTTTTTGCCCGCCGAATAATTTGACGCCTAAATATTTTGGCCGGGAATCCCGACCTAAACTAGTTGAACCTGCTGATTTTGTTTTGGACATAAAGTAATTAACCACTACCGCAAAGTCGACTTCTTAACTGGTTTCGCTTCCATAGGTTGCCCTTTACGGTAGTAGCCTTATTTATTTAATGTTACCTAATTTTAAAAACTTCGTCAAGGAGCATGAATCAGACATTACTTTAACCATCGGCATTGTTTTAATCGCTTTAATCAGCTTTGGAACGGGTCGCTTAACTGCTCCGCAGGCAAATGATAAGCCAATTATTATTGAGGGACCGACTGCTTCAATTGAGCAATCCGTATCAGAAGTTAGCCAGCCAATTAATAAAGAAACGACAGAACAGGGAAGATTTGTCGGTAGTGTTAATAGTAATAAATATCATTGGCCTGATTGCTCATTTGCTAAAAGAATATCAGAAGAAAATCAAATTTGGTTTTCTTCGGAAGCCGAAGCCCAAGCGGCCGGCTATATCCGCTGTGGTA
>Ga0265594_1001462_pt1 | contig 18202 bp, 22 predicted proteins | sample saktaG_11_FD_190147 | JGI IMG/M metagenome (GOLD analysis project Ga0265594, IMG submission 190147) | Saline water microbial communities from Sakinaw Lake, British Columbia, Canada - sak_2011_5_24_80m | ecosystem: Environmental > Aquatic > Non-marine Saline and Alkaline > Saline ... | reverse complement strand
CCTTTTTTATAATAATTAAAAGAAGCACTAGTATTTTTAATTTTCGGTTAGAATCATAGAACTTTGCCTACTTTTGCAAAGTTCTCTCAAGATAATTTAGTTACAGAAATGGTTAGAAAGGTTGTTCTTCAAAATCAAGAATTTGTTGAATTAGAAGCAATAGAAGTGGCTCGAAGAGTTTATCTAAAAAGAGGAACACCAAGTTTTGAAACAACAGCAAGAACTAGATATGGTTCAGTTGTTGTTCCTGCTTTAGCACAAAGAATTTCAGGATGGTCTTGGTCATCAGGATTAGCAGGATTATTAACAAAAGGAAAAAAATCCTTAACTCCAACTTGTGAAGCTATTGAAGCAGTAAGAGATCAAATTAATCAAGTTAATTTTTGTCCAGAACAAGTAGATGGAATTTTAAGACAAGAACATTTAAGAGATCTTTATGTTGGACAAGTAACCACAAGAAATGACCAGCCTTATCCTTGTAGGCCGGTTTCACAAAACCCTTCTCACTAAAACAAAAAAATTTTAAGACAACTCCTATAAAGTTATTACTCTCTTTAAATAAAATTATCTCCTATAACTTTATAAATATTCTATTAGTTATTTTATTATGATAACCTTAATAAAATGTTTAGTATATCCAGAATGCGATGCAAATAAACCAAGTGATGAACCAAGATACCTAACCGCTAAAGATTTTTTCCCTGACCCTATCCTTTATGGTGATTTTAGAGTGGAAGCAACTCCTAATGAAGTTTTGAAACAGATCTTGCCAGCACATTATCTTGAAAGTTATTTAGATATTAAACCATGGATAGTAGACTTATCAAAAAGAAGAGGTTATTTAGATATTTCAGAAATAGAAAGTAAAAGTGTTGATGGAACAATTGATGATTTATTAAATTCTCAAGGTTTTTCAATTTCAAGAAGAAATCATAGGCTAACCAATGAGCAATCGGACAGGCTAGTGGAAAGTATTATGGAAGGATTAAAACCAGATAATATCTTTGGTGTTTTTGTTTCAAGGGAAAATACAAGGCTATCTTCTAGAGTTTATTCTGATGTATTAAAAGTCTTAGGACAAGATGTCTCTAAAGAACAGGTTGAACAAATGTTTTCTGCACAATACCAAGGTCTTGAAGATTATGAAATAGCGCAAAGACAAAGAGAAGCTGAAGATTGGAGTATTCTTGGACATCAGGTAGTTGGTGGAGAAGTATTACAATTATGAAAGCACTTAACCACGCAAATTCAACCTTACTTAAAAATCTCAACAAAACATTTCTCCACCTCACAAAACAAATTTTAGATTAGTTTTAAAAAGTCTATCACCATTATTTGGATATAAAAAAGTTAAGATGATAAAACAACCAAATAATATCTCAAGTAATCTTTAGAAATATTTTTTATTTAAACTTACCCATAGAAGACACTTTATACCTATTTTATCTATATTCTTTTTAACATTACCTAATACTAATGCACAACAAATTGGAATTTATATTGGAGCAGGATTTCTTGCTTCTTTTTTACTTGAAATTCCAAGTGGATATTTTTCTGATAAATTTGGCCATAAAAATACTTTAATATTAGCTAAACTTTTAATGATTACATCTATGCTATCTTTTATATTTGCAAACTCTCTACCTTTTTTCATATTAGGTTCAGTTTTTTTATCTCTTTCCCAAGCTTTTACATCTGGAACAGATAAAGCATTTATATATGAAACATTAATTCAATTAAAAAGAGAAAAAGATTATACTAAAATTGTAAGTAAAATAAATGCTAATGTCTCTTTAGTAGCTGTATTTCTCACAATCTTATTACCTTTCACAACAGCAATTTCAATAACCACCCCATTAAAAATAAATTTAATATTTGACATCTTAGGATTCTTCATAGCCCTAATATTAATCAATCCTAAAAAAGAAGTTGAGATAACTAAAGAACCCCCTAAAAAATTATTTAATATTATTAAAAGCTCTGTAAACCCTGGATTTTTTCTGCTTTCTTTGTTTACAGGGGCTGCAGGAGGATTTTTAGTAGCAACAAGTGGATTTAGAGAAGTTTATCTTCAATCTATTGGATATCCAATTATTTATTTAGGATTTGTTATGGGTCTCTCAAGATTAGTCTGGTTTATTGTAGGTCATAATGCGCACTGGTTAGAGGAAAATATTGGATTAAAAAATCTATTAAAAATTGAAATAATCATATTCCCATTGTTTTTCATATTAGCAGGATTATTTTCAAATCCTTATGTTGTAGGATTAATAATACTAATTCCCATTGGATATTATTTAGGAAGAAGTCAAATAACTGAAGCATATGTTCTAAAACATTTAATTAAAGATAAAAGATACAAGGCAACAATACTATCAGTTAAAAGTCAGGTTTCTTTAATAATCAGAGCTGTTACTGCTTTTTCAATAGGATATGTAATGGTTTATTCATTTAAACTTGGATATATTGTTTTAGGAATCATACTATTCTTGATTTTATTATTTAGTTACATTTTTTTAAATAAACATTTATCTGAATAATGCCCTCTAAAAACATCCCCCCAATAATGCAAACCTTAGCAAAACATTACAATTACGCAGAAAGAACCACCTTGAACAGAATGAGAAAAAAACCTAATGCCTTCAAGATATTAATCTCCTGCCTTTTATCACTAAGAACAAAAGACAATACAACAGAATCTGTTTCAATTAAACTTTTTAAAATAGCAGACACACCCCAAGCAATAATCAAACTTCCAATCAAAAGACTAGAAAAAATAATCTACAGCTCAGGACATTATAAAAAGAAAGCTAGAACTTTGCAAAGTGTTTCAAAAGAAATCATCAATAGATTCAACAACAAAGTTCCAAGCACTAAAGAACAACTCCTATCAATTAAAGGTATTGGTCCTAAAACAGCTAATATAGTTCTTAACTTTGCATATAACCAACTTGTTCTTCCAATAGACACTCACTGTCATAGAATTCCAAATAGATTAGGATGGATAAAAACAAAAACACCAGAAAAAACAGAACTTGCTTTAGAAAAAATCTTACCAAAAAAATACTGGAAAGAATTCAATGCTATTTTTGTTTTATTTGGAAAAACAATCTGCCAACCAGTTTCACCTTGGTGTTCAAAATGTCCTGTTAAGAAATATTGTCCAAGAATTAATGTAAAGAAGTCAAGATAAAAAGACAATCTCAAAATTCATAATTATTCGTTGTAACTTTAAATCAAAATAATTTATTAACATTTCTATTATTAAACATATATTAAAAAAAACAGATAACTAAATTCTTTCTAATTTACTTAATGCCTAAATATCTACCACACACATTTCTTAATCTTTCATGCCAAGGAACTTTAATTGCCTGCCTATAAGCTCTTTCAACATCTTCTCTTGTTAAAATTCCTTCAGGACCTAACACAATATCCCCTCCTATAATTCTATATCTTGATTCAGGTATATTCCCCCCATTATTTTCTCTAATCCTATTATGAACTTCACTCAAAGGCCTAGAACGAATCGTCTCAATATCCTCACCCAAAATTCTTTCAACATTCCTCTCAAGTAAGGTTATCATATTAATTATAAGAAACTATCATTTATTAACATTTCTATTATTAAGTGTTCATAAAAAAACAAAACCACCTCTTAAAAAAATTTACCTCTAAAGACACCTCATCAAAACCTAAAGCAACATTACATTAATTGTCTTCTTATAGAATCTATATCTTCTGCAATATCTTCACCTTTCTTAGTCAGCTTTATTAATTTTATTCTTCCTTTTTTCTCAAAACTAACTAATCCAAGTTCTTCAAGTGTCTGCAATATCTTCACAGCATGTGAATAAGTGCAATCAACTTCTTTAGCTAACAAAGAACCATATCTTGCTTTAGACATTTTTTTTAAAGCAACCAGCATTAGAGCTGGTTTTCTTCTAAAAAATATATCAAAATTATCTTTCATATTTTCTCTTAAGTAATTTATTTAATTTTTGAAAAGCAATTTAAAACGACTTTTCAAAACTATATATTTAGAGTTATATATTAACTTATAAAGCTTTCTATAAAAAAAATTAACCAAGCAGTAATAAAATTAAGTTACTTAAAATAACAGTAACGCTATGTTACTACTGAATTAAACCTCAACTTACACTAAAATGTTTCTTCACTCCTCAACTTCAATCTCTTCACCAGTCAAATCTTTATACATTCCTAAATAACCCTTGCTCCCTAATTCAACTTTTCCAGCTATCATTTCAATCTTAGTTCCTCCTTCATAAACAGAATTTATCATAAATTTATTAACATTATTTGATAACAATGCTTCAATAGCTTCTTTTTTACTTAAAACAATCCTCAAATCCTCGTCATCAATTCCACTTTTCTTTGTATCCAAACCTCCTCTAACAACCTCAGAACTCCAAACTTCATCATCTAAAACTAACTCAACCTTAGGATTTCCATAACCAACCATAGACTTATACAAATTATTAACACCTAATGCAACTAAAATATAATTAATATAATTCGCATCAAATTCCATAACTCCCTGCTCAACAACTGCACTATAATCAACTTCTCCTTGCTCATTAGTATTTGCAAAAACAATATTCTTCAAAGGATTCTCAAGAATAATTTCATTTTTTGGTTTTTTAATTAAAAATCCTGAAAAAAACACAACTCCTAAAATCAAACCAATTACAGCCAAAATTCCAAAAACTTTCAAAATCCTTTTCAACCATTTATGCTTATCCTTTACAAGAACCTTTTCATTCACCATTTTAATTTTATTAAAAGAAAGGTAATATTTAAATATTGCCTTAAATTTTATTAATTATGATAGATATAAAACTAATAAGAGAAAATCCAGAACTTGTAAAAAAAAATATAAAAAAGAAATTTCAAAATGAAAAAATCCATTTAGTTGATAAGGTTAAAGAATTAGATGAAAAATGGAGAAAATTAAAATATGAAGCAGATAAATTAAGAAGTCAAAGAAATAAAATTTCTGAACAAATCAATAAATCTAAAAAGGAAAAAAATAAACAAGAGACTGAAAAATTGATAAAACAAGCTAAAGAAATTCCAGATAAAATAAAAAAAACAGAGGAAAAAACTGAAAAATTTGAAATTGAAATTAAAAAATTAATGCTTCAAATACCAAATATAATTCATTCTTCAGTTCCAGTTGGCAAAAATGAAAAAGAAAATAAAGAAATAAAAAAGTTTGGAAAACCAACAAAACCATCTTTTAAATTAAAAAATCATGTAGAATTAGGAGAAGAATTAGGCATTTTGGATTTTGAAACATCTGCAAAAACTTCTGGAAATGGATTTTATTATATGAAAGGAAAATTAGCAGAATTAAATATGGCCTTGATTAATTATGCAAGAGATTATATGATTAAACAAGGTTTTGAATATGTAGAACCACCCCTAATGATAAGAAAAGATATTTTAATAGGAGTTTATTCAAATGCTGAAATTGAACAAATGGCTTACAAAATTGAGGACGAAGATTTATATTTAATTGCAACATCAGAACATCCACTCATTGGGCAATTTATCAGCAAAACTTTGCAAAAAAACGAATTACCAATAAAACAAACAGGATATTCAATGTGTTTTAGAAAAGAAATTGGAAGTCATGGAATTAATGAAAAAGGAATTTATAGAACTCATCAATTTAATAAACAAGAAATGATTGTTATTTGCGGACCAGAAAACTCTTATGAATGGTATGATAAGATGTTAAATTTTAGTGTTGAATTATTCAAAGCATTAGAAATTCCTTTTAGAATTTTAGAATGCTGTTCAGGAGATTTAGCAGATTTAAAGGCAAAATCATGTGATTTAGAAGCATGGAGCCCGATTAGGAAAGAATATTTTGAGATAACTTCTTTAACAAATATGGAAGAAGCTCAAGCAAGAAGATTAAATATAAAAATCAATAATGGTAAAAAAAGTTATTTTGCGCATACTCTTAACAACACTGTGATTGCTACTTCTCGCATATTAATTGCAATTCTAGAAAACAACCAGCAAAAAGACGGCTCAATCAAAATCCCAAAAGCTCTTTGGAAATACACTGGTTTTAAAGAGATAAAGGCAGAGAAAGTGAAAAACATAATTTTATAAATAAAATTTCTTAATAAACTCTAATTTAATTAATTAATAAAATGCCATTACCAAAATATAATCCAAATTTAAGTTTAGAACAAGCTATTGAACAATTTGATTTTGCTACTAGTGAATTAGTTCTAAATCCTTGTTTAGAAACTGCTCAAGAAGCATTTATTGCAGTTTTAAGATATACAGGAGCTATTAGACCTAATAATGAAAAAATTCCCTATTTTCTTGGTGAAAGATTTCTTAAAGATTCTGTTCAATGCAAGGAATTTATGAAAAAAATACCCCTCCCACCTCACCTCAAAGTACATACAGACTACTGGATAAGATTAATAGAATCTAAACAAGAATATGTTCTTGAACACATAGATAAAGGGGAAGATTTTTAATTAATCTCTATAAAAACCCCTAAAACAAAAAACCTTAAATATTATTAAAATTCTATAAACTTGCATGTTATCACCAGAACCAAAACACATAGCAATCATCCTTGATGGAAACAGAAGATTTGCAAAAAGATTAATATTACAACCTTGGAAAGGACATGAATATGGAAAAGAAAAAGTTGAACAACTTTTAGATTATGCAAAAGATTTAGGAATCAATCAATTAACTTTTTATGCACTTTCTATTGAAAACATAAAGACAAGACCTAAAAATGAATTAGAATTTCTTTACAAACTTATGAAAGAATTTTTCAAAGACATTAATATAAAAAAAATCCATAAAAACAAAACAAAAATAAGATTTATTGGAAATTTATCCTTGCTTCCTAAAGACCTACAACAACAATGCCTTGAACTAGAAAATCAAACAAAAAATAACAACAATTTAATAGTTAATTTCTGCATTGCTTATGGAGGAAGACAAGAACTAATAGAAGCTGTAAAAAAAATTCTAAAAAACAAAATCTCTCCAGAAGAATTAACAGAAAACACAATTCAGCAGAATCTTTATCTTCAAGACCAGCCAGAATTAATAATAAGAACAGGCGGGGAAAAACGAACTTCTAATTTCCTACCATGGCAATCAACTTATTCAGAATGGTTTTTCTTAGATAAAATGTGGCCTGAATTTAAAAAACAAGATTTAATCAATTGCATTGAAGAATTCAAAAATAGAAAAAGAAGATTTGGCGGTTAGAAAACCTTAAATAAATCTTTTCCTTATAATAATCATAGTTACAAAAAAGAAAACTAAAACACAGATAAAAAAAGAGGGATTAAAAGCCCTTAAAAAAGCTAGAGAAGTTTTAAAGGAAAAAAGAAAAAAGAGTGCGAAAAAACCTGTTAAAAAAAGAGCGTGAAGAGATCTAATAAAGGATTAGGACGCTCTTATGGATACTGAAATAATACTTTTGATTTTGCAGACAGTAATTTTTTTGGCAACTCTATTAATTACTATAATTTATGTAATTTTGATTTATAAAACCTTAAAATCAAGTCAAAATCTTAATCAGCAGAATATTTTTAATGAGGTGATTAAACAGGAGAGAACTAAGAATTAAATTAAACGAATACAGGGGAAAAATTGATGGAAAAAGGTTAAATAAAAGAGAAGAGGAAATAACCAAATTTCATTATGATACTTTATTATTCAATTATTATGAATATTTAGCAGTTTGTTTAAAAAAAGAGTTGATTAATGAAAGCGAGACCTGGTTATATTTCAAAGAATTTTTAATTGAATTGAAAGAAAATTTTGATGAGAGTGTTCTTTTTAAAAAAAGAATTGGAGATAAGGAGAAGTATCCAGGCATTCAATGACTCTTCAAAAATTGAAAATTATAAATCAAAAACCTTAAAACCCTTAACTACTTCTAACAATCATGAAAAAACCAAAACAAACTCCTAACAAAAAAGACAAAAAATTCAAAATCCTAGCAGCAGGTGACTTTCACGGAGATTCAAAAATAACAAAAAAACTTGCTGAAAAAGCTGAAAAAGAAAATGTTGATTTAGTTGTTTTAACAGGAGATATGACAGGACTAATTGAAACAGATAATATAATAAAACCATTTACAGAAAAAGGAAAAAAGGTTGTTTTTGTTCCAGGAAACTGGGAATCTTCAGAAACAGCAGCATTTTTATCACAGCTTTACAAAGCTAAGAATGTTGGAGAACATTATGTTAAATACAAAGATATTGGAATATTTGGAATTGGAAGTCCTGACTGGCAAATGAATTTAAATGAAGAAAAAACATTTAATAAATTAAAAAAAGATTTTGAAAAAATAAAAAAGCAAAATCTGGAAAAAACAATAATGGTCAGCCATCTTCATGCAGCAAAAACAAAATCAGAATTTTCAGGAATTCCAGGAAGCAAAAGTTTAAGAAAAGCAATTGAACAATTTCAGCCAGATATTTTTCTTTCAGGCCATATTCATGAAGCAGAAGGCCTTCAAGAAAAAATAGGAAAAACAAGAGTATATAGTATTGGGAAAAAAGGAAGAATTATTGAGATATAAAACTTTTAATTTAAATTAAAAACATCTCACTTAATTTCTTTAAAGAATTATCCTAAACAAAAAGCATGTACTTCTTTAGTAGAACTACCATAACAACCAGTCCATGTAATTTCACATCCATTCGTTCCTGAAGATTTCACTACACTTCCACAATTATAATTAACTCCTCCAGAACATCCAGTCCTAACTCCTGAAACACAAGAAACACTAAGTGATCCAGTTACCGCAGTTGAAGTTATACTCTCACTCGGTACACTAACAATAGAACTCAAAGCTCCACCATCAATTGCATCTTGTAATGTTTTTTCCACCCCATCAACATCCACCAAAATTTTATCACCACTATGCCAAGAACCTTCCATAGTTTCAGTATAAGGATAAGGATTATTAACAACAGCATAAACCCCAACACCCAAACCCAAAACCACAACTATAGCAATCAAACTATACAGCCATTTATTTGTAAAATTAATTTCAATTTTCATTTATTTCACCTTTTTACAATTTATATAATCAAAAGGGGTTTATATTTGTTTCGATTTAAGATTTATCAACCCCTCTAACTCTCTCCAATGTTACCCCAGTCAGCTTTTGCAAATCAGTGAGAACTAATTCCACATATTCAGATAATTGTGATGCAATAATCACTGAACCAATATCTTTTATTTTTTCTTTTGAAAAAATTCTTCTAACTCTAAAAGGATGAACCCTTACATTAGCATAAATATGCTCTCCATTAAAATAACTTACAAATTCAGTGCTTTCAGAATTTAATTTTATTCTAGGATCACCAGGCCTTTCTCTATAAAACCCATAATCACTCCATTCTTCAAATTTTTCTACAAACACTTTACAAAAATCTTCAGGAGAACATCCAACAGGGTTATATGAATTTTCCATTTATTATAATACAAAAAAAGGTATTTAAATTTTTAAATAACTCATTATATACTTCAAACCCCACATCAAAAACCTTTTATACCTTTTATTCTCCAATTAACTTATGCCACTAAGAAAAAAACCAACACCTTTAGATGTTGAAACAAAAGAATTCAGAGCTTTTAATCCAGAAGATGTAAAACAATCAATTGAAATACCTGTAAAACCAAAACCTTCAACAAAGGATTTAGAAATAGTTGAAAAAATAGGAAAACCTAAAACAAAAAAACCAACTTCTAAAAAAACTAAAAAATCAAAAAACAAAACAATCAAACAAGCAAAACCAGAAACAATAAAATTAAATCCAAAAGGATATTCTCTTATTATAACTGAAAAACCTCAGGCAGCTGAAAAAATCGCAGCAGCATTATCAAATGGAAAAGACAGAAAAATATCAAGACCAGGAGGAGTTTCATATTATGAACTTGAAAGAAACAACAAAAATATAATTGTTGCATGTGCAGTAGGACATTTATTCACAGTTTCACAAACAAAAAAAGGAACAGATTACCCTATCTTTGATATTGACTGGTTTCCAAATTTTGAAGTTAAAAAAAAGGATTTCACTAAAAAATATTATCTGGTAATCAAAAGTTTAGTTAAAGGAGCTTCAGAAATAATAGTTGCAACAGACTTTGATGTTGAAGGAGAAGTTATTGGTTATAATATTATTAGATTTATTGCAGGACAAAAAGATGCAAAAAGAATGAAATTTTCTTCATTAACAGCATCTGAAATTCAAAATGCTTATGATAATGCAAACCCAACAATTGAATGGGGGCAAGCAATTGCAGGAGAAACACGACATTTCCTTGACTGGCTTTATGGAATTAATTTAAGCAGAGCACTAATGAATTCAATTAAAACAACAGGAAAGTTCAGAATAATGTCAATAGGAAGAGTTCAAGGTCCGACTCTTCATCTTATAGTTGAAAAAGAAAAACAAATCAAAGCATTTAAACCAACTTCTTACTGGCAAATTTTCATAACAGTTAATGATGGAAAAAACAAATTAGAATTAAAACATAACAAAGACATAACAAAAGAACAAGAATTAAACAAATTTAAAGAACTAGAAAATAAAAAAGCACAAGCATCAACTAAAAAAACAAAACAAACTCTCCAACCCCCTGCTCCATTTGACCTTACTACCCTGCAAACAGAATCTTATAAATTTTATTCAATAACCCCAAGTCAAACCTTACAAATAGCTCAAAAACTTTATCTTGCAGGAATCATCTCTTATCCTCGTACATCTTCTCAAAAAATTCCAGATGAAATGAAACCTTTAGAAATATTAAAAAAACTTTCTAAATCTTTTCCTAATTTAACAAAACACTCAACAAAACAAAAACCAATTCAAGGAAACAAATCAGATCCTGCTCATCCTGCGATTATACCAACAGGAAATTTCCAAAAATTAGAAGAACAAGATAAAAAAATCTATGAACTAATAGTAAAAAGATTTATTTCTTGTTTTTGCGACAATGCAGAACTAGAAAATAAAAAAGTCGAGGCAATCATAAACAATTTAAAATTCTCTGCAAAAGGTATGGAAATTCTAAAACATGGTTGGATAAATGTTTATCCTATAAAAATGGATGAAAAAGAAATCAAAGACATGGATGGTGAGGTTATAATTGAAAAAGTAAAAATAGAACAAAAAGAAACAAAACCCCCTAAAAGATACTCACCTGCATCTATTGTTACAGAATTAGAAAAAAGAAATCTAGGAACAAAAGCAACTCGTTCATCAATAATAGATACACTTTATAACAGAAGCTATGTCAAAGATAAATCAATAAAAGCAACAGAACTAGGAATAAGATTAATTGAAAGTTTAGAAAAACACTCTCCAATAATAATTGATGAAAAACTAACAAGAGAAATTGAAAAAGACATGGAAAATATAAGAGCTTCAAAAAAAGATTTGCAGAAAAAAGAACAGCAAACAATTGAAAAAGCAAAAGATGCTCTAACAAAAATCTCTGATGATTTTAAAAAACAAGAATTAGAAATTGGAAAAGAACTTGTTTCAGCTAATGAAGCTTTATGGGAACAGCAAAAACAAGATAATAAATTAGAAATCAAATGTCCTAATTGCAATAAAGGAAATCTCACAATCAAATTCACCCCAAGATTTAAATCTTATTTTGTAGCTTGCACTAATTATCCTGATTGCAGACAAACTTACTCTCTTCCATCTCGCTCATTAATAAAAAAACCAGATAACAATAAGATTTGTGAATACTGCAACTGGCCAATGCTTATGTCAATAAGACAAGGCAAGAGGCCTTGGATTTTTTGCTTTAATCCTAATTGTGAATCAAGAAAACCTGTTGATATTGATGGTAATACTGTTCACAAACCTAATGAAAGGTTTGTTGGGAAGTGAATAAAATTTAGATGATTGTGCTAAGACTAGAATAAACCCTTCTGCTTTTTTGAATGTTAATTAAGAATCCCTAATATCTCTTCTAAAACAGGATATCCATTAATATTGCCAACTCTCTTAGCTATATCAAAAGCTGTTTTTTGTGCACATCTATCAGCAGATTTTAATCCAAGTCTTAATCCTCTTAATTCTTGATTCTTTGGAATAATATTTCTTCTCATCAATCCAGAATGTTGAGGGTCTTCAATTACTGCATATAATGGCAAATATGGAACTTTACCAATATGAACTTCAGAAACAATAGTTGCATCCATCCCAGGCCTATGCCAAACAACATCATATCCCCTAATATGATCTGGTTTATAGTCCTCTGTTCCCGAGAATATACATTCTCCAACAGTTTTTTCTCTTTGAACTTCAAGTCCTTCCTTTATATTAGTAGTAGTATTTATTTCCATCTTAACATCACCAGAACTCTTTCCCATAGGGTTTTTAGTTAGAAATAACACTATTTAGGTGTTTTTAAACTTTTCTAAAAGAAAAAATTGTTCGCCCAAAAAAGACGAACTAAATATGACTATTGCACGCGCCGAGCAAGATATCAAAACCCCTCCAACCAACCCAACAAAACCCAAAACAGAAAAACTTATAAATAATGAGACATTTAGTTATACATATAAATTAATTATAAACATAATATGGCATCACAAACATTTTTAAAAAAATGGGGAAATTCTTTAGCAGTTATTATTCCTAGAGAAGAAATAAGAAAAAAGAACCTATCAGAAAATGACAGAGTCAGAGTAGAAATTTTTAAAGAAGCTGATTTTAGTGATGTCTTTGGAACTTTAAAAACTAATATTACAGGTCAAGAATTTAAAGACGAAATAAAAAAAGGGTGGAAGTAATGAATAATTATTTTTTTGATACATATGCTTTTTTTGAAATAATTAAAGGTAATCCTAATTATACAAATTATTCAAAAGAAGTATCAGTAGTGACAACAAAAATGAATCTTATGGAACTTTATTATTGGTTGTTAAGAAGAAAAGGAAAACAAGAAGCTGATAAATATTATCTTAAATTTTCACCCTTTTGTATTGAGATCAAAGATGAAATAATAAAAAAAGCTTGCGAGTTTAGATTAAAATATAAAGATAAAGAATTATCTTATATAGATTGTATAGGATATATAATTGCTCTTGAAAAACAAATAAAATTTTTAACAGGAGATATGGGATTTGAAAATTTAGATAATGTAGAATATATAAAATGAAAAAAATCAAAAATAAGTATAAAAAATTAATTAGCAAAAAATCCTGAATCACAACTCCTAACCCTAATCTCCACATCTCTTGATTCTTCATGAAATATTCTTATCCCTCTTTCCCAACTTCTTCTTTCTTACTTTTTCTTCTTAGCCTTCTTCCCAACTTTTCCTTTTTTAAACTTCTTGACTTTCTTACAACTCCTAACTTTTTTAGAATATAACAAAGGAAAAATCTTTTCTTCAAATCCACAATTATCACATCTCCATCTAGGATTTAAACCAAAAAGATTTCTTAATCCAAAAATCCTTTTAACTTTCACACTTTTACATTTAGGACAAACATATACTTTATTTAATTCTTTTTTTTCTCCACCTTTTTCCCTCCCCTTCTCTCCACCCTTTAAATCTTTTTTTCCCTTGTCCTTAATCTCTTCTTCAACTTTTTTTTCTTTTACCTTACTCCTCTTTTTCTTTTTCATTATAAATAATAATTTATCTAAATTAAATATACTTATAAGTTTTTCTAATTCAAAAATTATCCTTATATTTCCAGCCACACCTCATATTTCTATTTTATTAAAAATAAAAAACTAAGAAGACGAGAATCTTTGTTTAAAATTTGCACTTTTCAGTATTTAGCGAAGTGCCTTAACAAAGTTAGGCACAAAGCAATCCAATTAACCCAAAACCAATTCAATCAAAACTCTCTATCTCCTATTTCTTTTATGTCTTCCATTTCTTTTATATCCCTCACCCCAAACCTGAAAAAGAACATCACTATCAACTCTCAAAAGAACAGCCTCAGCATTTTCAACAGAACTCTCTTTTTTAGGTCCAGCAATTTTTTCAAACCCACACCTATGATTATAAAATCCTTCATGTCTTGGATTAACACTACAAAGCAAAACATCTAATCCTATTTCCTTAATTTCTTCAATAGTTCTATTAATTAAACCAGAAACAATTTTTGTTCTACATCGATATTCAGGAGCTGTAACAAGTCTCCAAGAAACACCTAAAATTTTCCCTTCACTTTCACATTCTTTTCTGATTTCATTTAAAAAATCAGGAAATACATAATCCCCAGGCAAAACTAAACCCTTTTTATCTAAAGTTAAAGAATTTGTTCCAATTAATCTCCCATTTGCATATGTACCAAAAACACTTGTTTCAGCAATACAATCTAAATCTCTATAATGTCTTAACATTCTAAGAGAATTAGCAGAACAATAACCACTTCCAAGATAATCTGTATAAGTCCTTCTCCAAACCTCACGCATTCGAGGATTATCTCCTGTATTATCAATCTTAACCAGCTCAAAACCTTGCTCACTTCTTTCTTCCATAAAAATCCTAAACATTATGCTTTAAATATTTGATTATAATTCAGTATATAGTAGCAAAAACATTATATTTTTCTAATTCAAAAATTCACAACATTTTAAAACTTAATAATCTTTAATAAATCATGCAAAAAAAGAGAGAATTTCATATATTAGTTATTACTGAATTAGCTATTTTAATATCTGTTTTATTATTTATAGTGATAACAAAAAACCCGACAATGTTAGGATTTACTATCTATGAATCCTCTTCAGATGGCTTAACAATCAATGATACTTATTTAAGAGAGCAATTTCCAGATAACAATTTTGGAACTTCAACAAATTTAAGAATAGGGAATATAAGTGGAGGAACAGAATATGTTTCTTTAATAAAAGATTATAATATTTCATCAATATCTTCAGGAGACACAATTGTAAGTGCAAAATTGCAATTTTATGTCAACGAATCATTTGGAAATTCAAATATAACAATAAAAGCTTATAGGATAACCTCTGATTGGATTGAATCTCAAGCAACATGGAATGATAAAACAACTTCTGTTGCATGGACATCAGCAGGAGGAGATTTTAATGCACAAGAATTAGGCTCAGTAAATGTTTCAAATCAATCAGGAATTTATTATAATTTAACAATAACAGAAGCTGTTAGAGGATGGGTTAATGGGACTTATAATAATTATGGGATTATTTTAAAAGCTCCAAATACAGCAGCAGGAAACTATACTTACCTTGCTTCTGCCAATGAAACAAATACAGCTCAAAAACCAAAATTCATAATTGAGCATACTGCAAATGCAGTCCCAATTATTGAAGCTGTTTCAACAAATTCTTCTTTAACATCACTTATACAAGTAGGAAACCAGGTTAATATAACCGTAAACTGGACAGATTTAGAATCAGATTCAGGACAAATGTTTGCATGCAATTCAAGTGCTATCAACACATCAGGATGCAATGAAACAACATTATGCAATACTTCATTTCAATCATCAGGCCCTTCATCATGCATCTACACTGTTTTATCAACAGATAACAGAACAACAAATTTTTGGATATCTGTTTGCGATTCAAATAATTGCTCAACAGCAGAACAAAGTCAATTCTACATAAATCATATTCCAACTGCATTAGTTATTGACCCTAATGGAGGAGAAACAGTAAACCAATCTCTTGGAAATTATACAATTGAATTTAATATCACTGATTCTGATTCAGACCCACTAACAGCCAATCTTTACTATGGCTCAACACAAAACCCCACAACAAATATAATTACATCAAACCTAAATCTCACACAATCATGCACAGATTCTGATTCAGACACAGCAACAGCAAATAACTGCTCATACTCCTGGAATACAACAAGCCTATACGGAACCTTTTTCCTAACAATAATCTTAAATGATACATATATGTTAACAACAACAGCAAATGACTCCTCAGATTCTTCATTTAATATAAGAAGTTTAAGCGATACCACTCCTCCAAATATAACGGCTCAATGGATAGATTCAGATATTTATTCAAGCAAGCAAATCCAAATACATGCAAATGTTTCAGACCCCAACATAAACACTGTCTGGGTTTCAATAAACACAACACCTCAAACAAACTTAACAATGACAAACACATCAGCAACAGAATATAATATAACTTGGATGGGAATAGAAGCTGGCAATTATCAATTTAAAACATGGGCAAATGATACAATAGGAAATACAAATAATTCAATGTCCTGGCAAACTTTCTCAATAACAAAACCAAATGCAACAACTCAAAATGAAATAGCACCTTCAACAGCTCTCCCATATCATACAATAAAAATAACAACTCAACTAAATGCAACAGATTCATTAAGAGATGTTTATGCATATTTAAATGTCCCAGATGGATTTACATTTCTTTCAAATTATTCTCAAAACACCCTCTTAGGAAACTTTACAACTAATCAAACAAAAACAGCAACCTGGTTTGTCTCTGTTCCAATAACAGAATCAACTTACACTTTAAACACAACTTATACTGATTATTATTCAAACATCTGGAACTCTTCAAATTTCCAAATACAAGTTACCTCTGGAATAGGAGGTTACATACTATCTGTCTCTGGATATCCAGAAGTTGAAACATCAGAAATATATTATATTGAAGCAGATTTTGAACAAACAGGCTCATATATAGACCCAGACTCAATTTCAATTTTAATTTATGATGCAACAGGAAGTTTAACAGTTGGCCCAGCATCAATGACAAAAGAGTCAACAGGAATTTATAACTATTCTTACACTGTAGGAGCATCAGCAACAGAAGGACAATGGGAATCAATAATAAATGCAACTAAATCATCAACTTCTTATTATGCAAATGAATTTTGGAAAGTTGTAGGGGGGCCTTTTGATGTAAGAACCATCACTATAATTAATTCAGATATTTCCTCTTTAAATATTTCAGTAATAACAGAAAACACAGGAGGAGCAAATAAAGATTTAACATTAACATGGAACTTAACAAGAATAGACAATAATGCTTTATTAGATTCTGGTTCAGATACATTCATGGTACCCTCAAATTCTCAAAGAATATGGGCTATCTCTCCATCAACAACTTATGTTGGCCAAGTTAAAATAACTTTCATAGGTTATTATTCAAATACAGAAAAAGCAGGAGCATATAAAACATTTTCAACAACTTCAGGAGGAGCTTATTGTGGTGATGGAATTTGCAATAATGGAGAGTCATGCTCAACTTGTTCACAAGATTGTGGAACATGCCCAACAGAAGGAGGGGGTGGAGGTGGAGGAGGTGAAGCAATAACTCCAGTAATACCAGAGAAAGGCGCTGATTTTAAAATAATATCAGATGATGAAATATATCTCGCAAAAAACATTGAAAAAACAGTTTTCCTTGAAATAGAAAATACAGGAAACCAAATCTTAAATAACATTGTCTTAGATTTAGGAACATTAAACAAAGATTTTTTTATAATAAAGCCTATAAAAATTAATACTCTCGAAATTGGAGAAAAAAAGAGATTTGAAATAAATTTTCTTGTTTCAGATTTTATTGGAGAATATGATTTTAAATTTAGAATTAAAAGTGATGAATTAACAAAAGAAAAGAACAGCAAAATAATAGTAACCTCCTTAGAAGAATTCCTGGAAAAAGAGATTAATCGTCTTAAAAAAAGAGCAAAAGAAATAAGAGAAAAAACAAATGACAAAGATATATTAAATAAACTAAACAACTGCGAAGAGATAATCCTTGAATTAGAATCTAATGTAAAAAAAGAAGAGTTTATTAATGCAAAAGACAATATTAAAAATGCAGATGATTGTTTAAATGATGTTGATGATAAAATTCAAAAAGAGGCACCTATTGCAAAAATGGAATTTTCATGGTTATGGATAATTACTATACTCTTATTAATATTAGTAGTGATAGCTCTTGGGTTTATTATCTATGTCCTGTATAAAAAAATAGGGGTAATAGACTTTTTAAGAAAAAAACAAGAATCAACCCCTCAGAAATCTAAATCAAGTAGAGAACTTAAAAAAGAAGAGTTTAATAAAAGAATACAAAATATTGAAGATAAATTAAAATCATAAATCAAAGATTTTAAAATTCGTAAATTTAGTTACTAAATGTTC
>Ga0265594_1001461_pt1 | contig 18207 bp, 17 predicted proteins | sample saktaG_11_FD_190147 | JGI IMG/M metagenome (GOLD analysis project Ga0265594, IMG submission 190147) | Saline water microbial communities from Sakinaw Lake, British Columbia, Canada - sak_2011_5_24_80m | ecosystem: Environmental > Aquatic > Non-marine Saline and Alkaline > Saline ... | reverse complement strand
AAAATACGTATTAATAAAGTTCTCTGACCGTTCTGAATACGCGAATTGATCATCAAAGACCTTCGCTATCCATCTTTTACTTTCTTGGGAAAATGTTTAACCATAAATGTTCACATTTTTAGCAGGAACCATAAAACAGGAAAGGAGAAAATCATGTACCGCTTTAAACGTATTGTTGTTGGTATTACCTTAGGAGATCAGGATGAAGCCAAAATACGTTATGCGGCTGTGATCAGCCGACTGGCTTCATCTGAGAAAATTTTCTTCATACATGTGGTCAGTCAAGAGGATAAGGATAAAGAATACAAAGGCTTGAAGAAAGTTGCAGAAGAGAGCATCCGGCATCGTATGGAAGAGATTATTTCAAAATATTTTGATGGTTCACCTGATACGAAGCTCGAATACGTCATAATGGAAGACTCACCACTGATTCACATTGAACTTCTGCGCAGATTTGAGGAAATGGATATTGACCTGCTCGTGCTTGGAAAGATACGGGGGGAGCTTACAAAAAGAGGAACAATCCCCGTGAAGGTCGCCCGGAAAGCGCCATGTTCAGTCTTGTTTGTTCCCGTGGGTATAAAACCTGAATCTGCAAACATACTCGTTCCCGTCGATTTTTCCAACATATCTCAGGATGCCATGGAAGTCGCTGTTACCTTCGCAGTCGCTTCTGATGTCCGTAATATTCGATGTATCAACATCTACAATGTGCCGATCGGCTATTATGAAGGTGGTAAAAGTTATGAAGAGTTCGCAGAGATCATGAGAGGGCATGCAGAAACCAATTTTAAAAAATTCATTGATAAGATTGATATGCGTGGAATAAATGTGACGCCTGTTTTTAAACTGGGGCGAAACGTATGCGAGACTATCGACGAGTATTTGAGACAATATCATATAGATCTCTTGATCGTCGGAGCCAGAGGGCGAAGAACTGGCGCTGCATTCGTACTGGGAAGCATTACAGAAAAACTGATTTGTTCTACTTCAATGCCTCTTCTGGCTGTGAAAAAGAAAGGGGAAGGGATGAGTTTTTTTGAAGCGCTTTTACGTTTGTAATAACCGATTCAATCAAATTCCTGAATAATTGACGTATGGTTTCAGCGATTCATAACCATCTTCTCCGACCATAGACTAAAGAAGAATGATTAGGGAGACTGAAATGATTAACTGCAGCCATGTTTCAAGATTTAATTATACAAAAAAATATTTTGAAGGAGGTGCACCATGCCAGAGAGTGTCTACAAATTTATAGAGTTAGTTGGAACAAGTGATATTTCATGGGAGGCGGCTGCCAAAAAGGCTGTAGAAACCGCCGGTAAAAGTCTAAGTGGCTTAAGAGTCGCAGAAGTAACAAAACTTGACATGACTGTTGAAGATGGGGAGGTAAAACATTATCGAGTACGGGTATCCCTGTCATTTAGATTGGAAGAATGATTAAAGAGTCAAAAACTCATGATAGTTTTTTGATTGCTAAATTCTGTTCAGAATTTTTCCAGACTTTGGCTGAGCCTGCGACGAACTCAATCGCATTGCTCGGTCGAAGCCCTGAGAACTAGTGCTGGCTATCTCACGACAACGGACCGGACATTTTTTTCAATTTTTTTCTTGATTTTATCAAATTCCTCATCGGAATAAGTTTCTTTATTCATAAATTTCGGGTCCATCGTCTTGGAAGGGACGAACTTCTGCAAGACGTAGAGCTCGGCATTTTTTACAAGCTTACCAATTGTTATTAAATCATTTTCGTTTAATTGAGATTTTACAACGGTTGTGCGAAACTCGTGCGGTATGTTGGATTTTTTAATCAGGTCGATACTCTGTTTGATTAGATCTGGATTAGTTTTAGATCTGGTAATCTTCCGGTATTTTTCCAGAGGTGCCTTTACATCCATCGCTACATAATCGATGAGTTTGTCTTCGATTAACTTCTTCAGGGTTTCGGGATGTGACCCGTTTGTGTCGATCTTAACGAAGTAGCCCATGGCTTTTATCTTTTTGATAGAGTCTATGAGATCGGGCTGTAGTGTTGGTTCACCTCCTGTAATGCTGACGGCATCAAGTTTCCCTTTTCGTTTTTCCAGGAAGGAAAATATCTCCTCCTCGGGGATGCAATCCTCGTAAAGATCAGGGTTTGCTAATTCCGGGTTATGGCAGTAGGGACATCTGAAATTGCACCCCTGCGTGAATACGATGGCACATATTTTTTCAGGATAATCTATTAAGGAAAATTTTTGCAGGCCCCCGATTTTCATCATTTATACTGTAAACACCTGTCTCATTTTGAATTCTTCCTTTTTTCCCTTATTCCACTGATTTACCGGGCGCAGGTAACCGACAATGCGGGAATAAATTTCGCAGGGTTCATTACATTTGGGACACTTCTCATTTTCTCCTTTTATATATCCGTGGTTCGGGCAAATGCTGAAAGTTGGAGTAAAAGTAAAATATGGGAGATGGTACTTTTCACATATTTTGTGTACCAGAATCTTGATGGCGGAAGGATTATCAATTTGTTCGCCCGCATATACATGAAAGACTGTTCCTCCCGTATATCGCGTCTGGATATCATCCTGAAGATCAAGGGCTTCAAAAATATCATCTGTATAATTAACGGGAAGCTGTGTGGAGTTCGTATAGAATACCTCAGCGCCTTCCTTGTTGAATCCGTTATTGGTGGCGCTGATGATATCGGGATATTTTTTCTTGTCAGCTTTTGCCAGGCTGTACGATGTTCCTTCAGCAGGTGTTGCTTCAAGATTGTAATTATTTCCCGTTTCCTTCTGGTATTTGATTAATTCGTTTCTCATGAAATCAAGAACTCTTTTGGTAAATTCATGACCTTCCTGATCTGCTAAAGTTTTACCCATAAAATTCAAACATGCCTCATTCATACCCACAAGGCCGATTGTCGAGAAGTGGTTCTTCCAGTACTCATCGAAACGATCCTTTATTCCTCGCAGATAATATTTTGTGTACGGATAGAGATTTCCATCGGTATATCTTTCCAGAACCTTTCTCTTTATCTCAAGGCTTTGTTTTGCCAGATCCATGAGTTTCCCCAAACATTCCATGAATTCATCTTCCGTCTTGGAAAGGTAACCGATTCTGGCCATATTAAGGGTTACTACTCCGATGGACCCCGTGAGTGGATTGGAGCCGAAAAGACCTCCTCCTCTCATTTCCAGTTCCCTGTTATCTATTCGCAATCTGCAGCACATGCTCCGCGCATCTTCGGGATCCATGTCGGAATTTATAAAATTCGAAAAGTATGGTATACCGTACTTGGATGTCATTTCCCATAAGTGTTTAAGGTTAGGATTGTCCCAGTCGAAGTCTTTCGTTATATTATATGTTGGAATGGGAAATGTAAAAACCCTTCCCTTGGCGTCACCATCGGCCATTACCTCCAAAAAAGCCTTGTTAAACGTATCCATTTCTTCCTGAAAATCCTGATACATTTCCTTCATGGGCTTGCCGCCGATAATAACATTTTGATTAGCATAATATGAGGGTACCGTTATATCGAGAGTCACATTGGTAAAAGGTGTTTGAAAACCTACACGTGTCGGGACATTGATATTAAAGATGAATTCCTGCAGGGCCTGCTTAACTTCATCAGAATTCAGTTTGTCATACCTGATAAATGGAGCCATGAGGGTGTCGAAATTTGAGAAGGCCTGGGCGCCTGCCGCTTCTCCCTGAAGGGTGTAAAAGAAGTTGACCATTTGCCCCAATGCGCTTCGCAGATGCTTCGCCGGTTTACTCTCCACTTTACCGGAAACTCCCTTGAATCCCTCGATAAGCAGGTCGTACAGGTCCCATCCCACACAGTAAACAGAGAGGAGACTTAGATCGTGTATGTGAAAATCACCATCTGCCTGGGCTTTTTTGATTTCCGGGGGGTATATTTCGTTGAGCCAGTAAACCTTGCTGACTTCAGAGGAAATATAGTTGTTCAATCCCTGGAGAGAATAATCCATATTACTGTTTTCATTGATTTTCCAGTCTATCTTTTTTAAATATTGATCCACGAGATCAACTTCCATGTTGTTTGCAATTTCTCTTAACCGGGCGTGTTGATCTCTATAAATAATATATCCCCTGGCTGTCCTGCGATAGGGGGAGGACAAAAGAACCTCTTCGACGATGTCTTGAATTTGTTCTACTGTCATGATCTTGTCGTCAAACAGTTTCTCTGCAAGATTCAGGGATTTTATGGTTAATGTATGAGCGACTTCGCCGTTAAACTCGCCGGTCGCTTCTCCCGCTTTCGCTATGGCGTTTGTAATCTTGAAAGCATCAAATTTTACGTAGCGGCCATCTCTCTTTCTTATTTTTTTGTGCATAATGTTTTCTCCACTTAACCCCCGTAATATGATAAAATACCACAACATATTGTGTATATATGCTAAAACGATACTATATATAGCCACAAAAATTCATTAAATACAAGGAAAATTTTTCCCAAAGCCGTTTTTTTAATCCACAGATTTTGCAGATTACCCCCATACCATCTGACGGAGCTATGGGGCAGGCACGGATTGCTCTAATCACTTGAAGGGCGATCCGAAAGCTGTGGGGTTTAATTTCCCATGGCTTGCCGCAGAGCAGTTCATTACGAGAGAACTTCTTTGAATGAATGGGTTAAAATTTCTTGACTCACTTTTTTTCTCGTAATAGCATTACTGCAATTTTTAATTTTGAATTAAAAAACATAAACGTGACACATTCGTAAAAAGTCTCAATAGCTTGTCATTTCGAGTGAAACGAGAAATCTTTAGACCGTAACACATTGAGAAAATAAGATTTCTCCCTGTGGTTGAAATGACAGATTTGCTGAGTTTGACTTTTTACGAAGCCATCAAAAGTAGAACACTGAATAACTATATAAGGAGAATTGAATTGATTCCAAGATATTCGAGAAGAGAGATGGCTTCCATATGGAGCCAGGAAAACATATATCAGAAATGGCTTAATATCGAACTGCTTGCGTGTGAAGCCCTTGCCAGTATGGGAAAAATTCCCATTCATTCTTTCAACAACATAACAGAGAAGGCCGGTTTTGATATAGCAAGGATTGAAGAGATAGAAAAAACGGTAAAGCATGATGTCATCGCTTTTCTGACCTCGGTTTCGGAAAAGGTAGGCGAGGATGCGAGATATATCCATATGGGATTGACGTCTTCAGATGTTCTCGATACCTCACTTGCCGTTCTCTTAAAAGAAGCTGCCGAACTCCTTATCCAGGACATAGAAAAATTATTGATCATCCTGAGAAAAAAGGCCTTTCAATATAAGGATACCTTAATGATCGGGAGGTCTCACGGGATACATGCCGAACCGATTACGTTCGGCTTGAAGATGGCCCTCTGGTATCAGGAAATGGAAAGAAACAGGGAAAGAATGTTAAGAGCAAAAGAAGCTATCAGCTATGGCAAAATATCAGGGGCTGTGGGAACCTTTTCCTTTATCAATCCAATGGTAGAGGAATATGTATGCGGCAGACTGGGATTTAACCCTGCTCCTGTTTCTACACAGATTATTCAAAGGGACAGGCACGCTGAGTTTTTTTCAACACTGGCAATCATTGCATCTTCTGTTGATAAATTTGCTACAGAGATAAGACTGCTTCAGAGGACCGAGGTAAGGGAGGTAGAAGAATTTTTCTCTCCCGGTCAGAAGGGATCATCGGCCATGCCGCACAAGCGCAATCCCGTTCTTTCGGAAAACCTCTCCGGTCTCGCACGTCTTATGAGATCGTATGCTCTGGCTTCACTGGAGGACGTTGCTCTCTGGCATGAGAGGGACATCAGCCACTCATCCGTTGAGAGAGTCATCGCTCCTGACGCCACGATATTGCTTGATTTTATGCTTAACAGGTTTATCGGGATGATAGACAATCTTACTGTTTATCCTGAGAAAATGATTTCGAATCTCAACATGACCAGAGGATTGGTCTTTTCTCAAATGGTTTTGCTGAAGTTGATCGAAAAAGGGATTTCCAGGGAAAGCGCCTATGCTATTGTACAGAGAAATGCGATGAAATCGTGGGAAGAGGGTCTTGAATTTAAACAGTTGCTTCTTGATGATAGTGAAGTTATGTCATATTTGAGTCCGGAGGATATCGAAGGTACATTCAGGGTGGAGAATTTTCTAAGTCATGTAAATTACATATTTATCAGGGTGCTCGGAGGAGAAAATGAAGAAGAGAGTATTGGGAGTTTTATTAATTCTCTTGATGATCTGTCTCGCCTGTAGCGAGGTTAAAGAATATATTGACATAGTAAAAGACGAAAGTATCTCGAAAGAGTATTTTAGCGCCTTAAATAAGTGGACCAGGGATAAGACAGTGTATTCTCAGTTTGAAACCAGGGCCCATATTGTTTCGACGTATAAAAGCAGTGAGTTTGACGAGGCTTATCTTTCAGAGTATTCGAAAGTATATCTTTTGACGGATTCGGAAAAGAAAACGAAACAGGAACTACGCGTTGACCTTGGATCTGATTTCGAAGAGTTTTTGTTTTATGCTTATATTCCCGAGAAGGATTCAAATGATTTTTCAAAAGCCGGTTCTATCTGGAAGATTTTTCTCGTAGATGAAAAAGGAAGCAGGGTATATCCCATAGAGGTGAGAAAGATTGAAAAGATTACCCCTGTCATTGTGAAATTTTTCCCGTACGTAAATCAACATCACGGGATGTTTTATAATCTCAAGTTCTCTCCTTTTCCTTCCTCGTTCGAGACGCAACGGTTAAAACTTGTCTTCACCAGTGTATTGGGGAGAGTTGAACTTGAATGGGGAAAGTAACGGAAAACGGAAATCGAATTACGAGCTTGCAGGAGGCGGAGCTTTCACTTTCCTATAATCGTATCCTGTAACTCATCTGTGTTGTCTCTTTCGGGATAATCAAGGTTATAATTAAAGCCGCGGCTTTCTTTCCTCCGGTCATGATCTTATTGAAAATGATTTCTTGTTATTATCGAGAATCGAATGGCGATAAGCGGATGTTTCAGGTCCGCTTATCGCCAGTATAAGTATTAAAAACTATTGACCAAACATATTCCTCAGTGCGACTTTATTTATTTTTCCGACACTGGTCTTGGGAATCTCGTCAACAAATTCATACCTGTCAGGAAGACCGTATTTCGGTATTCTTCCCTCATCGGCAAACTTACTCATGAAAGTTTTCATCTCGTCATTAGTGATTTTGTCTTTAAATTCAGCTTTCACGACGACTGCAACCAAAGGACGCTCGCCCCATTTCTCATCGGGAATGCCGATTGCTGCGGCTTCTGAAACGCTTTCATGCAGGCTGACCAGATTTTCCAGTTCTAATGACGATATCCATTCGCCACCTGTTTTGATGACATCTTTCAGGCGGTCGGTAATTCTGAAGTAGCCTTCCGTATCCACAAGTGCCACATCACCCGTGTGGAGCCAGCCCCTTGCCCACAGATCTTTTGCCCGCTCTTCATCCTTGAAGTAGCTCTCCGTCAGCCAGGGCGTCCGTGCAACCAGTTCTCCTGTCGTCTCTCCATCATGGGGCAGCAGCTTGCCGTCAGGAGCCATGATTCCGAGTTCGGCAAGCGGGATGGGGAGTCCGGTTTTGATGATAATATCTGCCGTTTTGTCGGTGTCCCAGTCAAACATGTGTTCTTTGAGGTTTGCGATGGTCAGAACCGGGCAGGTTTCCGACATTCCGTATCCGGATAGTGCCTCGATACCGAGATCCAATGTTGCCTTGGCCAGCCCCTTGGAAAATGCAGCTCCGCCAATGACAACTTTCCAGTTACTCAAATCTAGTTGTTTAACGACAGGGCTGCTTACAAGCATATGGAGAATCGTGGGAACACAGTGTGAGAAGGTTACTTTTTCACTGATAATGAGTTTCAGGAGCATCTCGGGTTCGTATTTACCTGGATAGACTTGCTTAACACCCAGCAATGTTGCTACATAGGGAATTCCCCAGGCATGGACGTGAAACATGGGGGTTATCGGCATGTAAGTATCGCCTGATTTGAATCGACAGGGTGAATCATAGGAACCAAACATCATGGCTACGCTCATAGCGTGCAGAACAAGCTGTCGGTGAGAGAAATAAACACCCTTGGGGTCTCCCGTAGTTCCCGTGGTGTAAAATGTTGTTGCCCGAGTATATTCGTCCAAGTCGGGGAAATCGTAGGTTGCGGATGCCGCCTCAACCATTTCCTCATACACGGCATCGATTTTAAGCTTCGTATCTACTTTCTCGTCTTCATATATCACGATAACTTTCTTTACCGTTTCCACTTTATCCCAGATCTCTTCAAGTATGGGGAGAAAATCGGAATTAATAAGGACGATATCATCCTCTGCATGGTTCATGGTGTAGAGGATCTGGTCGGGAGAAAGCCTCCAGTTCATTGTATGCAGAACGGCTCCCATCATGGGAACAGCAAAGAAACATTCCAGATAACGGTGGCTGTCGTAATCAAAAACACAAACGGTATCGCTCTGTTTTACCCCCATATCCGTAAGAGCATTGGCCAGTTTGTGAACACGTTCATTAAAGTCTTTATAGGTATAACGGAACTTGTCCCGATATACAATTTCCTGATTCGGTGAATACGCAAGAGGGGTCATGAGGAGTTTTTTGATTGTTAATTGATATTGATAGCTCTCACCAGGTTGATATTCTTTTTTTGCCATAGTAGTTTCTCCTTTTTAAAGATGTTTAATGTATTTTTTTAATCGTAAGAGAACCCGCTTAACGTATAGGATGCATGGTTAATTGCACCAGCAGCCCACGCAAGTCCCTAACACTTCCCAAATATTATTTCCCCCCATGGAGTTCGTCCCCGATTTTGTATTATTATGAGGACATCAGAATCCTGCCCAGCGTCAGGATTTCCGCCTTTCTGGTTCCCTCATACAGTTCGAGGATCTTGGCATCCCTTTACCACTTCTGGACTTTATACTCATCGATGTATCCACATCCTCCGTGGAATTCGACAGCGGCATTGGCGGGAGTGACAACGCCATCCTTCAATGCCATAAATATTTCTTCTTTCAAGACTATTAATTCAGGATACTACTCTATATTTCTGTCTGTAACGGGAACCGCAGGAACTATGGTAAATCTGCCGACAAAAAGCAATGACTGATGATTGCATGCAAAATAACAGCATATACCTGTTAATATGAACGGGCGTGTTTTCTTGCACTGGTATAGAGTGTATCACATTTGTCTGCTTGCTGTATAAGAGACACCGGCATAGCTATCAATTTATAATAAATATGTAATTAAGGAAAACCTGATGAACAGTGAAGATATTTATTGGTTTGCTATCTTCCACGGGCCTATTATGGTTAAATATATTTTTGCCCCGTTGTATTTAAACGAATTACTGAAGGCTTTCTTTAACAGTTCGGAACAGACAGCGACATGGATATGATAGAGGAAAATATGAAGCATATGAAGAAAAAACTGAATAGTTTGTTACTATAAAGATAATAACAGCGTAATACTATTATTATGAGTATGTTAGCAAAAAAGATCGCAAATTTGCTTTCTGATTTTTTAGACCAAGTTTATTGCGAATGTTGACTCTGTGAAAATCAACAGCTCTGGCGGACAGATTCAAGAGATTTCCAATTTCCTTGGATGTTTTACCCTCCTTGACAAGATTGGCTACCTGAATTTCTGTAGGTGTAAGTTTTGAATATTTCAAGGTCATATTGTGCATGAAGGGAGAGATGATATTGTTGAGACCATTTTCGAGGATTGTTAAATACGTGAGCTGGTTTGCACTCAATCTGGTTTTTTTTAATTTTTCTATGTAGGGCATCGCGAGTTCACGAACATTCAAAAACACCTTTTCTTCGAGTTCATTTTTATCCTCCTCTCGCCGTTTTAGCAGAACATTCAGGGCTGTGTTCACTTCCTCGAGATTTATGGATTTAATCTGGACTTCCTGTTCCCTCTTTTTTGCCTGCTCTTTCGCCTGCTTGAGATCGGTGATGTTCAACAAAGAAACAACACTCTTTTTCGTTCCCGGAATCATGGAAATAGTGAGCATCATGTCTTTTCTGTTGCCCCCTATATCGACAAAGACAAACTCATAATTCCTTGGCGCTCCTTTCGGATTAATGCGCCGCAGGTTATGATAGCCTTTCATCCGCTCCACATCCTCATCTGCGATAAAATTTGTCCAGCTTATGCCCTCGCAATATTTCTTGGATGCTCTTGATAACTCGGCAAACTCGGTGTTTACCAGTGACATTGTCGTATCTTCCTCGATAATTATCGTTGCCGTGCCGGTGTTTTCGAAAATGGTTCTGTACAGGTTTTCCGACTGCTGCAGCATTTCCTCCACCTGCTTGCGCTCGGTAATATCCATGGAGTTTCCCAAAATAGCAGGTCTCCCTTCATAAGATATGGAAGTCACTGTCTCCATAATCCATCGGATCTCTCCCCGCTTGCTTACGATCCTGAAATCGTGAGGTGACGTGCGCTTACCGCTTAGCATTTCCCGGGCGTTTCTCTTGACTCGGTTCCTGTCTTCGGGGTGGACGATGATATCAGATTTTTCACCAATAAGTTCCTCGGAAGTATAGCCGGCATATGAAGTGGCATTAGAATTAACGGATTGAAATTTTCCATCCTGAACCACGTAGATACCGGCCAGAGATTTCTCTGAAAATGTCCCGTATATATGTTCGCTTTCCCGTAACGCTTCTTCAACCTTCCTGTGTTCAGAAACCTCCCATTCCAATTCCTTGATTCTTTGTTTCAATGCATTATAGGTTGTCTTGTCAATCATTTAGATTCTCCCGTCAATTAAAATGAATCACATAAACTCTTTTTTCCCCGGTTTGATAAGCAACAGTCAAAACTTGTCTTCACCAGTGTAATGGGAAAACTTGAACTTGAATGGAACAAGCAACGGAAACCGGGAATCGGAAATCGAATTGCGAACTTGCTGGCGGTGGAGCCGTCACTTTCTTATAATCGTATCCTGTAACTCACCCGTGTTGTCTCTTTCGGGATAATCAAGATTATAATTAAGGCCGCGGCTTTCTTTCCTCAGCTGTGCACATTCTATGATCAGTTTTGCCACCGTGGCGATGTTCCAAAGCTCCAGAAGATCTCTGGTTATGGTAAAGTCCCAGTAATATTCCTCAATTTCCCGGGTGATAAGATCCAATCTTCTTTTTGCCCTCTCTAATCTTTTATTGCTTCTGACGATGCCAACGTAGTTCCACATGGACGATCTGACTTCATCCCAGTTATTCGAAACAACGACGGATTCGTCACTTTCTGTTGCTCCTTTAGGGTCCCACGGTGGGATGGCTATGGTTTCATCCTTTGTTTGGGGAAGCAATTCGGATACTTTCATAAAGCTTCTATGTGCGAATACCACCGCCTCAAGGAGAGAGTTACTTGCAAGACGATTTGCACCATGAAGACCGGTGCAGGAGACCTCGCCACACGCGAAGAGCCGGTCTATGTTCGTTTCCCCGTGAGAATTTACTACAACACCGCCGCATTGATAGTGAGCGGCGGGAACCACTGGAATAGGATCCTTTGCCATATCTATCCCGAATTCGAGGCATCTTTGGTATATGTTTGGAAACCTGTCGATGAGAAAATCTCTGTCCTTGTGGGTGATATCGAGCAGAACATATTCGTCCCCCGATTTTTTCAGCTCCATATCGATGGCCCGGGCAACAATATCCCGGGGGGCGAGACTCTTCAAGGGATGATATTTTTCCATAAAGGTTGAGCCGTTTTTTAGTTTTAGTTCCCCCCCTTCGCCTCGTATTGCCTCGCTGATAAGAAAAGATTTGGCGTCAGGATGGTATAGACAGGTGGGATGAAACTGTATGAATTCCATATTGGCAATTTTTGCTCCCGCCCGGTAAGCTATTGCTATGCCGTCTCCTGTTGCGATATCCGGATTTGTGGTGATGAGATAAACTTTTCCTGATCCTCCTGTTGCAATCATGATGAACTTTGCTCTGAAGGTGTGAACAACGCTATGATTTACATCAAAGACATAGGCCCCGATGCATTTATCTTTCCTTCCTCCCGGAACTTTTGATTCAAGGATAAGATTAATGGCAAAGAAGTTTTCATAGATTTCGATGTTTTTTTTCGAGCCCGCTTTTTCAACTAGCGCTCTTTCTATTTCTCTTCCTGTGAAATCCTTTGAATGCAAGACCCTTCTGCGACTGTGACCTCCTTCTCTTCCCAGGTCATAGATGGTGGAATTATCTTTTTCAGCCCTGGTAAATTCAACGCCCCATTCTATTAATTCTTTAATTCTATCGGGACCTTCGGTGACAACTGTTCTGACCACATCTTCTTTGCAAAGGCCTGCCCCGCTTGTGAGAGTATCTTTTATGTGAGATTCAAAGCTGTCCGTTTTGTCGGTGACGGCGGCTATACCACCCTGGGCGTAATTTGTGTTTGATTCTACTTTTTCTTTCTTTGTAACAATGGCAACTGTTCCCAGATCTGCAGCTTTTATGGCAAAAGAAAAACCGGCAATACCGCTTCCCAAAACCAGAAAATCGGTTTGAATCTCCATCTTCTTGTCCTTTCTTGTTTACAAACAATGACGATTCTTATATACCTTTTTGCTACTTTTGTGGAGAATAAAATATGTTAGTATTAGGTATAGAATCCTCCTGTGATGAAACTGCGGCTGCCGTGGTTCACAATGGTGCATCTCTTCTTTCGAATGTTATTGCCTCTCAAATTGATGTACACAGCAAATATGGTGGCATAGTGCCGGAGATTGCATCCCGGAAGCATATAGAGGCTATCGTTCCTGTAATCATACAGGCGCTGAATGATGCAGGGGTTTCTCTTGGCGATATCGAAGGCATTGCTGTTACGAGAGGCCCCGGTCTGGTCGGCTCTCTTCTGGTTGGTCTTTCCGTAGCCAAATCAATAGCCTTCGCACAAGGGATTCCTTTTGTAGGTGTAAATCATCTTGAAGGTCATATCGCGGCTATCTTTTTGAGTGAAGAAAAACCGGATTTTCCATTCATCGCCCTCGTTGTATCAGGGGGCCATACAATCGTTTGTCTTGTTCAGAATTTCGGGGATTTCAGTATTATCGGACAAACTCGGGATGACGCCGCCGGAGAAGCATTCGATAAGGCCGCCAAGATGCTCGATCTGGGGTATCCGGGAGGAGTTGTGATAGACAAACTGGCCAAAAGCGGAGACACCGCATATGTTCAATTTCCACGGTCTATGAAAGACAGCATGGACTTTAGTTTCAGCGGGCTTAAAACGTCGTTGTTAAACTACATTAAAAAAAGAGAAGATCCCATAACGGAAAATGAGATTCCTGATATAGTGGCAAGTTACCAGGAGGCTATTGTAGATGTTCTGATTGAAAAGACCCTGCGGGCTGCTGAAAATCTTTCCATTAAAAAGGTTGTAGTATCAGGTGGTGTTGCGGCAAACAGCAGGCTGCGCGATGGATTTTATGAGAAAGCTAAGAATAAAGGCATAGAAGTATTTATACCTCCAATAATTATGTGTACAGACAACGCCGCAATGATAGCAGTTGTCGGTGATAATCTTTTAAGAAAAGGGGAAAAGGATCACTTCGATTTGAATGCCATATCCAGATGGCCACTGGAGTCATGGTCTGTCATGAAACAAGTATGAATCCAAAGAAAAGATTCAAGAAATTTTACGATCAATTCATTAGCCTCAAAGGGGCGCCGGAAAGTATTGCCCTCGGTATGGCCATCGGGATATTTATCGGGGTAACTCCGACGATACCGTTTCACACCATTTTAATAACCCTTTTAACTTTTTTACTAAGGCAAAATTTTACTGCCGCAATTCTTGGCTCTTTTCTAATATCAAATCCGCTAACCATACCTTTTTTTTATGTTACACAATATCAATTAGGGAAATTCCTGCTGGGAAATAACAATTTGCAGATTGTTTTCAACGATTATTCCATATGGTATATTGTGAATAATGGATGGTGTGTTGCCTCTCCCTTGTTGGTAGGTGGAATCATAATGGCGCCATTTTTTGCCGTTCCGGCATATCTTATAACCTATAAGGCCGTAGTAGCCGTCAGAAAGAAGCATCAACATCAGATATGACATCTCCCCGAAACATTCTCAAAAAATATGGAATACATCCCTTTAAAGGCTTGGGGCAGTCATTCCTCATCGACAACAATATCACAGCAAAAATTGTGAAAATATCGGACATTAACAATGATGATACTGTTATCGAGATAGGTGCCGGGCTGGGGGTCATGACGGCCATGATTGCAGAGCACGCGCAAAAGGTTATTGCCCTTGAGATAGATCAAAAACTGTTAAACGTTTTACAAGAAGAACTGAAAGGTTTTACTAATATCGAGATATTGAAGCAGGATGTCATGAAATATGACTTTTCCTCAGCCTTTAGCGAGGTAAGGGAACATGCTGGTGACTTACGGAAGCTAAAAGTGATCGGTAACATTCCTTATAACATTTCATCTCAGATATTATTCAGGTTGATTGGATTTAGAGATTATATTTCGACAATAGTCCTGATGTTCCAGAAGGAAGTGGCTGACAGGATTATGGCATCTCCCGGTACGAAAGAGTGTGGTTTACTTTCCGTTATAAATTCAATGTATACGATACCATCAAGGGTAACGATGGTTCCGGCCAGTTGTTTTTATCCCAAACCTAAGGTTGATTCTGCCGTACTGAAGATGGTAGTTCGAGAAACGCCCCTGTTTGAAATAAAAAATGCTGATTTTTTCTTTAAGGTAGTAAAAACCGCCTTTTCAAAGCGACGAAAAACCCTCTTGAACAATCTGAAAAGTTCAGACCTCTTGCAATCGTCTAAAACAGATATTGACAAAATTCTCAATGAGTTGGAGATTGATGGTCAGAGAAGGGGAGAAACGTTGACTGTAGAAGAATTTGGAAGACTTAGCAATGCTATTTTCTCCGAAATGTAACTGTTTTAACTTTAGTGATGAAAAAGGATTTGAAAATAATATCCATTCATATTATAAAATAAAGTAATATGTTTCACACATCAGACGTGAAGCATGTCGTTGCGCTTATCCCTGATTTTTAGTATAGACTCTTTCAAATTGATTTATCGATACGGATTTAACAGAGGTTCTTTACCTGATTCATACTCCAGGCGGTCGTATAATCCGCTCTAAACCCGTCCAGGATGGAAATAATTTTAATATGGATACATTCAATTATCAGTTAATCCGAGCAAAATTGATTGAGCTTAATATGCACCATAGAAGACCGAGCAGAGAAAGCATATTATGTTAATAAAATTGAGGAAAAACAGGAATCAAAAAGGTTTTACGATGGTTGAAGTGATGATTGTCATCGCGATTATTAGTATCATGGCGGCTATCGCTATTCCTAACTTTATGAGGTATAAGAAAAACGCTGAGGACGTTGCGGCCCTGTCAGCGGCAAGGAACGCATATACCGCGGCGCTGTGCTATCTGGCAGATAATGCGAGTCAGGAATGGCCTGACTTATCCTTTGCCAAGCTGCAGGAAGGAGGATTCCGGGATACGGAAACCAACGTTACCGTAGAAACGGTTGGCACCTGGATCAGGACAACCCCCAAAGGTGGGAGGCACTACTATGAAATTAATAGTGCCGGTCATATTGATGAATATCCCAAACCATAGCCACCCTATCCTTCGATGTTGCTCAAGATGAATCCTTCGGCGTGCTCAGGATAAATCCCTTGACAGGGGTATTTTTTTCTGGTAGCCGTCATTTCAGACTCAAACCGCCTGGATCCGGTTAAGGACTGGGACGGAAGGGAAGAAGTCATGTAGTATGTTTAAGCCTCCCGTCTCAGACGGAGAGGCTTTTTTTGTGGGGGAAATCATGAAAGTTATTGAATCCGTTCGTGAAATGCAGGCATATTCCGAATCCATGAGAATGGCAGGGAAGAAAATTTCATTCGTTCCCACTATGGGATACTTACACAAGGGGCATTTGGATCTGATGATAGATGGGAGAAAACGGGGGGATTGTCTGGTTATCAGTATCTACGTTAACCCGACCCAGTTTGGCCCTGGTGAAGATTTAAGAAAATACCCGAGGGATTTTGAACGGGATGAAAAACTTGCCAGGGATGTTGGCGTTGACGTAATTTTCTATCCTCCAAACGAGGAAATGTATCCCAACCACTATCAAACTTATGTCGATGTTGAGAGAGTTACAAACAACCTGTGTGGTTTGTCGAGACCGGGACACTTCAGGGGTGTAGCAACGGTTTGCGCTAAACTCTTTAATATTGTAAAGCCCCATGTGACGATCTTTGGCAAAAAGGACTTCCAGCAGCTGGTGACGATCAAGAGGATGGTAGATGATCTTAATATGGATCTTGAAATTATCGGTATGCCGACGGTAAGAGAACCTGACGGTCTTGCAATGAGTTCGAGAAATACATATCTGGAGGATAATGAAAGAGAGTCAGCTCTCAGTTTGAGCATGTCTCTTAAACTTGCGAAGGAACTGTATGATAATGGCGAACGGAATGCCGGCAGGATAATAGAGGAGATGCGAAAATTTATAGAAGGATACCCCCACACCAAAATCGATTATGTCAAGATTTGTGATACCACAACAATGGAAGATGTGGAACAAATGGAAGGTGAGTCTGTCGTAGCGCTGGCAGTTCGTGTAGGTCTGCCAAGGCTTATCGATAATTATGTATTTGGGGACCCATTGGATATATAAAAATAAAGGCAGATTTGCCTTTTCGCTGTAAGGAGAAAGAATGAAGATGCAAAGATTTATGCTTAAATCAAAACTTCACAGAGTAACCATTACCGATGCCAATCTTGATTATGAAGGGAGTATCACCATAGATGAAAGCCTTATTAAAGCTGCCGATATTTTTCCCTATGAGAAAGTTAATATATACAATGTGTCAAATGGAGAGAGGTTTTCTACCTATGTAATTAAGGGAGAAAAAGGTTCCGGTGTTATCGGTTTAAATGGAGCTGCTGCGAGAAAGGGCTCTAAGGGTGATATCATCATAATAGCAAGTTATGTGCTTGTGGATAACGAACAGGCACAGAACTGGTCGGCAAAATGTGTGTTTGTTGACGAAAGAAACAGGATTAAATAGTGTACATACAGAAATGAAATAGTTTTTCCAAAACTGTCTCGAATTTGTAAAGGGGTGGGGAGGTATCTCCACCCCTTTTTAAATGATTGATTGAAAAGGAATAGTTTTTTTGTTAGTAGGAAGGGAGTTTTTTACTTGATGTCAGGTGCAAAGATTAAGAAATGAGAAAAACATTCAAAAATATATTCCTGACCGGAATAATCGCTACTGTCCCTGTTGGTGTTACAGCTTATATCATTTTTATTATGGTAAAGATGATGGACAATCTTCTCAAGATTATTCCCCCTAAACTTCATCCGGACAATCTTCTTCCCTTCCATATACCAGGTCTCGGCGTTATCTTTACGATTGTATTAATATTTCTGGTGGGGCTTGTTGTTAAAAGTTTTATTGGTAACAAACTTGTCCAGTTAGGGGAGTGGATTCTCGGTAAGATACCATTTATCAGCGGTATTTACATGGCAGTGAAAAAGCTTTCCGAATCAATATTTAGTGCTAAGAGCCAGAGTTTCAAGAGGGTAGTCCTTATAGAGTATCCCCGAAAGGGGCTTTATTCCGTAGCCTTTGTTACGGGCGTGTCCGAGGGGGAGGTGCAGGCTAAAACATCCCAGCAGAACATTAATCTCTTCGTTCCTACGACGCCAAACCCGACATCAGGGTTTTATATTATGATACCTGAAAGCGATGTGATTAATCTCGATATGACGGTGGAGGAGGCCTTCACGCTTATCATATCGGGCGGTATTATTTCACCGCCTGAAAATACTAAAAAAATAATGAGCAACACGAACAACAAGGAATGACTTAGAAACAGATTAATAAATTACTAAGGCGGCAAAGCCGCAAAGGCAAAAGGTCAAAGGCTAAAGGCTAAAGAATTGAAAACTCAAATTTCCGGATTAGGGGGATTACAGGGGTAGAGGATTAATCCTTAATCCTTTCAGCTATTGGCCTTTCGCTGCCGGTACCAACATCTGCGCAAAAAACGCAGTTGTTGAGAATATACAGAATCTAAAGGAGAAATTTTATGCAGATAACATCTGAGGGAGTCAAGGTA
>Ga0265594_1001459_pt1 | contig 18241 bp, 16 predicted proteins | sample saktaG_11_FD_190147 | JGI IMG/M metagenome (GOLD analysis project Ga0265594, IMG submission 190147) | Saline water microbial communities from Sakinaw Lake, British Columbia, Canada - sak_2011_5_24_80m | ecosystem: Environmental > Aquatic > Non-marine Saline and Alkaline > Saline ... | reverse complement strand
TCTTTGGTGGTGAGTTTGGTTATGATTGGGGGAAAAGTATCAGCTATAACGACAGTTCCTGTTGAGATAGCTGGCCCAACATCTAGTATTCAATACGGGGGAGTAAATTATTTATTAAGGATTATTAATTTTGCAGATCATATTGAGCCAGACTCGCCAGGAATAACATGGTTTATTTTTGTGAAAAATTCTGATTTCAGTGAGGCTAGCGGTAAAAGAACTACAGCCACAGCAATTTTAGTTTCAGACAATAAGCTGAATCTACATGAGCAAGACCCTATAACATATTCATTAGATTCAAAACCTATTCTTAGTGAGATTGAAATTGATATGCAGCTGAAAGATGATGGTGAAATGTATTATCGTTTTAAGCGATTTGTCAGTGGTCAAGGGGGAAATCAACCAAACAACATTAGAATAATGGCTGATAGTTATAAGTCATTATTAGATTCCATGCAAAGTAGGAATAGTGCACCTCCTGGCGGAGAACATTATAATTTAAGTAGTGCACTTATTGAAAATATTAATTCCACTTCAAGAGCAAAAGTATATTATGCAAATGGTGAAGGCTCGGGTACTGTAGGAATTGAATCAAAAGATGTAGTAATGATTTTTGGAAAACCAAGTGGTAATAATAATATTTACGAGCCAGATAATAGCCTTAGGGTTTTAATGAGCGCTTCAAATGCTTATGATGCTAAAGCTCTAGTTTTGAAATTTAATTTTGAAGATAGCAATTGGGATACTGCTGAATTTAAATTGTATTTCATTAAAATGGTTCCCCCTGATACCTATTTGTATTTTGCTCCTATTGGAGAAGCCCTTAGTGGAAATCCAGGTTTCTTTCATAAATATGATAAGGTACCTCTTTTAAGAGTGAAGGATTCAGAATTAGATAAAGCAGCTGGTCAGCAAAAAATAGGTAATATAGTCTATGCACAAGTTAAAACTGGTCAAATTAAGGATAATGCTGAAGGCTGGGGTGGAATAGTAATTGATCAAGAAACTACAGAATCATCCTTTAAAATATCTAATTCTCACACAGATTCTTTTTTAACTTTTCTTAGAGGTGATAACCCAGTGAGAGAAGAGGGCAAATCATATGCATTAAATCCTGATCGAGTATGGGGAGCGCATTTGGCGAATGGGTCAAATCTTGATGGAAGTCAGACCGATATTGAATTAGTTGGCGATACTACTCTTTCAAATATCAGAGATGTTTTAGCAGAAGGAGATGAGTGTGGCTCAGTTACACAAAATCCTATCGGTTGGGCTATGTGTAAAATGCTTACATTTATGATTGATGCACTACTATCTCTTCTAAACCTAGCCTAGTTCTTGCTAAAATAGCTATGTGATTAGAGGAATAACTATTTATGTGGTTCTTTTTTTGCTAATAAGCACCGCTTTTGATTTGGCGGCAAAACCGGTGTATAGAAAAATTGAAGAGAAAAGGTTCTTAAAAATTGAAGAGCAGATTGAAGGTGCAAATCTAGAGGAGGCGAAGAAGGATTTATCAAAACAATCGGACGGAGAGCGAAAAGACGAACTGGCTGAACTAATATCTAAAATTGAGAACGATTTACTATTTGCGCGTGATTACTACAACCAAACTGGCAATAGCTATGAGGCAGACCTAATTTCCAGAGTAATCAACAGTTATGAAACCCCAAAACAGATGCTAGAAGTAGTACAATATCTATTAGAGATAGGCGAAGACGATTACGCCAAAATGCTATTTGAACGAGCAAAGCGAATCGCTTCAGACTATAAAGGAGTAAAGGAGTTTGCCAAATATTTTGAATCATGAATTTTAGCAGAAGAGTAGTTACCTTTGGTCTTTCTTTGGTTTTGTTGTTGGGTATGGTTTTTTCTTTTGCTCCAGCTTTTGCTCAAGATGAAGTGTTACCAGAAGTGGCTACACCTGAAGCTGTTACTGATGAATCTGGTAAAGATTTATTAGGTACAGTTTTGGGCGGTAATTCTTTTAGTCAAAACAATATTTTACATGAAGACAACAAAGGTGAGTATGGCTGGGTAGAGACAATGTGGGTGTATACGCGGCGGCTAACGAACTTTGCAATTATTATCTTTTTCTTTATTGCGGCTGCATCTAATGTACTCAATATTAAGGTGGCAGAGTATGGTGTTAAAAAGACACTGCCCAGTGTAATTGTAGCGGGTTTGCTGGCCAACTTTAGCTACGCAATTTCTCAAGCAGCCTTAAATGTGAATGAGGCTCTTACTAATGTTTTTACAGGCACCGGTTCAGGGCCGACACAACAGCTTGAAATCTTCAAAGGCTATGTCAAAGTCCCACTTGAAGCTTTAAAGCAAAATCTAAATGGTGATGTTGGCCCTTCTGTTACTGGCTTTTTAGGGTTAATAGTCGTTGGCATAATTGCAGTGGCCATGTTATTCATGTTTGCCCTGTTTTTTGTACGCAATGTTGTATTGGCAATGCTTGTTGTTTTGGCACCGCTAGCATTTATTTGTATGGCATTTCCAGCTACGCAAAGTGTTTTTTCTAAATGGTTATCTGAAGCTAGCAAATGGGTCTTCTTGCCGGCTATTGCAGCTTTTTGGCTATTTTTAGGTGCGACTGCTTTAACTTTAGGTATAGCCTCGGGCGGAGTTTGGATTGCTATGATGTTCGCCGGTATTGTGGTATTCATGGCTATTAGAACGCCGTTTATGTTGGGTGCGTTTGTAGGTACTGCCGCTGGCTGGATAGCTGCCAGAGCATCGCAAGGTGGACGATTGGCTGGGTCTGGTGTGAACGCTTCAACAAAAGGTTTACAAGCTCGTGCCAAACTTGGTTACGAGAAATCTTTTGTTGGTAGAGGATTAAGAGCTCGAAGACAAGGTGTAGAAAGACTTGAAAAAAGGCTTAATGCTAGAAGGTCTGGCAAGGCATGGAACTCTCTTGGTCAGGACGCCCCGGGTTGGAAAAGGCTTTTGGGTGGTTTGGAGAATGTTTTTGCCAGAAATGTTGCTGCTGATGAAGCTTCTGTAGAAATATTTGAAGGTGATATAAGAACAAACGACGAAGAAGCAAAGAGGCAGGCATATGCAGCCAACCCCGAGTTAGCTCAAAGGGTTGCTCAACAAAAGATGCAAGGTGAAGATATTGAAGCAGAGCTAAATAGAATGAGAGGAAAAGCAGAATTAGAAGAAAGAAAAGCGAATGCTGCTCTTAGTTTAAGAATTGCCAAAAATCAAGAGGCAGCTAGTTCTTTTGAAGAATCAATTAGCGGAATCACACAGCTGTACAAGTCTCAAGCATTAGCGACTGACAGTGAATTGCGTAAGCTTAAGAAGTTAGCTGAAATGAGAAAGCAGTTAGGTGACACTTCATATAGGCGAGAGATGGGTAAAATTAAGCAAGAAATTAGAGAGGGTGACGGAGAACTTTCTGCAGAAATGAAACAAGAGATAGATATGGCGATGGGGCAGGATCATTATGATAATGAAGCTAAGCATGATATTCCACCTGCAAGAATTATGGCTAGAACTTTAGCTAGACTATCGGGAGAAACTCAAGATGTTGAGAGCATGATTGAAGAAATGCAAAAAACTGATTTAGCAAGAGCAGAAGAGAGAAAAGCAGGTGTTGTCGATGCTATGGGCAAAATTGGTGGAATAGTAATAGAAAGAAGTGATGGCACTAAATATGTACTTGGCAAACATAATGTTGATAATAATGATCAGTTCACTCAAGATTTAGTTGATCATGATTTTGTAACTCAAGATGCAGACGGCGCCTATGCTTTTGCAGATACAGATCGAGGAAAAAGAATGCAAATAATAGCAAAAGGGCTTGGAGTTGACCATCTTGGTATAGATGGGCAAATTTCGGCAATAAGAGAGTACACTAGTGGTAATAGAGAAGAGTTTCGAAGGTTACAAAGAAGAACAGCTTTAGCTTCAATGGGTAAAGCTAGAGCATCTGGTGTTGCATTAATGGAAAGAGATTTATCTGAAGAACAAGCTATTGGTCTAATGCAAGGACGAGATAAAGAACTTGCACGAGCAATGGTATCAAGATCAAGGCCTGGAGCGTCTCATCCAGATAAAGTTGCTCTTCGTTTAACTGACACAGAAGAGGCTCTTGATCATGATATTGAAGACAGAAGTGTATTAAGTGGATTTGAGGGTATTACAAATAAATTTATTGAAGATAATCGGTATAGCGGCAATCAATTTCAAAATGGTTTTAATCAATATATGGAGGCAGTTCAAGGTGGGCTGTATCAGATTGATCAATCTGAAGTAGGAAGAGGGATTCATACAAGTGTAGGGCATGTTCGGGGGACCTTTGAAGCACTCCCAGTTGAAATGCCAGGTGTTGTAATTCAAGGAGATAGGACTGTTAGAAATGTAATTAAGCTTTTAGAAAACAATCATAGATTTGTTGATGAAAATGGTAAAGAGGTTACGCCAATTACAGTGACAAATGCTGTCAGGCAGGCAATAAGAAAAAGATTATCAGAACAGTATGGAATTCAAAGAGGTATGGACACAGCTAGCGGTACCATTGATAATAAGCCACCACCTAAGCCAGTTGAGGATGAGTATGCAACGGATGATGAACATATTGAATTATGATAACAGATAAAACCAGAACAAAAACTGTTGAAGAGATTGACCAGATGGCTGGGGAAGTCTTATCTATCTCAGATGAGAAGTTTTTGACGCTACTAAAGAGTGATTATCAAAGAGCAGCTAAATTTGTGCCAGAGTTAGAATCTTATTTAGCTAATGAAATCAACTTTATTTTATCTGAAAATAAAGAAAATCTAGATTTTGTATCTCCTTATGAGAAGTACGAACTGATTAAGAAGTTATCAGTAAGTAAAGCTGAGAAGAATAAAGAGCTATCTGGTAAATCTAAGATAATTATTAAAGGTCTTGAGCGGTCAGCTATGATAGCTACAAAAAGTGCCGCAGATAGAGCCATAGAGAGCTTTTCAATTATTAAAAGTAGATATGATCTGAAGAATAAAGACATTATTGCTGCAAAAAGTAAAAAATCGCTATTTGTGTATGACACTATGAGAGAGCTTTTAGCGACACTTGCTTACATTGAAGCAGTTACAGTAGGATTCACGAAGATGTCTAGAATAAAAAAAGATGCGCTGGTTAGTGTTGAAGTGATTGAGGGTATAGTTAATACAACCATTGAACTTTTCAAAGAAGAGGGAATATTTATTCCGGTTGTTATGAAGACCTTAGATGAACAGAAAAATCCTTATATATTAATTCAGTATGCCCAAGATTTGGTCATAATTTTTGATGTTATTCAAGAGAGAAGGGAGAAGACAACAGAACTAGATATCAGAAGAAAAGTGGCTGATGAAGCTAGGCACGAAGACCTTGTTGATAGAACAAATAAATGGATAATGATTTTAGCTGAAATTGAGGCGGCAAAAGAAGAGCTAGCAACCCCCTTAGCGAAAAAAATCAGCTCTTATTTAGAGAAAGGATTACTCGGAAGTGGTAAGCTGTATGACACGCTCAAGCAAAGATATGATCAGACCACAAAATTACAGAAAGCAAGAATTAGATTTATTATTTATAGACTTATTACCACTAATAGTACCTCGAGCAAAAATAGCAATATTAATATTTCGGCTATATTTGTAAGAATTTACGCTGCATACAGACAAAATCCAGATGTTGAAGTGCCAGCTATATTGTCAAATCTTCAAAAAGAACAAGTTATTGTATCGGCAGAAAATAGCCAAATTAGTTCAATTGTTAAAGAGTTATTACTGATTGTAAAACTTCTGTTCTAGACTTGACTTTTACCCGAAAAAGTGCTATAATTTCGGCTACAAAGGGCTGAAAGGCTCTTTCTGTTTGGGGGTGTGATTACCGGGAGGTAATGAGATGGACAAGTGGAAGAAGCTTAAAACCGGATCCCTGATCGTTCTGGCTCTGGTTGCCGTTGCGCTGCTCACCATGGTGATTTCTCAGCACAGAGACATTTTGAGAGCCATCTCGATGGGTCTGCGTGTGGCGATCGCTGTCAGCATGATGATCGGCCGGTGCCATTTCGGCAACTGGGCTGACAGTGTCGAGAAGCCCAAGAAATGGGAAGGCGATCACAAGTGGATTCAGGCGACTCTGAAGATCGCCTTTGACGGTCTGATGATCGCTCTGATTACCGCCACCATTCTTTCTCCGGCCATTAACTTGGTCGGCTACGGAATGGGCGGTCTGCTCTGTCGCCTGCTTGTTGGCCGACCCGACCCACTCTACTACCACAACGCCGCTGCTTCGTGGGCGCCGGCTTTCTGGATCTGGGCACTCCTACTCGGCGCGTGGCATTGTGCCTTCCGTGCCTCGCAAGAGAAGGAGACCTACGACAAGATCCGCTGGGATCGGCATGCGACGAAGTTCGTAGCTGGTCTGATGGTTGTCTTCGTCGGCGTGCTGGTGTCCTTCATCAGCGCGACATGGACCTATCGGGTCGAAGGATCCGTTGAAGTCTGTGAACTGGTCGAGAAACAGATCGCTGTAGGAGAGTCGATTCGGTTCACGGCGGTTCCGCGAGACCGTGCTTACCTGGAAGCGGCTGAGAAGCCTCTGGGAGCACTGAACAAGGTCGACATCAACCTGATGGTCAGGGAGCAGAACGAGGCTGAGTTGGAAGGCACAACCCAACCTTCTGAGATCCTTGCAGGATACACCATTGAGGTGCTTCTGAAGGGAACGAAGAAGACCCAGAAGGGTGCACCGGACATCGAAATACCTGCTGTGGAACAGTACAGCCAACTGCGGCAGGAGCTGCAGGAGTTGTCCCGAATGCAAGAACTAGCACTGAATGAAAGGCCTACGGCCTACGGCTGGTTCGACGACATTACGGGCAAGCCGATTCCGTATCGTTACTACTGGACTACAGAAGGAGCGGTACGGGTCGTGACGGCTGTTCCGCAGAAAGCCACCTCCAGCGGTCGGCTACTCCGCGACTTCTCGCTGCAAAGCGAGGAGGAGCAGAACAAGGTCATGAACGCCCGATACGGGCTCTGACTAAAACCTCCCGGTGAATAAGGAACTCCAGGGGGACTTGAGAAAGGCGGCGCTTCGGCGCCGCCTCTTTCTTTTGCCAAATTTTATTTTGCTATAATGAGTCAACCTAAAACTAAACATTTGAACATGGAGTCATTAGCCAAAGAAAGAAAGTGCGCTCTGATAACAGGCATTACTGGTCAGGATGGATCCTACTTGGCCGAGATGCTATTAGATAAAGGATACGAAGTGTGGGGCATTGACCGAAAGAAAAGTACCCAAGACATTTGGCGACTAAAAGAGGCTAAAATTGAGGACAAGGTAAAACTAATAGATGGCGATTTACTAGATTCGCACTCCTTAATAAGTGCAGTAAAAGAGGCTAATCCTACTGAAGTCTATAACTTAGCAGCCATGAGTTTTGTTGGTACTAGCTGGCAACAGGCAGAGCTAACTGGTCAAATTACCGGATTAGGAGTATTAAGAATGCTTAACGCTATTAAACAAGAAGCCCCTAAAGCTCGCTTTTATCAGGCTAGTTCATCTGAAATGTTTGGTATGGTACAAGAGACTCCACAAAGTGAAAAAACCCCTTTGTGGCCGCGAAGTCCCTACGGCGTAGCTAAAGTCTACGGCCATTTAATAACTAGAAATTATCGCGAGTCCTACGGCATGTTCGCGGTTAGTGGAATTTTATTTAATCATGAATCTCCTCGCCGCGGCCTAGAATTTGTGACCCGCAAAATTACAGACTCGGTAGCGCGTATCAAATTAGGAAAATTAGAAAAAGTAGAATTGGGCAATCTAGACTCAATGCGCGACTGGGGCTTTGCGAAGGATTATGTCGAAGCCATGTGGTTAATGTTGCAGCAAGATCAGCCTGACGATTTCGTTATCGGCTCAGGCCAGACGCATACTGTTCGTAGCTTCGTCGAGAAGGCCTTTGAAGCGGCCAATATGCGCCTTATCTGGGAGAAGCGCACAGATAGCCCTACAGATGAAGTTGGGGTTGACGCGGATACTAAAAAAGTGGTGGTCAGCATTAATTCAGAATTTTTTAGGCCAGCCGAAGTAAACTTGCTTTTGGCTAATCCTGCCAAGGCGATTAAGCAGTTAGGATGGAATCCTAACAGCACTTCATTTGATCAAATAGTAGGTATGATGGCAAAAGCAGATTTAGAAAGGGTACAGGCTGAAAGATAAACCCTAATTATAGGGGTATGAAATAGTATTAAAGCGTAATACTTTATTATTTGGCTCTGGGCTACTAAAGCCACTATTGAGCACCTGTAAGGGGGCTAGACCTTGAAATATAGGCAATTTTTCGCTATAATGTTCTAATTTATGAAAGATATCAAGTTAACCAAAATTCAAAAATCCATCTATGTAGCCAGCATTTCTGTGATCCTCGGACTTGGCACATTGCTGCTTACTATGAGTCTGGTCTACGCAGAAACAATCCTACCAAATACTTCTGTAAATGGTATTGAAGTAGGAGGATTCAAACAGTCAGTTGCCACCTCTATGGTAGACCGATCTTTAGTAAAAAAGCAGGTATTACGAATTAAGATAGATGATGAGGTTATTGAAGAAGAGGCTATTAATCTGGGAATTACCTTTGACACCGAACAGGCTGTAACTGAAGCTTATTTAAGGGGTAAAAGCGGTTCTTGGTTTGGTCAGGTAAAAGACCTAATTGGCTCAACTGTAATCAATAAAGATATCACCGTTAAGGCCGATATTAATACAGAGTCTCTAAACAATTTTATTAACGAAAATGTTGGTTCTAAAATTTCTGAACCGATTGACGCTTATTTAGATTACGCTAATGGTCAATTTGTAATTGTGCCTGCAGTAGATGGTAAAGCGATTGATTTAGAGAAGTTAAAAGAAGATATTTCACAGTATGCCCAAAGCAATAAAAAGGATGTAATTGAGGCCAAGGTCCAGATTGTAAAAGCTGATGTGCAGAAACAAGATTTAGTAAAATATCAGAAACAGATTGAAGATTTAGTAGCTCACGCTGTAGTAATTAAAGCTGAAGATAAAAATTTAGTAGTAACTGAGGCGCAGAAGGTGAGTTGGTACAAGCTACAGAAGAATGAAAATAAGTTTCAAATTAAAATTGATAAAGAAGCTATTGCGGCTACTGTAAAACAGCTGTCAAAGAATTACGACTTAGTAATGGTTAAGGAGCAGATTAATACCAAAGGTGAAGTCATAGTTGCTGGTCGTGATGGTAAAGCTATTAATCAGGCTCAGGTTGTAGCTGATATTACCGCTGCTATTGCTTCTCAAAATGCAGTAACAGTTGTGGCTAATGTGAGTGTTGTGCCTCGTGAACAGATTGTAGCTACTGCTAACAGCATTGGAGTAATTCCAGCTGTAGACACTGAGTTAAAGTTTGTTCAGATTGATATTGCCAACCAGAAAATGTATCTGTTCGAAAATCGTGAGGTGGTCAACAGCTTCTCAATTTCTTCAGGTAAAAGTGGTATGGATACTCCTAAAGGTGTGCACAAAATTTACAACAAAGCGTTGCGCCCCTACTCTAAGAAATATGGATTATACATGCCGTATTGGAACTCTATTTCAGCCGATGGTCAGTTCGGAATTCATGAGTTACCTGAATGGCCAAACGGATACAAAGAAGGGGAATCTCACTTAGGAATTCCTGTATCGCACGGTTGTATTCGACTAGGAGTTGGCGCTGCTGCTTATGTCTATGAATGGGCTCCTATTGGAACTGCGGTAGTAATTCAGTAACTTATACTTTGCCCCAGTCGGCGCCAAAGGGCTTTCCTTCATTAATGAAGCTATAAGCAGATAAAGCCGCTTTGGCGCCTTCTCCGGCCGAAATAATAGCCTGATTATAAGGAATATTGGTGACATCGCCGGCGGCAAAAATGCCGGCGATAGAAGTTTCTTGTTTTTCGTTAACGATTATTTGGTTCTGTTGATCTAATTTGACTAGATTTTCTGTCAGGCTGCGGTTTACTTCAAATCCTATTTCAATAAAGACAGCGTTCGTTGGAATTTTTTGTTCGTTATTTTTTGGGTTGTTTTCAGTTTTGTTTTCAGTTTTTATTACCGCTGCCTGCACCTGCTTTTCGCCTAATATCTCTTTGACTTCGGCGTTGGTGATAATTTTGACATTAGCTAAACTTCGAACATCTTTGACGGTGATATCTTCGGCGCGGAATTTATCGTTGCGGTGTACTAAATAAACCTGAGAACAAATTTTGGCTGCTAGTTTAGCGCCTTCAAAAGCGGCTGACCCACCACCAACGATGATTACTTCTTGGCCGCTATATTTATTAATATCACAGCCGGTACAGTAGCTGACACCTTTGCCTAAAAACTCTTTCTCGCCGGCTATACCCAAACTGCGAGGTGTTTTTCCGTAAGCCAAAATTACTGTTTTACCATTGATTTTATTACTAGCAGTTTTAATAGAAAAATATAATCCATCTTTTTTATCTGCTTGTTTAATATTTTCTACTGAATCAATGATAATTTTAGCCCCAGCTGCTTCGGCTTGGTTTCTCATTTCAACCGCTAGGTTGAATCCTTCTATATATTGAATACCCGGATAATTCTCTACATCTAAAGTGGATGAAAGCTGGCCACCAATATCCTTGGTAATGACAACCGTTTTTAAATTGCGGCGAGTAGCGAATAGGGCGGCTGATAATCCGGCGGCTGAACCTCCGACGATAACGACATCGTATAATTTATCCATAGTTAAATGCTAACAGCCAAATGAAGTTCTGTCACCTATGATAAGATTAAGCTATATGAAGAGGGGATACACTTTAGTCGAACTTATTGTAGTGGTTGCTGTTATTGGAATTTTGGCTTCTATGGCGATGCCATCTTTACATAGATATCAGCATAAAGCGCGTATTAAAGAACAGGCTTATTTAGTGGCCGATTTGTTATTTGCTGCGCAAGAGCAAACATTAGCCGAACAGAATATCTACGGAGTCGTTTTTGGCTCGACAGACGCCAGCTTAATTACTTACGGTGAGTCTTATGAAGGGCAGGATTTTACTGTTGAAGAGACTAAAGTTTTACGCTCGGGCGTTTCGATGAGCAATAATACAATTGTTGATGGTGAGTCGGGTGAGAATTTAGTTAGATTTTCGCGAGCGGGAACACCTTCGACTACTGGTTCGGTGGCAATTACTTATGAGAGTTCAGCAGACCCAAGCTACACTGTTGAGGTATCGCCATCGGGAGCAATAAAAGTAACGCAAACACCATGAAGAGAGCCTACCTGCCGGTAAGGCAGGGTTTCACTTTATTGGAAGTAATTGTAGCAATGGCAGTTTTTGTCACTGGCATGTTAGCTATTGTTACCTTGGCCTCTAATTCAAACTTAGTTTCTAAAACTTCAGCCGTAAAAACCAAGGCTGCCCTACTAGCTCAAGAGGGAATTGAGACTGCTGTTGCAGAAGGTTACTTAGCTCTTGAGGAAGGTGAACTTTTTATGGATGAAGCTGATTTGTCATATATTGGTTCGAGTTTTTCCCCTTACTCGCGTACTGTGCAAATTGAATATGTTGATAGTGATATGAATGTGGTTGGCTCAGATTTAGGAATGAAATTAATCACCTCTACTGTTGCTTGGGACGACACTGCTCCGGATCCTAATAATTTAGAAAAATCTTATTCAATCAAAACAGTAATATCTGACTTATGAAGCGTGCAGGATACACTCTGGCCGAATTGTTAATTGCCTCTTCTGTTTCTTTGGTTTTAGTGGCTATGTCAACCGGAATTTATGTTAGCGTTAATAGTCAGGTTGGTCAGGGCGAGGTGGAGATCGTTTTAGCGCAAAATGGGCGAGCAGTCATTGATAGGATTTCGCGAGATGTGCGTCAAGCGGTAGATTTTGCTACTGAAATTCCGGCTGAGCGAGTTGATGCAGTTAGCGCTATAGAGTTTGAAGACGGCCACAGTGTTTCACAGGCTGGTCCGACTTATATTGAATATTCATTTACCAATGTGACTGATGGCATTGGCGAAATTGTACGGCAGAGACACTATTATTACCATGTCAGTGACAACTCCGTTCACCTGCCATATAGTTCGGGCACAGTCGGCGAAAACGGATTTTCTAAGCAGATAATTAGTTCAGATACCTACACCATAGCGGAAGATGTGGCTTCGTTAGAGTTTTACGGTACAGATTATTTGGTGAAAATAGATGTTACCTTGCAACAGAAAGCGGATGGCGAAACACTTGATTTACATTCAGCAGTAGCAAAAAGAAATTAATGAATAAAGGATTTGCTCTAGCAACAACTCTGATAATTTTGGCTATATCTGTTATCTCAGCTTCAATGTTGGTGACTATGCTCGCTCGCTCGCTCAAGCTCGCTCGCTCGCATTCAGACGCCATTAAAGCTTTCTATGTGGCAGATGCTGGAAAATCCTTTGCTATGTGGAAATTAAGTTCGCTAAACGGTGGTGATGACGCCACAAATTTGGCAGATTGCATGGCGCAGAATGAGGATTGTCCAGATGGGCTCGATAGCAGCTGGTCATTAAGTTTGCCAGGTGCTACTGGTTCAACCTTTGATGTTAGCGTTACCTCTGCTGGTCAGGAGCCGGGGGCGGCGCGCATCGATTCTTTTGGGGAAGTTCAGACTGCAAAATGGTTAGCGCGCCGCCGAACAAGAATTGATGCTTTTCGACCTCTTCGTATGTTAGAAGACAACGATCAGGCGTTTGATTACGCTATCTATGTTGATAACGATTTTTGGACTTTATTTCGTGGCTATACTAAGGTGACTTCAGACGAAGAGGTTGAGCGAGCCAGCATTCATGCCAATAATAACATCAGTCAATTTATGCAAAACACACTTGAATTAGACGGTAATGCTAAGGCGGCCGATGTAATTTCTATGCCAACTGGACTTTTGGGAAACACTTTTACAGCTAACCAGTACCGCGGTGCTAGCTGTGGATTTTGGGGCTGTAGTTCAATGTACAGTGAATATCCTACATACTGTTTTGGTACAGCTTGTGAAGGTTACTCTGGAGAAATACCAATGCCTGGGTTAGATATTAATTCAGCTCGAGAAGATTCCTTTAAAACTGTGGCTCGAGAAATTGAAGATTCCACTGGTCAGAAAATGATTTATACTTCTCACGAAATTAACACTGCCCTAGAGAACGCGCGAGAGACTGGTGCTAACGGAGGATGGTTCGAGGTGCCAGGTCCAATTACTTATGTGAACGGTCAGCTAACTATTGATTATGGACATAAGCTGCGCGTACACGGTGTTTTGGTAGTGCAAGGGAAAATGTCAATTGGTATTCCCAAGAGATTTCCTTTATGGCAATGCATCATTATGAACTGTGAGCCAAGTTCGAGTTTAATAATTGATGATCAAGTTGTTGGGCAAGAAGGAGCTGTCACCGGATTAGTCTCAACTGGTGATATAGAGATTTCACTTTATGTAGATGAGTTTGATATTAACGGATTAATTTACTCTCTTAAAGGAGTTTATTTTGTAGCTCTAGAGAATGCCCTAACAACACGAGGAGCAATAGTAGCTCGCGATTATTTAAGCTCTGACTTTTATATTGAAGGTGTGCCGATGCATCACCATATTTATGATTCATCAAAATTGCACCTGTTAGTACAAGGTCCACGCGCCCTAACAGACATTACTACTGTTTACACTGGCCACTGGGAAGAAGAGTACTAAAAATAGATTTATAATTTAGGATTGTCCTAATTTTTGTAAAGCCCAAGTAAGCTGTTTTTGTAAGTCTCCCTCAGGGAGATCTTTCATTAGAGGCTGATATTCGCGACGAGTGTAGCCTAAATTTTGCAGTGCCGCGGCCACTTGCAAAGCTTCATCTGATTCTTCAATTTCGCGGTTAAGAGAGCCTGCTAAATCTATCACGATACGCTCGGCTACCTTTTTACCAATCCCTTTCACTTTTTGGAATGGCTTGGCGTTGGCCTCGCTTAAAGATTTAGAAATTTCGGCCGGACTCATAAACTGCATTATCTGTAATGCGCTTTTTGGCCCCACGCCGTTTACTGAAATGAGCATAGCAAATAATCCTCTTTCATCTTCATTATTGAAGCCGTATAGGGTTAGACTGTCTTCTTTAACGACGGTAAAAATTGAACAGGTAATTTTGCTTTTTAGCTTCACCTTTAGAGTTGTAGAAATTACTTCGTAGCCGACGCCGTTCACATCGATAACAAAAACGGGTGCACTAGCTTGAATAATTATTCCACTAAGTATTCGAATCACAATAACTATATTGTATACTATTCATACAATGAAAAAATATTTGCCTCTCATACTATTTATTACGGTTTTAGCTATTTTGGCTTTCTCGTACGGTGTTTGGAAACGCCGACAAATAATATTGCAGCAAGATCGTACACTTCATAGCATTGAAGCGCAGGTTGAAAGTGGTAAAATCACTCAAGAAGAAGCAGACAAATTAATTGCCGAGAGTAATGTTAATAATGAAAATTCTCAAGAAGGTGAGTCAGAAGAGAAAAATAATGAAGAGAGCGGCGTTAACGATGAAGATTTAGTACTAAAAGAAGTTAAACGAAGCTCTTCTACGCTTGAAGGAGCAGAAGCGATAAAAATTACGAATGCTTTTTTAATGGCTTATAATCAACGCTCATTTTCGGGTATGGCAACACTTTTCACTCCGTCAACTGCGGGGCGTCCCGAATTTGAAGGTGTGCTGAATGAAGCGGTGGCTGAAAACTCAGTCAGACCAATTAGCTTTCAGTTTGAAAATATTGAAGTTAGAGGTGATTCGTCTGTAATGGTGACAATAAAGGAAGTACGGGCGAATGATGAAGGTGACAAATTAAGTAATCGTCGTTTAATTGAGTTGATTCCTCTAAATGGGCAACATAAAATTAGTGCTTACTTTAAACCCGATAGTACAGACACTATTAGCGGATTTGCTAATTAAATTATAAATAATCCTTCAGTCGAGTGGAGTCTGGGTGTTTTTCTAGTTTTTTTAGTGCTTTAGCTTCAATCTGTCGAATGCGCTCGCGAGTGACGCCGAACTCTTGGCCAACCTCTTCTAAAGTATGAGAGCGGCCATCTTCTAAGCCAAACCTCATTCGTAAAATTTTCTGTTCCCGTGCAGACAATTCCTGCAAAATGCTGGCAACATGATTTTTCATTAACTGATAAGTGGCCGATTCTTGAGGTGTAATGCTGTCTTTGTCTTCTAAAAAGTCAGACAGCTGAGAATCTTGTTCATCACCAACGGGAGCTTCGAGAGAAACTGTTTCTTGAGAAATTTTTATAATATGATTAACTTTGTCTTCTTCAATTCCCATTTCGGCGGCAATTTCAGCGGGTGAAGGTTCTCGGCCCAAATCTTGCAGTAATTGGCGCTGGGTACGAATTAGTTTGTTGATAGTCTCAATCATATGGACAGGAATTCGAATGGTTCGTGCTTGGTCAGCAATGGCGCGAGTAATAGCTTGGCGAATCCACCAGGTGGCGTAGGTTGAGAATTTGAATCCTTTAGTATGGTCGAATTTTTCAACTGCTCGAATTAAACCAGTGTTTCCTTCTTGAATTAAGTCAAGCAAGCCTAAACCGCGACCAATGTATTTTTTAGCAATTGAAACAACTAAACGCAGGTTTGCCTCAGTCAGCTGTCGTTTAGCCAAAATTTCTCCCATCGCCACGCGCTTGGCTAACTTAACTTCTTCTTTAGGATTAAGCAGAGGAATGCGACCAATTTCTCGAAGATACATACGCACCGAGTCGTCAGATAAGTTAGGCACATCTTCTTCTTCCAGCTGAGATTGGCTTGGCCCTTGGTCAATTAAAGAGCCATGTTCAATAAGACCAGTTAGTTCATCTCTCTTGATTTTTTTCTTTTTGCCGGCTAAAGTTTTCTCTTCATCTGTTCGTAAGACCTTACATAAAAAAGGCAATACATCTATGCCGTTATCAAAGAAATAATCGTGCAGGGCATCAATTTGAGGAATATCTTTTTCAACATACGGAAATGCTTGAAGGATTTCTTTTTCTGTCACAAAACCATGCGATTTTCCTTTTTTAGCTACGGCAATAAGTTCGGGGGTGAAATCTAAAATTTCTTCTATATATTTCTTGGGAGGTCTTTTAGTCACAAATAAAAAATTACTCTGCTGTCTCTTTAGCAATGGTAGCAGATTGCAGCTTATTCATCAAGGTGTCAACTTTTGCTTGATCGTTGGTTCTTTCAGCATCTTTGATAGCTTTTAAAATTTTTTTTGTAATAGCGTCGTTATAAAATATTCGTACTCTCTCAGCCAAATTTTGAGCTTCTGTTTTTAAACTATGGATATCTGAATCTTGGTATTCTTTTTCGGCTAGTAAAATTGCTTCATTTAAGGCATTAGTGTTTTCGCGAGAAAGAGTAATTTTTTGACTACTTTGCTCTTTATTGTTTTTTAGATAGTTAAAGATTTCGACCCAAGTCGTATTTTTAATAAGTTTTTCAATATAGGGCGTGTTGTCAATTAAGCTAGGATGCAAGCCCAACAATCCTATTAAGATTTGTAAAGTATCTATTTTAATTTCTGCCAGCGGCTCTTTGTCTGTTTGTGGTCGAGGAATGTTTTTGGCTTTAGTTTTCGCCAAATCTTCTTGTAAAATTTTGGTGCTGATATTAATTTTTTCAGCTACCAAGTCGAGCCAGCTTTGGCGTTCCACTGCGTTGGTGATGCGGCTAATCCAGGGGAAGATATCTTTAGTGACATTCTTTTTGGCTTGAGGGGTAGCTGTACCGTGTTTTTCGACTGCATTATTTAAAAGCCAAGTAATTATTGGTTGGCGTGTTTTATAAGCCTGAATTAGTTTTTGTGAATTAACCCGCGCCAGTTCAGCCGGATCTTTATCGTCAGGCAATTTTATGACAGTCGGATTCATATCGAAACTTAGCGCAATTTCAAAACCGCGCTCGGCCGCTTTTTGGCCCGCCTCGTCAGGGTCAAAAGCGAAAGCTAGTTCAGAGCAAAAACGCGACAGAATTTTAATTTGTTTGTCTGTCAGCGCAGTACCAGAAGAGGCGACGGTATTAGTTAGACCAATTTGATGAAAACCAATGACATCCATTTGGCCTTCGGCAATAATGGCTACTTCTTCTTTTCTGATTGTATCTTTGGCTAGGTGAATTCCGTAAAGTGTCTCTGTTTTTTTGAAGATAGGAGTTTCGGGGGTATTCCAATATTTTGGGCCGGTAGGGCCGCGTAAATCAGATTCCGCGTGAGGCTGCAGCCTTCCAGTGAAGCCAGTGACGCGGCCCGTAATGTCGGCGATAGGAAAAATTATACGGCCGGCGAAACGAGTTGGCTCGCCGGCCTGTCTTATGTCGGCCGAGCTAAATCCTTTTTTATTCAAGATTTCTTTAGTGGCTTGATTAGATGGAGCCAGACCAATTTGAAACTGTTCAATGATTTGGTCAGATAATCCGCGTTTTTGCTTTAAATAATGCAGGGCATCTTTAGCTTTTTCGTGTTTGAGCAAAATTTGATGCCAAAATTTGGCTAAATAACCGTTCAGCTCGTAGATATTCTGTTTTTGCGGTCGAGCTATTAATGAGTCACCGCGTCGCGGCTCCAGCTTCACACCAGTTTTTTGAGCTAGCATTTCGAGCGCCTCAACAAAATCTATCCCTTCTTTCTCCATCACAAAGCTGAACACATCGCCACCTCTGCCGCAGCCGAAACATTTGAAAGTTTGTCGCTCAGAACTAACAGTAAAAGATGGCGTTTTTTCATCGTGAAAAGGGCATAATCCTAAATGATTAACCCCAGCTTTCTTTAGAGGAAGATACTGTGAGATAAACTCAACTAGGTCAATGCGCTCTTTAATTTCGGATACAGAATCGTTGCTATTCATAGTTCTATTCTATCATTTTGAACAACTTGGTATACTAAAAGAAGGATAGGAGGTGCAGCATGTACAGAAAAGATAGTAACCTCCCAAGACACCGATGGCTGGCAAGAAAAAGGCGTTCGCCTGATAGACAACCCACACGATGCAAGCCAATGGCTCAAGCTGTCACCACTGATGTCTCAAGTGATCATAATCCAATCACAGATAATGAATTTCTTGATTTCGTTATCGCCCTCAACGATGGCGACTTCCATCTTCCCGATCTGTCGTAGATACCGACCTCGAGGCGGAGCGCAGGCTCCGTCTTTTCATTGAAAAAT
>Ga0265594_1001458_pt1 | contig 18249 bp, 17 predicted proteins | sample saktaG_11_FD_190147 | JGI IMG/M metagenome (GOLD analysis project Ga0265594, IMG submission 190147) | Saline water microbial communities from Sakinaw Lake, British Columbia, Canada - sak_2011_5_24_80m | ecosystem: Environmental > Aquatic > Non-marine Saline and Alkaline > Saline ... | reverse complement strand
TTTTTGACATTGCTATCACTATTTTTAATTACTACACCTCTGAACCCCATATCACTAATTATCAAATTGCTTCCTCCTCCAAGAATAAAAAATGGAATTTCTAATTCGCGACAAGTGATTATTATGTTCAAGAAATCAAAAGTATTTTGTGCGTTGTAAAAAACATCAGCTGGTCCACCTATCTTAATCGTGGTGTGTTTTGATAGTGGTTCATCAAAAAGCAGATTACTTTGTCCTGAGCTTGTCGAATGGATCTGTCCAATCTGTCTTATTAAATTTTCGTATTTTGCTGTTTTCTCCATAAATGTATTATACCACAAAAAAAGGCATCAAATCCATGAATACCTTTTTTCTTATTACAAATATTATCTTCTGTAATTTGGAGATTCTTTCGTTATCTTTATATCGTGTGGATGAGATTCATTAAGTCCAGAGCCAGATATTCTGTAAAAATCAGCGTTTTCTTTCAATTGTTGGATATTTTTAGCTCCAATATACCCAATCCCGCTTCGTAGCCCGCCTAATAATTGATCAATTGTATCTGCTACTTTTCCTCTAAAAGGAATAATCCCCTCAACTCCTTCTGGGACAAGTTTTTGCTGTTCATTTTTTGTTTGTCCGTATCTTTCTCTGGATGCCTGACTTTCTTCCATCGCTCCCAGCGATCCCATCCCACGATATCTTTTAACTGGTCCATTTGGGGTCATTATTGTTTCTCCGGGAGATTCTTCCGTTCCTGCTAAAAGATTTCCCAACATCACTGAATCTGCTCCTGCTCCCAATGCAATTGTAATATCTCCAGAATATTTGATCCCACCATCAGCACAAACAGGAATTCCAGAATTTCTAATCGCTTTTGCACAATTGTAAACGGCTGTTGCTTGTGGGCAACCAATTCCTGCTATCACTCTTGTCGTGCAAATTGAACCTGGTCCTTGTCCAATTTTAATTCCATCTGCCCCTGCTTTAACTAATCTTTTTGCGGATTCTGCTTCAGAAACATTGCCGACCACAATATCTACATGGGGATTGCTTTTTTTAATTTGTTTTAGTGTCTCTAGAACTTTTTTAGAATCTCCATGAGCTGTGTCAATTACAACAACATCTATTTTTTTCTTAACAAGCGCTTCCATTCTTTCCATAACATCATTACCTGTCCCCACTGCTGCTCCAACTCGTAAATTCCCATTTTTGTCCAAATTGTATATGACAGAACTATCCGTCATAATTCGTTTTACATCTGAAAAAACATAAAGTCCCGTTAGCTTTCCATTCTTGTCAACAAGTGGGAGCGTTTTCTTTCTATTCTCTTGCATGAACTTAAACGCATCTTTAATACTAATTTTTTCATGAGCTGTGACGACTTTTTTTGTCATGATTTCTTTGGCAGTTTTTTCTCTATCTATGCAAAAATCAAAATCAGTATCTGTAATAATCCCAATAAGTTTTTCATCGTTATCAATGACTGGAAAACTATGAAAATCGTAAAGTTTTGATTTTACGAGTTCGTCAATATCTCTAATCGTGTCGTTTGCATTAACCGTAATGGGTTTTTTGATAAGCCCATTCAAATGAAATTTAACTTTTCCCACTTCTCTTGATTGTTCTTTAGGGGATAAACTACGATGAATGATCCCAAGCCCACCATGCTTTGCCATAGCGATCGCCATTCTGTGTTCTGTCACAGTATCCATTGGTGAGCTAATAAGAGGACAGTTTAATGTGACGTTTTTAGAAAAGCGGGTTTTTAAGATTGCATTCGCTGGGATGATGTCAGAATGCTGTGTTTTTAGTCGCACATCACCGTAAGATAAAGCCAATCCTAATTTGTCCATTTTCCCGAAAAAGTTATCGGATATGTATTTGTTGTTTTTCATGTGATTTGTTGTTAATATGATGTAATATAGTGTATCAGAGTTAGTTGGAAAGTCAAAAAAACTTATAACTTATAACTTGTAACTCATAACTTTTTTAAAAAAATAAGCAGGAGCATCTCGATTTGTGAGATGTCCTGCTAAAACTATAACGTAATGATCATATTGATAATACCATAAAGAACTAATACGATAATAACGATATCAAACATTAGTTCGTTTTCTAAATCTTCCTTCATTCGCATCTCCTTAAATCATCTCTTACAGGAATGATGTTTCCTCCCACATCAATGATTTCTTGCCTTTTTACAAAAATTGGATAGATTTTTCTATCCGGTCCCCCTTTGTCTAAAGATTTTTAAAAAACTGCCTATGTTTATTCAATAATTCAGTATACCAGAATGTTTTGTATTTGTCAAAGTTTGCTGAGAAAATAAAAATCTCTTATGCAGAGATTTTTTTGTTTATGCTAAATTTTATTTTCAGTAATAGCGTTATTTAGGAAATTTTTTATCGTATTCTCTTAAAACTTTCCGTTGATCCTCGTTGGCTCCTGTAATTATTTTATCAAAAACTTCTTTCATTTCCTTTTTTGAAGCATTCGTAAAAAAATCAGCGACAGAATCGTATTTTGCCAGCGTTCTTTTATTATCAGATTTTTTAGTTGATTTTTTCATGTTTTTTGAATAAGTTCATCTTGTTCTAATGCAATTGAATATATATCTATCATCTTCTTTATTAAAATATTTCGATGTTCTTCAGTATCGTTCAAATGGTTCAATACGATATCCAGAGTACCTTTTAATAGTTTCGTTTTCTTAGGTCTTAAATACAACAATATAATACCCATACTGATTATGAATACAATAATTGCACCGATTAAAGAAAACAATGTTCCCCAAAAATGTCCTATTTTGCCCTCTCCTAATGATATCACTGTAATAATTCCAGTAAGAAAAACCATTGCCATACTACCCATCCCTTTTAAGATCAGATCTAAAGGGTATATCTCTAACGAATAAAATTTTTCGCTAAACTCATAAAATTTCATATGATTAGTAAGCGTTTTATCCATCAGATCTTCTATTTCTTGGTGATTTTTCTCGATTTTAGCAATATTTTGATCAGCTTTATCAAATATAATTTTTGACTGTATAGCTTTTTCTATTGTAATGTTTTCATCCATTGTTCATTGTTAATTGTCAGCCCGCTGGCTGATCACCCTGCGGGGTGACACATTAAAAAAATTGATTCTTGCTGGGGAGGAGGGATTCGAACCCCCGGATGCATGGACCAGAACCATGTGCCTTACCACTTGGCGACTCCCCAAATTCAGCCTATTCCTTTTTCTAAAAACAGCTCTTTTAACTGCTGTTTTAAAAACCTTTTACCTTCTGTGGTTTTAAGATATTTTTCTCTTCTCATCGCATCCTTCTTATTTAGATAAGTCTCATAGTGTATTAGTTTAACAGGTAATCTTTGACTTGTAAATTTGGATTTGCCATTTTTATGCTCTGCTATTCTTCGTTGTAAATTCTCCGTAAAACCAGTATAGATTTGATTATTATTAAGTTGTAAAATGTAAATATGAAACATTAAATTAAGAAGGGATTCGCCACATCATCCGATGTGGCGCCATGTCGAATGACATGGCGAACTCCGATTAACTGGACCAGAACCAGTCGTCTCCGCCTTGGCTCGACGCCAAGTCGAGACAGGCTACCATTAGACGATCCCCGAATTCAATGTGCAATGATCAATGAACAATTATCAATCTACGACGACAGACATCGTCGTATTAGTGATTAGCCGTGCCCCGTTGACTAACTGGGGTGAGTATTTGTTCAACATTCGTGCCAATTCGTTCTACTTATACATTCAAATACTTCCTAATCGCGATAAAACTACTAATAACCCCTAACACTACGCCGATCCCTATTTCCATGAAGAGGAATGGCCAAAAATTACTCATGTAGAAATTAATCAGATCTGAACTTGGGAGGAAACTTGTGAGACGGGTGGAGATGATAAAAATTCCCAGATAGAGTAAGAACATAGAAACCATCGCTGAAAAGATTCCGAATAGAATTCCCTCAACTATAAACGGTCCTCGGATGAACCAGTTGCTTCCACCGACGAGTTTCATGATCTCAATCTCCTGCTTGTGAGTATAAATCGTTATACGGATTGTGTTGAAAGTCACCAGAACTACAATAATGGATAAAAAGATAGCTGTAAAGAGGCCAGACTTTGTGATGGCAGATATGATGGAAGAGAATTTTTCAATGGCGGTTTTGTTCTGCTCGTAATTAACTTTTTGGATATACTCTGAAAAATTGCTTTTACTCACCATCGCGGCTATATCAGGATAGTCAGATGGGCTAAATGCTTTGATATTAAGAGTAGCATATAATGGATTACTTCCGACTTCTTCAATTGAGCTTGTTATCACTTCGTTGTCTTGGTGACGATCTTTAAAAGTTTCCCATGCTTCTTGCTTTGAAATATATTCAACACTTTTTACTTTTGGGTTTTCAAGAATAAATTTTCTTGTTTCAAGAACTTGAGTTTCGGGAGCATCCTCTTTGAAATATGTGCTGATGTCAATCTTGTCTTGGAATTCTTGAGTGACGGTTTTTGCTAAATCATTTACCACCAAAAGAGATCCTGCGACAACGAGAGCGATGGTCATAATGCTTATAGTCGCAACACTAAGCCAGCCGTTTCTTTGAAAACTACTTATTCCTCTGCGGATGACTCTAAAAAAATTTGTTATTCTCATATTTTTATATTACATATTTCCCGCCAGCTTTATCGCTTGCGACTTTTCCTTGCTTAAGAAATATAACTCTTTTTTCAATATGGTCAACAATTTCTTTATCATGGGTAGCAAGAATAATCGTATTTCCTAAATTATTAATTTTTAATAAAAGTTGGATAATTTCCTGTGCGTTAATTCTATCCAAATTTCCAGTCGGCTCATCCGCGATGATAATTTCAGGTTCATGGATGAGCGCGCGTGCGATTACAACTCTCTGTTTTTCTCCACCCGACATCTCTTGCGGGAAACTATTTGCTTTTGAAGTTAGTCCTACTAATCTTAAAACTTGAGATACTTTTTCTTTGATGATGTTCCCCTTCTCTCCAGAAATTTCTAAAGCGAAAGCGACATTTTCAGATACTGTTTTCTTTGGTAAAAGTTTGTAGTCCTGAAAAACGACCCCGATTCGCCTTCGTAAATAAGGCAGTTCCTTATGATGTAAATTAGAAACCTCAGTATCTCCCAGAAATATCCTTCCCTCTGTTGGTTGTTCTTCTGCTGTCAACATCTTCAACAAGGTTGATTTCCCTGCTCCGCTTTGCCCAACTAAACAAACAAATTCCCCATCAGGGATTATGAGAGAGACATGATCAAGTGATGTAACCTTTTTAGGATAGATTTTAGTTATGTTTTCAAATTTTATCATTTTGTTTCTAAGAATTTTATATTTTTATTATTTCAGGAATATATCTAATTTCCCATCCAACACAGCTTCAACATCTACTGTTTCAACTTTCGTGCGATGGTCTTTAACTAATTTGTAAGGATGTAGGACATATGAACGAATTTGATTCCCCCATTCTGCTAAAACATGTTGTCCTTTTGCACTCTTTTGTTCTTGCTCTGTCTTTTTTGTTTGCAATTCAAGAAGTTTTGTTCTCAAAATTGTCATTGCGGATTTCCTATTTTGTATCTGACTTCTTTCTGTTTGGCACGAAACAACAATCCCTGATGGTTTATGTTTGATGCGAATTGCGGAATCAGTTGTATTTACGCTTTGTCCCCCCGGTCCAGACGATCTGAATGTTCCTATTTCTAAATCAGATTCTTCAACACAGACTTCTTCTGATTCTACTTCTGGATAGATCTCTACGAGAGCAAATGATGTCTGCCTTAAATTATTTGCGTTGAATGGTGATAATCTTACTAGCCGATGTACCCCTTTTTCAGATTTTAGATAACCATACGCATATCCGCCTTCTATTTCAATATACACACTTTTGATTCCAGCTTCTTCCCCATCAGTCCTACTTGAAATGTTCGTTTTCCAATTTCTTTTTTCACAAAATCTTAGATACATTCTTAGCAACATTTCTGTCCAGTCTTGTGCGTCTGCTCCTCCTGCTCCAGCGTGAATTGCTAAAATAGCATTTCGTTTATCGTATTTGCCACTCATCTGAGCTGTGAATTTATGCTCTCCAAAAAATTTTTCTAATTCTGATATTTTCTGATTGAGTTCGTCTGTAAGTTTTTCAGATGAGTCTTGTTCTGCCAATTCTTGCATTTCCATTAAATCAGATGCTTCTTTTTTAATTCCATCCCAAAATGTGATTTCTTTTGTGATTTTTTCTAATTTTTCAAGCGTTTTTTTAGCTTCTTCTGGATTTTTCCATAGGTCAGGATCCTGTGATTTTGCACTTAAATCTGAAAGAATCGCTCTTTTTTGAGCGATGTCAAAGGCAGTCCATTACTGATAAAATTTCCGCGTGTAGTTTTTTGATGTCCATACAAACATTCTATCAATTTTGTCTCTTATTGACAAGTTTTTAGAAAGGTTTATATTGAAAGTAACGTAGTTTTAGTTCCTTGTTTGTTCTTTGAAATTTTTAATAACAATCTTTTTTTATCTGGGGAGGGATGAAAATGGGTATAGAAATTAATGTATATATTAAAGAAGGGATAGAAGACGTTCCTATTAAAAAACGGAAGGGGACAAAATTTTTATCCATAAAAAAGATCATGGGGCTTAAAAAAATAATTACAAAAAATACAAATATTATTATTAAAAAATGCTCTGTGGAAGAAATAAGTTTTCTTTATTGTAAATTATGTTCCGTTATTGTATCTGATATTATTCCAGATATCATAATCGTAAACGAGACAATCTCAAAAGTTGAGGTATTGAGTCTCCAAAGAATTTTTGATATTACTGGACAAATGCAGAAACCACTCTGCAGATGCAATCTGGGAAATCATATTCTTAAGGAAATAAAAAAGGATTTTAAAAATGTAGTTCATTAGAGAGCGCATCCCCAGCAGATGTGCTCTATTTAATTTTAAGATAGTGTCCCTTATAGAGGCTCTATTCATTTTGAGCGAGAGAGGAGAATCGCCCCAGCCATTCGGCGTGATGCTTCGCAAACTCCCATGATAGATAACCGATTAAAATGTTAAAAGAAAAAACCACAAAGGGATAGATAATCTTCCATTTTCAAAACTCAAATCAAAATCCTTTGTGATAAGCATACTTTCTTTAAGATCCCACTTTCTTGTTATCTTATCTAAAGTTTTGAGAGCAGGTATTTGATTTCTCCATTTTACCTCAATGGGTAAAGTAAACCCAAGATTTTTCACTATAAAATCTATTTCTCCGGAGCTATCCCTGTAAAAACCTACTTGATCATTATCTTTTTGCAATTCACAGATCCATGATTGAATTTTGGTTCGAACAAGGTTTTCTGCTATTAGTCCCATTTCGTCATCATCATAAAAAACATCCTCATTTCTTTTATAGAAGGCATTTCTTAAAGAGATATCAGTCAGATAAAATTTTACATTTCCAGATCTTTTTTTGATAACTGTTCTTTTGCTTTTAGTTTTCTCTGTTCTAATAATAAGAAATATTTTCTCTAAATATCCCAAATACTTATCTAGAGTAACTCTGCTTATTTTCAAATCTCTCTGAAGATCACTTATTTGTGTCTCTTTCCCATTAAATTCAATTAATCTTGCAAAAATAGATTCGAGATCCTTCGGTCGTCTAAAATTAGCGACTTGCATTAAATCTTCAAATATAACTTTTCCAACATATTGTTCCCAAATAAATTTTTGTCTAGACGAAAAATCAGGTAATTGCCAAACTCGTGGAAAGCCACCAACAATAACATATTTTTTAAGTAAATCTATGATATCTTTTTTATTCCAAGTATTAATTCTTTGAAAAACATTCTGGATGTCATCTTTGATGTCGGAGATTTTGAAATTAGAGATAAACTTAGATACTAAAATCTGTAATGCTTGAATATTCTCTTGAAATTCAAAGTTTTCCTGCAAATTATATGTTGCAAATTCTCTAAACGAGAATGGGTATAAAATAAATTCGAAAATTCGTCCGAGTAGACTTTCTCTGTTCTTTTTCTGAAGATGAATGGAAGATGATCCACTAACTAAATATTTTATTGAATATGCTTGATCATAGTATTTTTTTAAGTGATCCTCCCATTTATCAAGTTTATGGATTTCATCTAAAAATAAATAAATTTTTCCTGCGTAATCTCGAAGATTACTGTTTATAATTTGTTCCGAATAAGTTTGTAAAACTATATCAAAAACTTCTGATTTGTTATATCGGGTATTAAGAAATGGATCGTCAAAAGATAAATAAAAAATAGACTTTGGATTTACGTTTTGATGAAGCAAATCCTTAATAACTTGTCTCATAAGAGTGGTTTTTCCGACCTGACGCATTCCAACGAGACTAACTATTTGTTCACCTTGGACTAACTGTTTATATACACTTCCATACAGCTCTCTTTTAAATTGAGGATCTTTAAAGTCATCAATTCCTTCTTTTCCTTTTTCCCACCAAGGATTCCATGTTTTTAACACGCTTATTAAATCTGTACGCATATTGTTGGCTTATTTAAGAGGTTAATTACACTTTTGTACTTATTTTATACTATAATAGTAAACAATGTCAATTTTTGTGATATTATACTTTTACTATTTATTTCGATAAAAATGAGCGAGAGAGGAGAATCGAACTCCCATTGCAAGCTTGGGAAGCTTGTGTTTTACCACTAAACTACTCTCGCGACGAAGTTAAAAGTTCATAAAGTTATAAAGTTGAAAGTCCGACGAGTATACGACGAAACGTCGAACTTTATAAACTTTTAACTTTTTAACTTTTAACTGTCTAGCACCGCTTGTTTTTCTTTCTCAAATTCCTTCATCCCTTTATCAACAAATTCCACCATTCCAGTTGTGTTGTTCCATGTAAATTCTTTAAGATTAACTTTCACATCTGCTTCTTGTTTTTTTGCAAGAAACCAGTTTTCATAGCTTGTTGTTTTAATAAGTATATGGCTAGCCTCTGCAATCGGGACTCCTGTATCATCAACGCTTTTGCTTGCTAATTTTATGATGTGATATCCGAACTGTGTTTTTACTATATCACTAATTTCTCCGGGTTCAAGAGCGAAAGTTGCTTCTTCAAAAGGGGCCACCATATGTGGGTACTGATTTTGGAAATCATCCCCTGCTTTGGCAAATGTACCGAGATCTCCACCGTTTGCTCCGCTTGGGCAATCACTATATTGTTTTGCCAATTCTCCAAAGTCTTCTCCACTCTTCGCTTTAGCCAAAATATCTGCCATTTCATTATAGGCATCTCCGTTGAATGATGTGTCTTCACTTACTAAATCTCTCAGCGATTGATCTGCAATTTGGCTTTTGACCACGTGGTTCTTAAAATCATCAACTGTCCAGCCAAATACACTTGATAGGTTGTTCTCTAAATTTTCTCTGTTCCCTACGCTCTCAATGACTTTGTCTAATTCTTCTTGAATGTCATTTTCGGAAATAGTGATTCCAGCATCTTCTACAAGTTTTTCGGTTAAAGTATCTTCTATCATTGCTTGTAAGACTTGCTTCTCAACAAGTTTTTCCATTTTGTCTCCATCCGTAGCGTTGAAATCTATTTTTTTACTGGATTGATAGAACTGCATATTCGCTCGTGTGTTTTCGTTTAATTCGGTCATTTTTATTTCTGCACCATCAATCGTAAGAACAACGGAATTTGAATCTCCGCTAAAACGGTTAATTGAAATGGCGATCGTCGCGACAATAACTATAAATGTTGCTACATATAATATCTTTCTCATACTGTTTTTCCCCTAATTATTAAAAATAAAATTCCACCATTTTACTAAATTGTTTTTTGGTTGATCATCGTTTTCGTCAGGATGTTTTAATTCTGGGTTAGTGTCTCTTGTAATCACAATTACCTTTTCATCAGGTTTTTGCATCCCTAATTGTTGTTTGATTTCTCTTTCCTTAAAGTCTGCTGTTTGGAAAAATTCTATTAGTCCTGCAAGGCTTGTTTCTTCTTGCTTTAAGCTTAATATCTTTTCTTCTAATTGTCTAACATTTTCTCTAATTTGCTTGTTTTTTTCAGTTTCTTTCCTTACTGCAAAAAACAACAGTGTTAAAACAGTTATTCCAGTAAGTAGGATTAATTTTTTGTAAAAAGTGTTAAACATTGTGTCCTTTTATTATTGCTTATTGCAAATGTCTTTAACGGTGATATTGGTTTTGAGTGTTGTTTTCATGCTATTGACAAGGATAGCTGTTTTGATATAATTAAATTATTAAGACAAAAGGGATCCGAACGGCTAACTGCCTAAGGAGACCTTTTTATTTTATGCTTAATGTTATTTAAACAATCATAATATCTACTGGGTAATTTTTTATATAAAGATGAGGCAAATTGTTTGTTGGGAAAAAGTATTTTTTCAAATTTTTCTTCTTCAATCAAAAAATCTACTAATGTTTTATAATCCCCATCTCCGGCTACCAGAACTATTTTATCAAATGGTTCTTTTTTATACATTCTTTTCATGATATCAAAAACAATATCAGTATCAACATTACCTTTTTTCTTGCTTACCATAGCGGAATTATGTTTGCGGAATTTTACAAGATCAACTTTCCATGTTGGTTTTTCTGAATTAGTCCCCATGTATAAATTTTGTCCGTCAACAAAAGCTAAATTGTTTTTTGTTATATTTTTTTTCATAATTTTTATTTGTCGCAAATGTCTTTTACAGTGATGTTAGTTTTAGTCCATCGCCAAATTTGGCGATGGCTATAAAATAATCCAAATCTTCTATAAAATCATACTTCTCTATTCTATCTTTTATCCAGTTTGAAAAATCCCTACCAACACCGAGCCATTTATATAATTCTCTAGTAATTTCCTTGTGCTTGCTATATTTAGTTTTAAACTGTAGGCCGACCGCATGCCGTCTAACGTGTAAGCAGAATAAACCCATAAAATGGATATTTCAGCTAACTAACCATATTTTACCACAAAAACGATAAAAAAAGAATAGAAACGTGATTTTAAAGACTCCTAAATAAAAAAATGTACATTTTAATGTACATTTTTCTTCCTGTTCAGTAAAACACTCTAGAAAAACATCGGCGCTAACAACATTACAAGCATCCCAAACACTGTCACTGTAACGAAAACGACGATGAGAAATTTTTTGATAGTCATTTTTATTTTTTTAATATATTAAAAAACACTTCTTGAGATAAATTAATTTTTCCAAACTGCCTCATTTTCTGTTTACCCTTTTTCTGTTTTTCCAAAAGTTTTCTTCTTCGGGTGATGTCTCCCCCATACAATTTTGCTGTAACGTCTTTTCTATAGGCAGATTTATTCTCTCTGGCGATAATTTTGCCTCCGATTGCTGCTTGGATGGAAATTACAAAGTTCTGTCGTGGGATTTCCTCTTTCAATCGTTCAACTATTCTTTTCCCCTCTTTGTGAGCATCCTTGCGATTGATGATTCTTGAAAAAGCATCTATGGTCTCTTCTGCGAGTAAGAAGTCTAATTTTATTAGGTCGCCTTCTCTGAAATCAATAATATCATAATTCATTGAGGCAAAGCCAGATGAGATACTCTTTAGTTTATCATAGAAGTTTGAGATAATTTCCGCGAGTGGGATCTCATATGATAAAACAATTCTAGAGTCATCTAAAACAGATGTCCCCTGCATCATCCCGTTCTTTTCTTCTAACAATTTCATAATTGCTCCCATATACTCTTTTGGAGTAATGACATCAATTTTCGCCCATGGTTCTTCTATCTTTAGATTATTTTGCTCAATAAGGTCTGATGGTGAGTAGATAATTTTTATCTCATCTGTTGCGATGTTTGTCACTCTGTAAGCTACTGTTGGATGTGAGGCAATGATACTGATGTCAAATTCTCTTCTTAAACGTTCACAAATAATTTCCATATGCAAAAGTCCTAGGAACCCACATCTAAATCCTCGTCCCAATGCTTTGGATGTTTCTGGTTCAAAGAACATAGATGCATCGTTGGATTTCAGTTTTTCCATGGCATCTCGTAATGATTCAAAATCACCGTTGTCTGTTGGATAAAAGCTAGAAAAGACAACTGGTTTGGGCTCCAAATAGCCTTCCAAAGGTTCTACTTGATCTTTGCAGGAGTCTTTCGTTAATGTGTCTCCAACTCTACATTCTTCAACATTTTTTAATCCTGTTGCGATATATCCTATTTCCCCCGCACATAATTTCTCTTTCGGCGATAGACCGGGAAGAAAATATCCAGTTTCAATAATCTCTCCTTTTATCTTGGCGACTTTCAAATAGAATTTTTCGTTTCTTGATATTTCTCCTTGAAGAACTCGCACATATGCGATCACTCCTTTGAATGAATCAAATTTGGAATCAAATATCAATGCTTTGAACGGTTTTTTATTATCAGTTTCAGCTGGTTCAACTTCTGCAACGATTTTATCTAATAACTTTTCAACTCCTGTTCCATCTTTAGCAGAGATTTCTAATATCTCATTTTCATCTATTCCAAGAAGTTCTGCTAAAGCTTTTTTTGTTTCTTGAGTTTTTGCAGTTGGTAAATCTATTTTATTGATAGCTGGAATTATTTTTAATTTTTCATCAATTGCTAAATAGAGATTTGCCAAAGTTTGGGCTTGTATTCCAGAGGTTGCATCAACAAGCAGGATTGCTCCCTCTACTGCTGCTAAACTTCTAGATACTTCATAGCCAAAGTCTGCATGACCGGGTGTGTCAATTAAATTCAAAATACATCCCTTGTATTCCATTCGCACAGGCTGAAGTTTAATCGTGATTCCACGTTCTCTTTCCAGATCCATTTGATCTAGGTATTGAGCCTTAAAAACTCTTGTTTCAACAGTCTTTGTGATTTCCAAAAATCTGTCTGCAAGAGTTGATTTCCCATGGTCAATATGGGCAATAATGCAAAAGTTAATAATTTTGTTCATCTATATCTTCAATAATTTCTGTCACCTGAAGCGGTTTTTTGAGGTGAATCCTTCTTCCAAGTGCTTGTAAGAATGTAATCATCTCCTCGCATTTCAACGCTAGGCATACAGAGCAGTATACAACAATTCCTGCTATTCCCGCAAGCGAACTCTGGTAAAATATCCCTGTAAAAGTCTGCATGTCAATTTGTGGAGCAACCCAGTATTTTACGGACTGAATTACTATTAGCATGATCACGGTGGCTGGTAAAATTTTTGCTAACATCTTAAATATCCCAGAGAGTTTAATATCTTTCAATCGTGCCTTTAATATAGCGATTAAAATTACAATGTTTACAATTGCAGCAATAACAAAAGCCACTCCCAACCCAGCTACTCCCATTTTATTTGAAATATAGAAGCCTCCGATAATGCTTACAGCGACACTTACTAATCCTGCTAAAAATGGAGTCAGCGTATCGTTTAGCGCATAAAAAGCTCTTGATACGAGAGGTAGCAATCCGACTGCGAACATCCCGATGGCGAAGTATCCAAGTGTTTGGTAAGTAGCAACAGTTGATTCCCATGGAAAATTTTTACTTCCCACAATAGTTCTAACTAATTGAGCACGAAGGGCAAACATAATTGCGCTGGTTGGGATAATCCAAAAAAGAATCTGTCGAGCGGTATCCGAAAATGTTTTTACAAATTCTTCTTTTTGTTTTTTTGCGGCAAAAGAAGCCATCGTAGGAAAGGCCGCTAATGCTAATGATATTGAAAATAGTCCTATGGGAAGATTCTGGATGATGTTAGCATAGTTGAAAATAGTGATGTCACCTTTCAATAATTGAGATGACAGAAAAGTAAAAACCAATATGTTGACCTGATTGGTTGCGATTCCCATGATGTGAGGAACCATCAGTTTGGCAAGTTTGCGTACTCCTCTATGTTTTAAGGGAAGAACAAATTTGAATTTGAATCCAAGTGCCAAAGCTCCTACGAATTGAATTAAGAAATGCATTGAAGCTCCTATGATTGCACCGATAGCAACTCCGAACATCCCCCACTGTTTTGAAAAAAAGAGAATTCCGATAATGATCCCGACATTATAAAAAATTGGGGCAATCGCATAAAGTAAAAATCTCTTGAAAGATCTTAATACTCCTCCCATCACACTGGATGCTGCAAATATAATTGGAGACAAAAAAAGCACCCTTGTTAAGGACACAGTAAGATTAAATCTTTCGGAATCAGAGACAATACCCGGAGCCAAAGTTTTGACTACAAGTGGAGCAAAAATAATAAAAACTACGGAAATTATTGCTGTGGATATGAGGAGAAAATTTAGCACTCCATTTACAAAGTCCCATCCATCTTGGATATCCTGCTTATCTAAATAACTTACGAAAATAGGGATGAAGGAAGATGAAATCGCACCCAGAACAAGAAGATTAAAAACGAAATCAGGAGCTTTGACCGCAACAAAAAATGTATCTGTCACTGGCGCAGTGAACACTGTTGATAGGAGACGAAGTTTTACAAACCCCAAAGCCTTGCTGGCAAGTGATGCTACTCCCAGTAAAATTGCAGCGGATGTGATTGTTTTGGATTGTCCGTTGAGCAGTTTTTTGATCATAGTTCTATAATATGATGGCCATCCTTGATTAAATGTATTTTTGAACTTTCTACATTTTCCCCATCTCTCTCTGCTTCAACCTGCAACGTGCTTCCCGGATGTCCAGACTGTTTCTGATAAAGTATTTCATATGAAGTGTCGTTCGGAGAAACTGTAAATGGCAGTTTGTATGTGATAGAAACAGTGGATGTTGATTGAGGTTCTGTGTACATCCATCCTGCAAACACTGTTTTCCCTGATTCTTCAAAAATAAACACTCCGCTGTTCTCATCCCTTTTCATATCTTTTTCCATTTTTTCTACATCTGGATCATTGGTGAAATCAGAAAAATCTTTCGTTTTTGAGTAAATTTCTTCAATTGAAAATCCAGTGGCGCTAACAAATTCACTTCCGAGAGGAACATAAATTCTAACAAAATCTCCATTCTGTCTGTTATACCAATCAAATTCTGTATTCCCCCCAGAATGTTTTTTGGTGACAGTAGCAGTATCTGTGATCAACCCATCATCAGCAATAGAGATAGCATGGTTAACTGTTTCGCTAATCATTCTATCTGTTTTGTATCCATTTATATTAGTGTGAACTATTTGAAGGTAATCTTGATTGTTGGAAAGAATTTCACCAGTGATTCCATAAGTTGATATTATTTCTTGCTCAAGTGGATCATTAAAATATACTAGAACATGTTTTTGTTCCAAATTCGCTTTTAGTATTTCCCAGATTTGTGTCCAATCATCTTGTGCCGAATTCATTAAAATATTCAACATCTTTTCTGCGAGATCTACAACAATTTGTTTTGGCTTATTTTCCTCCTTGTCAAAATCTTTCTCCACTTTGTATTGAAGGATGTCCAAAAAATTATCAACCGTAATCACCGTTTCATATTCAGGCATGTCTATGTCTCCAGTTATCTGTAAAAGATCACCAAGAACTTTTGGAGTGAAAGTGATTACCCCATCCACTGTTGGTCCTCCAGTCTTTTCATAAAACCACTCAACCTTTTTTGCGGAAGTTGGGAAATCAACAAAATAGTTAGCATCAAAGATGTTCCACTTGTCTGTCACCTTCTTAAATGGCAATGGAGGGACTATTTTTTCTAATAGTTGCCATGATGAGCTGTAAATATCATTAACTTGCAAATCTGAAATTTCTCCTTTGAAAACATCAACCACCCCGAAACTGCCGATGAATCCGCCTGTTGCTCTAATTTCTGTGTTGTTTTGGAAAAGTAATAGATACTTGCGAGGATTATTGTTCCCCAAAACTGCAAATGCCTGATCTAAATACTGTGAGTATTCTTTGAGAATAGATAGAGAATCCGGAAGCATATTTTTTAGCATGATCACCTGCCCCATAATTTCAGGTGGGAGTTTTGCGATGTCAATCTTCTCTACTTTTTCACATGCTTGTTCAACCTCATCTTTCGCTCCAGATAACAGATCACGAGCATTTGAAATTACCTCATTTATTCTAATTTCTTGATTTTGAGAAACCAATGGGATGATCGCTTGTGAAAGATTAACACCAGCTTGAGAGATGTGCCTGCCTGTTTCTAATAATTCTATTCCAGAAGCAGCTGTAGATGACCGCCCGATTAAATTAGGAATTTTAGCGATTAAATTTTCTGAAGTTGATATCTCATTTCTCGCTTTATCAAAGAATTGAAATGCTTGTTCAAAATTCTGAACCGTTTTTTGAAAATTAGCATTTTCTACATTATCTTTTGCTTTCATTAACATCTCAACTCCGCTCGCAGAAAGTGCTTTGATGTCAATAACTTTTTTAGTCTCTTTTTGAAAAAATGCCAATGCTCCCACGGAAGATGATATTAACAAACATCCTACTGCGAATATCGCAACCGACTGTTTCCAATGAGAAACTAATGGAGAAAAAGCGTTAGAAATTTCATGAATGTTTTGTTTGAAACTTTCAAAATAGTCATGATCGGATTCTGCTATTGGGCACAAGAAACCATCTTCCTCATTTTCCTTAAGATAGATTTCTGGGTTATGAGCATCTTCTTCTATACCATCATTGATCTGTTCATGAAAATCTTTAAATCGCAATGCCTCCACTTTTGTGATGTCTCGTTCAGTTTGATATATTTCTTCAACAATTTTTCTTTGCGGTTGCTCATCGGGATTGGCAAGATCTAATATAGTTCTTCGTATTTTATTTTTACGATTTTTTTCTATTTCTCGTAAATCAACAGCTTTCCCACTGGAAATAATTTTTTGCACATCTAAATCTCCCGCCTTATTAGTCGGACGAACATCAAACATCTGTTTGAGAACATTGTTTTTATCTACACGAAATGACATAGACGAAATAGAATTAAGAATTAAGAATTAAGAATTAAGTAAAGCGACGAAATTAAAAATACAAGATTCTTAATTCTTAATTCATAATTCTTCGTTATTTTCAGTTTTTATTTTAATTTTCAGTTTAAATATTATGAACCGTAAAATTTTGGTAGATCTCCAACGTCTCCCGCACGCATTTCTCCCAACTAAATTTTTCAAACTGTTTGAAACCTTTTTGTATTAAATTATTTCGCAATTGCTCATCAGTTAAAATTTTATTCATTGTTTCTGCCATCTCATCAATGTTCAATGGATCAAAATACAAAGCGGAATCACCCAGAACTTCTTGCAGACAGCTACTGTTAGAGGCTGCGACAGGAACTCCTATGCTCATAGCCTCTAAATCAACCATTGCAAAACCTTCTATAAAAGATGGGCGTGCCAAAAGTGTGGCTGACTTAAAAAATACTGGGAGCTCATTATCTTGAATGAAACCGGGACGGATGATGTGTTCTGAAAGATTTAATTCTTCCCATGTCTTTCTGACTTCCGGATAATAGGTATCTTCTTGTCCGCCTATGACAAGTTGGATGTCTTGTTTGTATCTTTTTCGCAAAATATCAAACGTTCTAATAAGTCCAGTGATGTTTTTATGGTTTCTCCAAACGCCCACATAAAAAATGAACGGTTTGGTGATCCCATATTTTTCTTTTATCTCTTTTATTTTATCACAGTTTATTTCTTTCTGAAAGGCATGTCCCGCTCCCTCGTAAATGGTGGAAATCTTTTTTGAGTTTATGTTAAAATTTTCAATAATTTGTTTCTTAGTAAAGTCGGAAACTGATATAATTTTTTTAGAACTTCTGACAGCATTATTAAAAGCGAGTTTGAATCCGCTTCGTCTAACAATTGAATTCATCTTATGCCCCGGGAAAAAGAGAGGCGTGACATCATGAATCGTCACGATAAATGGTTTTCTGTAAAAAAGAGGGACATTAAAGTGTGTAAAATGCATCAAATCAAGTCTTTCTTTGTAAATTACCCATGGAAAAATAAGCTGTTCATTCCATGTGTACCAATGAGACTTTACTGAAACTTTTCTGAGATTTTTTGCTTTTGGGATATATGGATCATTAATTCTGTCCGCCATCATAAAGAGGACATATTCGTTCTCATGATCTATTTGGATGATTTTTTCAACAAGATTTTTGACATAGTTGCCTATGCCTGTCTCGGGAGAACCGAACATTCTTGCGTCAATTCCTATTCGCATATTTTTTCTATAGTAGATTTTATATTTTTTTTAAAAACTTCTTTGTCAAACGGGAGTGCACATTCTTGAATTTTTGTTTTATCAAA